>Ga0209302_10001118_pt1 | contig 15540 bp, 18 predicted proteins | sample ArcOceMetagenome_2_FD_187445 | JGI IMG/M metagenome (GOLD analysis project Ga0209302, IMG submission 187445) | Marine eukaryotic phytoplankton communities from Arctic Ocean - Arctic Ocean ARC135M Metagenome (SPAdes) (version 2) | ecosystem: Environmental > Aquatic > Marine > Oceanic | place... | reverse complement strand
ATTATTAAAATCATCAAGAACTAATATAAAAGTTCTTGGGCCTTTTATATCTACTGTTGATTTGGGAATAGTATATCCATCAAACATTTTATCTCCAACCGTGTTTGTTATACTTACAAAAGGAACTTCCGCACCATCTGGAGGAGTTCTAGAACGGTTAGGTACTATATTACTATATATTGCAGTTGTTATACTTGTTGGTACTGTCAATTCGGTGACTGGTGAGAGCGTGGGTGGTGTAGGAATTGAATATGTACTAGTTGTATTGTAAATAGGTCGCGAAGATGAATTTATATTTGAACCCCATCTACAACCACTAGGGTCATCATAGTTATAACTATATACAATTGAAGATTGTCCTCTAAACCCCATTAACCATCCTAAATTATAATTTACTTTTCCCCCTGGTCGTGGTGGTTCTGATTCTTGTTTGGCAGAACAGGGGTTGCTTGTTGTTGTTGTTGTATCATACCATTTAAACTCAACTGCCGAGGAATCTTTAAAATGATTATAAATTTTAATTTTATTATTATGTGATGTATATTTAAATTCTATTAAAGGAAAAGGAAGATATACATAATTTCTTGATGCATCAACAACTGTATGATTACCAGAAATATCATAATATCCTCTAAATTTATAACTATCATTTGCATCTTTTAAATTCCAAATTCTCTCATTTATATCAGTAACTAATTGTTGTTGTGAATAATTACCTTCTTCTAATGTTATTGTGTATTCTTTAGTCTCACCACCCTGAATTTTAAATGTAAATGAATCCGTTCCATAAGCCGGACTAAAGGTATACCATACATTAGGAATTTCAATATGGTCTAATGTAATAGAAATTACATTTGTTAATGGTTGTGAAAGATTTACAATATAATTTGTTGACGTATATAATCTTTTTTGGTTTGAAGAAGGATCTAAAAAAGTTGTAGAGATCGGTACGTTACCATTATCTGGGTTTTCACATGATGTTGAAACATTCGGTAAAAATTGTCTATGACTACTATCAAAATTAACTATTCGCGATATTTCTTGAATTTCAAATGGATTTTTTTTACCTTGAACAACACCTTTGGGAGCATACGTTTGATCTAAAGGTTTTCTCACTTGTCCAATAATATTTTTTTCTTTATTTATAATTTGATTTATTTTATTTTTTTCCTGCTCTTCGTTTTGACTTTGAAATCTGTCTGTTAAAACTTTACCAGCTTCACTTGTCTCTTTTTCATATACTTCAGTCCATGTCTCAGCATTAACATTTTCGGAATGTTCTAACAAGCGTTTTTCAGCATTATCAAAAAAAATTAAATGTTTTTCTTGATTTTTAAATTTTCTTTTTAACTCTAAAATTCGTCTATTTATTATACCTTTGTTAATAGGAATATATTCAAAATTCAAAATAGCAGCTAATTCTTCAATATCATAATTATAAACATTAAAATCTGTTTTTTTCTCCTCTTCTTGTTGTTTTTTGATTTGAGATTCCCTCCTTTTTATATAATTTTCAAAATGTCTTGTATTATTTGTTTGTTGTAGTCCATCTTTCAAAGCTTTGTCTTTATCAAATTTACTGTTTAACTGTTGATATGTATTTGATTGTATTTTTTCATTTTTCCAATCTCCATACTTGTTTTTATCCATTAATATATATACTTTATAATTTATTAAATAATAAAATTAATAATTTATAAAGTGTCTTTTTTTTAGTGCTTTTTTTCAATTTCGTTTGTTCTGAAAATTGAATAACCTATACTATAATAATAATGAATTATAAAATAACTAAATCAAAAATGTCTGAATCAAAAACGTCTGAATCAAAAACGAATAGTGAATGTCAAATTTGTTGCGAAACATTTAATAATTCTACGAAAGCCAAGGTGTCGTGTGGTCATTGTAATTTAGATGCTTGTAAAAAATGTGTTAGAATGTATCTTCTTACCACCACTTCAGGAGCACATTGTATGGGATGTAAAAATGCTTGGGATAGAGATTTTACTCAAAAATCATTAAATAAATCATTCTTTAATGGTAGTTTTAAAAAAAGACGAAAAGAACTTTTATTTGAAGGTGAGAAAGCAAGATTTCCTGAAACGATGCCAGCTGTTGAAAATTATAAAAATATCCAAGTATGGCAAAAAGAGAATGATGAATCTCAAATAGCAATCGACCAATTAAGGGAAAAATTATGGGAGATGGAAAGAGAAAAAAGAAAACTTGTTAATAATATTCGTAGAGCTAAAACAGGTGAAATTATTGATAAAAACAATCAAAGTAAATTTATTAGAAAATGTCCTGCTGATGCGTGTGAAGGATTTCTATCATCTGCCTGGAAATGTGGTGTATGTGATATTTGGGCGTGTTCCAAATGCTTTGAAGAAAAAGGTTACAATAAAGATGCCGAACATATTTGTAACGCTAATGACTTGGCGTCTGCGGAGTTAATTAAAAAAGAAACAAAAGGTTGTCCTTCTTGTGGTACTCGTATATTCAAAATTAGTGGTTGCGACCAAATGTGGTGTACGGCTTGTCATATCGCGTTTTCCTGGAGAACTGGTATGCGAGTTAATGGTGTTATTCATAATCCTCACTTTTATCAGTTTCAAAGGGAAGGTGGTGGAGCCGTTGTACAAAATCCTGGAGCACAAATTTGTGGTGGGTTACCTACATATATGCAAATTAGGGATAGAATTAATGCACTTAGACTTAACGCGGTATTTAGAAAGTGGTCTCCTATGGCTTTTAATAAATTATGTGGCAAAGAAAACAATCATTCATATAATCGTTATACAAGATATGACGCAGCTTGGTATGATGGAATGTTCAGAAAAGATATACGAAATATCCATAGAGGAGCACAGCATTTCCAATATACTATTCTAGATAGATTTAGACAACATTGTCAACACGCATTAGATAATAAAGAACTAAGAATTAAATTTATATGTGGAGAAATGGACGAAGATAAAATGAAAACTCAATTAATAAAAAAGGATACACAATATAATAAAAGACAAGTATTATTACATGTTTATGAATTGATGGGTGCTGTTTACACCGAATCTCTTATTGGTATCCATAATACAATGTTAGAGTTTATTAATAAAAATAATTTTATCCAATATTCACCTAATCAAAGCCAGGAAGATAATGTTTTACAACTCTCACGTGTTCAGAAATGTTTGAAAAATATTCATACACATATTATGAAAGTAGAAAGAGTGAGAATTTACTGTAATACTGAATTGTTTAAAATTAGTGGTATTTATAATCAATCGGTTGATATTATTGATGGAGAATATTCTACTCCAAAATTTAATAAAGAGAGATGTAAAAATGAGTTAACTAAAAAAAATTGTGGTTCATTACAACTTGAATATGTATATAATAATGAACATAATAGATGGGTTAAGGTATGGGAAGATGTATATCATAGAAGACCTATTTATATGTAAATAGGTCACTAAACCACTTATAAATAAAATGTTGAAGATTTAAATTTTTTTTTAAACTTTGACAAATATGACCTTTCTTATTTTTACCACAAATAGAACATTTTTTAGGATTTGATTTATTATATGATATTTCTTTACTTCCTTCTGTTAATATTCTATTCCAAGGTATTATTACACAACCTTGACCTCTTTTAAAATGCTTATAACCATAAAATAAAATATTTTCTAAAAATCGCAAAACTATTTTTGCTTTTTCTTTTGATTTTATAATATCATTTCTTGATATAAAATCAGGGCTTTTGTAAATAAATTTATTTAATCTATCGTCATCGTACATCCTACTTCTATTTGAATATACCACTTCATTTTTTATTTTGCCTATTCCCATAATTTTATTAATATCATTATTCATTTCGATGATATAAATATATTTTTTACTAGGTATCTTTATAGACAACGGTTTATCTAATCCATAAGCACACCCTTGGTGCTGTTTTCTTTGTTTCCACTTAATATTTTCCAAATATGTTTTATTATTAAATCTTACCGATCCAATAAAGAAATCATGTTCCATTTTATATTATAATTCTCTCCAACTTTATATTTATCAATTTTTAACTAACATAGATATTTCATATAATTTCATAGAAATAGATTTTCCTTTGACTTCTTTCATTAATTTTAAATCATTAGGATCTTTTAAATATAATTCTAACATCATATATTGAAAGTCTTTATAATTGTTATAGTAATTACAAGCTAACTCTTGTATTTCATCATGTTTTTCCTGTAATTCTTTGGGGAATTTTCCTATACTGTTATAACATTTCGCATATTCTTTTGTTTTGTTTAAATGCATCAACATAATCACAATAGAAGGTAAAAATGTTTTCACTTCTTTTTTATTTTCTAACATTTCTTTTAGATGTTTTGCATTACAACTCATAAAGGTTCCGTATGCTTGTTCGAATTTATCAAATATCCTTTTTTCCTTTTTGTGTTTTTTTAATTTCAATCTTTTAATAGCTGTATTTTCTAATGCAGCCTTTAAAAGAATAACACTATTATGATCTCCATTTTCAAAAGCTTTGTTTGCTAATGATAAATAGAAACTTATATTGTGTCTTACTTTTACAAGAGTATTGGGTTTATTATCTGTGACAAGTATTAAATAAACAAGATTGGCAATAGCATTATTAAAAAACTCGGGTATTTTTGATTTTTCTCTATCTGTTAAATATGAATATAATCCACAAGTGCTTTTACGAAATGTTTTTGTTGATTTTTCTAATTTGATATCAAAATCTGTAGTAAAAAGATTTGATATCAAGCTCTTTAAACAATGTTTTTGTATACAACCTTCTTCCATACCTATATTAAATAAATCTTGACCTTCTAATGAAAGAGTTCTTGTTTTCATATAATTATTATATTTAAATTACTTTTATACCTATTCTTTGATACTCTCTATAACCAACTGATATATAATCAGTTTTATAGTTTTTTGACAAACATTTTTGAATAATGCCTTCTCTGTCAGCATAAACAATTTTTTTGATTCCTATCTCTTGTATCTTAGACAAGCAATTCGAACAAGGTGCTGAATAACCTGATATATTTTCAGTTGATGATTTATATCTTGCTATGTAAAGAGTTAGTTTATTCATTTTTCGACGTAATTTAGCGTCATAAAACATACCGCCCTTTTTTCCGTCTCCGGAAAGCGTTGGGGAACAAACTATGAATTACCGCTATTTCTCCGTGACCCGAACAACGCACTTCATCTCCATATTTATTACGATGACTATTAATATTCATCGATAGAACTTTACTGCCACTACAAATAGCCGCAGCTACTTTGGTATTTTGAGGAGAAAGACTGGCTTCCACCAACAACTTGTTGATTATACGATTTTGAGTGTTTGACATACTTGATATTATACCTTATTATATTATGTTTAATATCATCAATTTTCTAATATAAACAAGAACTCTTTATATTTCTTATAGTCTTGGCATCACAAAATTGACATATATCTTTATTTAATAACCTAATAGGAGCACAAAATCTATAACTTACTTGATCATTATAATATTCTGATGATGTTTTGTTATAAATATATTTATGATGAGCGTTACAAGTCATTAAATACGAGCATATTTCTTGTTCTATTTCTTTTGGAAGGTTATCCATATATATATATATATATTAGTTGTTTTTCTATTTTATTTTTCTTAAAAAACTTTGTGTAGGTCGTAAATAGTTAGGTTTTTTTTTCTTACGCCTTTTTCTCTTTTTAATCTTTTGATTTTTAATAAATTGTTTATAATATTTTTGTATTGTTTTAATATGTTTAATTGTAGTTTTTGGTAAATTATCTCCATAAGTTCTAACGCTAAAATTAGTATAAATATTGATATATTCATCCCAATTTGTAGCTCCCATACTGCTATTACAGTCTTTACATATAGGTAGTAAATTACCTATTGTAATTTCTCCTCCATTAGCTTCGGCAGTTATATGACCAGCGTGAAAGGTATTACAATATGTAAATGGAGTAATAGAATTTTTCCAACAACAAAAACATTTTGCTTCAATAAAATTTCCAATATAAGTTTTCCATACATCAAAACGTACTTGAGGAGAAATTTTTTTCTTTCTCTTTTTTGGTGTAACTGTTTTATCGTTTCTTTGATTTTTACATTTATGATTTGTAAATCCAGTAAGGGTTTTATATTGTTTATTGCATTTATCACAAGACCATGAAGTATCCATATATATATATATATATAAATATTGAGCCTGGTTTAAGTGTCTTTTTTTTAGTGCCTTTTTTTTAGTGTCTTTTAAAAGGTTAAATATTTTTTTTTATTAAATGTATTTATCAAATTTCTCTCCATTTTATTTAATTTAAAGTAATCACAAAGAGATTTATCATTGATATCTTCAGGAAAGTCGTTAAGCTTTGTGATATCAGGTAACAACTCAAAGATATAGCGTTCTAAATATTTCATTCTATATCTTGTTGCTTCAAATAAAGTTATAATAAAATTTGTGGAGAGAAATTGATGTAATTTCATTAAATCTTGCTTTGATTTATTATAAATAACATAATTATCTCTATTAGAAATACCAAAAACACCACTTAAATCAAGAAAAGGAAATCCATACATTTTGTGAGCTAATACTAATTTAGTTACACCGTGGAAATGACATTGAATATTTGAAAAATTAATAACAAGTTGTGGTTGCAAGCCATTTAATTTACAAGTAGTAATATTGGGATGAGGGGTGTTATCAGTTGGTTCCTGTGTAAGAACTAATCCTTTGTACCCTTTTCTCATATTCGTCTTGGTGACTGGTATATGTCCTACCTTTGTAACAAATGTATATAATTTATTAATAATAGTTGGGGCAAACAAAGGTATGGATGTCATAGGGCGAAGTCTATATGTTATGTATTTATTATGTGCTTTGTCAAAAATCTTAATAGGTCTTGATTTGGTTGTAATATAAATATCATCTCCTTGATGTATAAGGCAATCATCAGTATCATAATTTTCTATTTTTTCCTTTTTTAATATATCTCTATTTACTATTTTTCTAAGTAAAAAATAGCAAGTAGGTGTTTGAGCATTTCCATGAAATATTTTATTTGTTTCTGTATTATTCAAAGTATATATTTTTTTTATATTGAATCTTAATAATTTTGAATACATATTATGATCTTTTTTCATCCAAATACTAGGAGTAATAAAGGTTAAAAACCCTTTCTCTTTTAAAACACTTAATGATTTTTCTGTAAAAGTATTCCATATAGCCTTGCCCTTTGAATTATATGGTGGATTTCCTATAACCATATCATAAACTTCTTCTTTTTGAAATGTTAAAAAATCAAGATTATATATATGACAATTCTCTCCAAATAATTTTTTAAGGAGTGGAATAAATGTTGAATTTAACTCCACCATATGCAACATATAGCTTGTTATATGATTGTGTCTTTTCTTATCATCTGGATAAAACTCTTTTAACCCTTGAAATAATTTTTTATATAGAACAATACAAAAATATCCTCTACCAGCGCAAGGATCTAACCATCGTAAAGTAGGATTTTTGAAATATTTATTAGGAATTAAATCTAACATATCATTAATAATTTTAAAATCAGTATGAACTTCACCATTTTTCTCTTTGTTTCCCTCTGTTATTGTAAAATCTTGTGAATAGGTATCTATATTAATATCATAAACAGACATTAGTATAGATATATCTTTTCTTTTATTTATTTTGTAATAAATTTAAAAGGTTATTTAATTTATTGTCAATATTAGACAAAGAATTGTTAATGACATTTCTCTCCATTTTACTAATAGCATCATTCAAAAAGGTATTAATTTCTTTTTTTTTAAAGGGATCTAGTGAAGTAACCTTGAATATCTTATTTCTAACAATAATAGCACTTGATTGAATATCCTTAAAAGTATAATCTTTTTCAAGATTTAAGATATCTTCTAATTCTTGTATATTATAATGAGTAATATTAAGATCAATATTTAAATCAGTCATATATTATAAGTCTTCATTTTTTAGTAATGTATTTAATTTTTCGATAGTCCAAAATTGTATAGCAACTGCTGGACCTGTTTTCAACCAAGTAGAAGCCAATCCTCTATAAAACCCTGTAATACCTTCTAATTTAAATATTTTTCTACATGAATCAAGAATACCGTTATATTTTGGAACGGTTTTATCAAATCCTTGAAGTTGTAATCTTCTTCTAATCAAATCAGTAGGATATGTAATAGAAATTGAAAACAATCCAGCAAGACCCCCACCTACTAACTTGGAGTCAAAATATGTATCTTTAATAATAGAATTAAAATAATAATAAGAGGAATATTGTATGCCACTAAACCCACCAAAACCCATAAGACTCATCTTTGAACCTTGATACAATTGTTTTAGTGGAATTTTCCTTAACGCATCTAAAACACCTTTGTATTTATTTTTGTTAGTTTGTAAAGATAAATATGTTCTCGTAGTTTCTAAAGGATATGTAGCTAACATACTTACACATCCTGCTGTACTGCCCGCAGCAAAATTAACTATATTTTTGTTATCAAAAGTCTTTTTGAAATATGGTTTTGTTTGACGAAATATACTATAATTAATAGCAACTTGTGGAAAAACTCTAATACAATTAGTTCCATTTCCTTTCCAAAAAAAACGAAAACCTTCATTTTTATAAACATCTTTCAAAGTTGAATTTGGAATAAAATAATTTTGTTTTTGTATTCTATTTAATTCAATTGGAGCAACAAGAGTTCTAGAAATAATCCCACCAATACCACCAATTACAAAATCAATAGACATATAATATACACTAATTTTATGATTTTAATTAATTTTTCCAAATAACATTGTAGCAGGAGATCTCAACCATTCCAAATAACATTCGTCAGCACAAAATCCATATACTTTTTTCCCTATTTTTGCTTTACGAACCAGGCATTTTTCATTTTCAATATATTTAAAACAACAACTACAATAAATATCTTTTAGTTTGTATGGTTTGGGTGGTTTGTATGGTTTGTATGGTTTGTGCATTTTAGGTGATGAAGGAGGAGTATGTGATGGAGTATATGAGGGAGTAGATGGGTTTTTTACCACTTCCTCTTTTTCTCTCCACCAACATTGTAACGACTCTATTATACTTTCCATAATATAATTACAAACTATTTAAAATTTAAATAACGTATAATACAAATGTATTCAATTAAAAATGAAAGTATGATAACCAAAGAAAGGGATATGGAAAAATATGTGAATAAATATAAATATTTAGTTGTATTCCCTGATAAAAAAGGAGAATTATTTAAATCATTACGCGATATACAAGAATGCATCAGTATTGATTCTTCAACAATATCAAAAAAATTAAGTAATAACGAACATATATTTATTGCGAAAGGCAGCCAATATATATTTTATATTAAACAAGTAACTTAACAATCAAACACTCTCCAATTGATCATGTCCCACACGCACTACCCCTGGTTCCTCCTCCCAAGGCAAACAAGCATACATCCCAAAAGAAAAAAGTTCCAATAAAAAACAAACAAAATTATAAATGGGTAGCCATATAATTTCAATTCCTCCACCCGTCTTCTTTCTCTTCTTCTTTCTCTTCTTCTTTCTCTTCTTTGTAACCAAAAGTCTTAATAAGATATTACCTAAAACCCACACAAAAAATACAGTAGAAAAATAAGTTTTTACCAAATGTATTAAATAAACAGAATTAATCATATATATTTAATTATATTTATATTCATCGTTGAACCCTTTATTTTTCTTGTAAAAAGCTCCAAAGATTCTTTTTGAATTATGCTATGAATATGAGTTTTTTACTTAATCTTTTGTATCACGTTTTTGTTTTTTAATAACAGTTAATAAAACTTGAGAAGTTTCTACAATTTTTTCATACGCTGATTGGGTATTTTTAATAGTAGTATCAACTGTTTCCAATTGTTTTGTTTTTTTACGAATACTAGATTCTAAACTTGCCTTTTTATTATTATGATTATCTAATTCTTTTTGTATTCCTACCAGCTCTTTTTTTTCTTTATTAAGTTTTTTCATTATTTTTTTTTTTTTAAGTTTTAAATCATTTAAAGTTTCTATAAATTCCTCGTTGAATTTACATAAAGCTTTATGGTTTATTTTTGTATTTGCGTCACTCATATATATATATAATGGTAACACAAAATAATTAACAATCTCGACAACGCATATTATTTCCTCTCTTACGAGCTAAATATCTTTCATAACTACCATGTTTAACATCGACTCCGGTTTGATGTGGTTGAACAATAGTTCTCGCTTTAATACCACTGGCAGTACCTGTCCTAATAGGAACAGAAGCAGTTGCATCACCAGGACCACCTACATTTGTATAACTTGTTAAAGGTGTTCCAGTTTTAACATCCTTACCGAATGTTGGTTTGAGAGAAACTGTTGATACAGTGATTAAAGATTTTTTTAAAATTGTAAAGCTAGAAGCAGATGTTCTAAAATTCTTAGAGTTATTGATACCACCAATTACTTGTTGAACTGGTTGTTTATATTTTGTTGGATCTTGAGGAAACATCGCATTATTATATCCTTTCCAACGACCTTGACCGTTACAAGATAAGCAAAAATTTGTTGTTTGTGTACAATTATCCATTTATATATTGTAAATAAAATAAATTGAATTAAAAATTTTATATATATTAAAAGTAATAATGGTAAAATGTTGTCCGCACTGCAACAAAAAATTTAAAATCAACAAATCTCTAGTTAAACATATGATGATATGTCAATTGGATAATAAAAAGGAATTAACTGTTGTCCCTACACCAAACGAAATGTGGTCTATTCTACAAAAATTATACGCAGATAATGAGAAATTAAAAAAAAAAGTGGAAGTATTAGAAAAGATAGTAAATAAAGATGTAAAAAAAATGAATATGATAGATTGGTTAAATCAAAATGATAAAGGTATAAATATAGAAGGATGGTTGAAAACCAATATGACGGTAACATTAGAAGATTTAAATATGATATTTATGAGCGATTATACCAGAGGCTTATCCAATATACTTGAAAATAATATAAATGATACGGAAAATAATCCATTTAGAGCATTTAGTCACAAAACAAAAGAATTATATATATATGAAAAAAATAAATGGAAAAAGTGTAAAAAAAAAGATTTATTAAATATATTTGATAGGCTTTCTTTGAATATTTTAAAAAAAAGTAAAGAATATGATAAATCATTAAGCAAACAAGAAAAGCATGGTTCAGATAATATGCAATATTTGAAAAATTGTGATAAGATTATGATTGTAGATACAAAAAAAAAAGAAAGATATTACAAACATATTGAGAATTCTATAATTGGACTAATAAACAAAAATTTAAATGATATGGCAAAATTTAAATTCTATATATAAATCATTTAAAATGTATAAGTAATATTTACAATATATGGAAAAAACATTATATTGTATTAGACACGGTTACGCATTACATAATAAACTTTTTTTTGAAATAGGACCGAGAGCTTATTCAGAATATAGAGATACACCACTACTTGAAAAAGGATTCGATCAATCAAAAAAATTAAATAAAACTTGGAAAGAATTAAAAGACATACAATTGGTTATTGTATCTCCTTGTCAAAGAACACTAGATACAGCAACCTTTGTATTTCAACACATAAATACACCGACAATAGCAAAAGATTTTTTAATTGAATATCCAATTGGAGGTAATGAAATTTGTAATAAACGAAAAGATATATCCGATTTAAAATATATGTATCCTTATATACAATTTGAAGATTTTCCCAATAAAGCAACTTGGTCTAATGAAAGGGAAACTAAAATACAATTAAATAATAGAATAGAAGAGTTACTTGATTGGATAGGAACAAGAAGAGAAACAAGAATTGCGATTGTAAGTCATAGTTCATTTATTGGTCAAATGAAAGACGGTATTATTGGAGATGAAAATCATGAATTAAAACATTGTCATCCTTATAAACTAGAAGCAAAATATAGTCATGAAAAAAAATTTATTAGTATGAAAGAAATCAAAGAATAATATATTTAATTATATCATCAATAAATATAAATGAAAGTTATAATAGGATTATTATTATCAATTATTTATTCATATCTTGTTTTACCAAAAAAAGAGAAAGAATCTCCAAAAATAAACCCAACTATATATCCTATAATATTTAAAGGTATGATAATGATACCAATCTCAAAAGAAAAATGTTTTCATATACATCATTGGATTGTAAATTTATTTATACTTATTACTAGTTTATTTATTTACATCCCAAAAATAATTATTGGGTTTTCATTAGGTTTATTTTTACAAGGTTTAACTTATAAGGATCGTTTTCAGTTTATTATTAATAATCCGTATTAGATTGAATATTTAGATTTAAAAGAGTCAGGAGTCATAATAGTAACGTCTAATTTTCTAGCCTTATCCGCCTTACCTGTATCATCATCTAAATCGTTGACTAATACTATAAATGTTTTTTTACTTACAGTTGATCCCAATTTCACTCCAATTTTTTCTAGTTTTTCTTGTAATTCTTTATCACGAAAACCGGTAATGACAATTTTCTTATTATATAATTTATGAGATTTGTCTACTTGTTTAACTTTAATATTTTGTAACTTATTTATTTGGTTAATATCTTGTAAGAATTTTATAAATTTTGGAATATAAGGAACAAATAATTTTGCTGTCTTTTCTTGGAACCCATCTAATCCAGCAACTTTTTTAAGTTTGGTTTCATCATTATCTTTACTAGTAAGTATATCAGGATATGCATCTATAATAGCAATAATTCTTCTCGGCCCCAATCCTCTACCAAATATATTAGAAGCTCCCATTAGCGTTGACAAGGGAACCTTAGATAATCTATCATGAATTGAATTATAAACCTTTGTAGATAACTTTTCTTTAAAACCTTCTACTTTCAAGAAATCTTCTCTAGTCATAGTCAATATTTGCGGGATATTTTTATAACCAGCATTTATAATTCTTTGGACGTTTCCTCTACCTAAACCAACTACATCTAATTTATTAAAGAAATCATCAATAATTTTCATTATAACGACCTCATTTTTATCCGCATCAATTAAGATCAAATCTTTTTTTGTAGAATTCCATTTATATTTATATTCACTCGACGGCATTTTTATTGTTGTGGCTGGTTTAACTACTTTTTCTACCTTTGGAATAACATCACCACTTCTTATAATTTGAACTAATGCGCCAATTCCAATTTTATTTTTTATTACAAATTCAGCGTTATGAAGAGTTGCAAACTGAATAACAGCTCCTCCCAACTTTACTGGTTGAATTTGAACCTTCGGTTTTAAATAACCATCTTTACTTGGAGACCAAATAACATCTACTACTTTTGATTCAACAATTTGGTCGGCTAATACAGTTTTAAAAGCAAAAGCGTGTTTTGGATTTTTACTAGTTCTAGGATATGTTTTATCATCTGCTACAATAATACCATCAATATCATACTCATAATTTTCACGCCAGTCAATCAAATACTTTGATAAAACAGTTTTATTAATTTTTTTCATTGGCTTTTGGATAACAGATATAATATTATGTTTTTTAATTAATTTAAATTGTTCGCTTGGAGTCAATTGAGGTGTAACAACTTCATAACAAACAAAATCAATATCATTCCATCTTTCTGGAAGTGATTCTTTGGCGTTAGCTGTCCCAGCTATCATATTTCTTACATTTGCAAACTTATCGCCCCAATTAGTTTCAAATATATCTTTTTTCATTAAAAGTTCCCCCCTAATTTCAATACCTTTTTCTGTAGGCAATCCCAGAAATTCAATAGCATGACTAATATCTTGTCCTATCTTTCCATTTCCTCTTGTAAATAACACCGGTTTATCACCCTTTGTACTATAACCTGCGGAAACACCATCCACTTTGGCACTAATAATAAATGGACCTTTATAATCTTTTAACCAACCGTTTATCTGTTTTTCTTTTTTGAATTTATTCATAGACCACATTTCAAAAGGAAGCTTTATTTTATTTTTCTCAACAGATACACTAGATGTAGTATGTCCTTCCTGAATAGCTTCATTGTCTGGATGTTTTTCTTCAATAAATTCTTTTAAAATATCATATTCTTCATCACTCATTATATGTTTATTATTTGCGTAATAACCTTTATTTGCTGCTCGAATCATAGAACTTAAATCATCCTCATTCAATTCCTCTAATTGTGATTGTCCGACTTGTAAGAATTCTTTGATTAATCGTTTTCCTTTTCTAATCTCTCCTCCAGAGGTGTTTTTTAGTATCTTTTTTTTCAAGGTCTTTTTTTTTAGTGTCTTTTTTTTGATTTTATTTTTATCTATTTTTTTTTTAGGTTGATTTTCAATAAGCATAACAGCATTTCCATCCTTTCTTTCAGTTGGACCTTTATAAACCATACCCATAAAATCAAATACTGATTTCTCTGTTGGAAAATGTGTATCTAATTTCAATCCTTTCTTTCCATTTGTCATTTTATATAAGCCGTGTTCGTTCATGGAGTAACCCAAATCCAACGCTCTTTTTCGCATTACAGTATTAAATTCTTTACTCCCAGTAAAATACAATAAAGCAAAGGCTAACTCTTTGTGTTTAGTAAACATAAAATCAATACGCCTGGCAGGTTTTTTACCTAAACGACTTACACCCAAACTTTTAGTATTACCTCTAGATAAGACCTCAATAAGCATTTTTTTTTCAATAAGGGCATCAATAAATCGATTGAATAATTCTACATCATCACCAGAGTCGCTGATACAAATATCGATATCTCCCGAATCACTTGACCCTCTTCTATAAGAACCCATTATTTGAAAGGAGCTATCTTTATTTTTTACGCTATCAAATATTTTCTTCAACTCCTTTTCATAAAGATCAATCTCCTTTCTTGGAATTCTTTTAAGAATATCTTCATAATATTTCAAACCTTTCTTTTGGACGTCATTCAACAGTTCATCTTGTCTTTTTCTTAATTCAGCTATTGTTTTTACATTATGTTTTTTAACCAATTCACTTGCCTTTTTTGGACCAATTCCGTATACATCTATAAATATAAACATAGGGTTTGTCTTTGCCTTTTCCAATACAACTAACGTACCCGTGTCAACATACTCTTGAAGTTTTGTAAGTATGGTATTACCTATACCACGAAGACTCTTTAGTTGTGCTACTTCAGTAATAGGTTCTTTAAATAATATAATAGATTCTTTAGCTTTTGTATATGCTCTTGCTCTAAAATGCTCTCCTTTTTTCATCATAAGTGATTCTAATTGTTCTAATACTTTAACAAACTTGGTATTATAAGTCATGGTTATATCTAATGACTTATTTTTAACTGTATTTTTATTTTCAATTTTAGATTTTAACTTCAATTTTTTTTTTAACTTCTTGATTGTTTTTTTTTTATTAATTTTTCGTTTATCT
>Ga0209302_10001112_pt1 | contig 15591 bp, 17 predicted proteins | sample ArcOceMetagenome_2_FD_187445 | JGI IMG/M metagenome (GOLD analysis project Ga0209302, IMG submission 187445) | Marine eukaryotic phytoplankton communities from Arctic Ocean - Arctic Ocean ARC135M Metagenome (SPAdes) (version 2) | ecosystem: Environmental > Aquatic > Marine > Oceanic | place... | reverse complement strand
AGAAGAAGCGCAAGTGCGCAACAAGTTGAAAACATCACCTTCTACTAGAATTTCTTGGTCCAGAGATACCAGTCGTACCCTGACTCGTGTGAGTAAGGTCAACGTGTGGGCCATGAGCTCCCTGCTACGGGAAAAATAGGTGCTCTCAGCCTAGTTTTGGCACAGTAGGTGGTGGGGGCCCAAAGCTACCATAGCGATGGTTCCACCCCTGTAGGAGTGTGGTAGTGACTGACTGACTGACTGTGTGGAGCGATCGAACCCCGTTGTTGGGTGCTGTTGTCTGTCGGTTCACTTTTGCAAAAAGAGCCCATCTTGAGGTAGTATTCCTAAATGCGCCAGTCCCTGAAAGTCACTTGGCGCGGAGAGTTAGTATTTTATTTTCATCTGCACACAGGATGTGTAGCGTATATCAGAGAGAGAGTGTTGGTGATGGTGTCACCCCAGAGACTTACTTTTTTGCCTGAAGTGAGAGAATTTATGTATGTAAATTTCGGCGCGCGCGCGGCGCCGGCCGGCCGCGGGAGCGGCCCCCACCTGGCGGGCGGCGTCCTCTGACCAGGGGCTGGCTACAAGACACACAGCCTATAACAAACACGACACGGGGTGGGCGAAGGGCGCGCCCCATCCGAACACCACACTACCCCATGTTTTTAATAGAAATTAGAACACAACAGCGTGTGCGAGGTGTGACAGTGACAAACCGGTGATTCTGATTTATTCAGTTCAGTTCCCACCTTGTGTAGTTCATTCCAATATGATAAAATTCTGATTTGAAACCGATGTCACGTATCGCTATCCTCGCCGTTTGCCATGCGGAGCAGCCAATCCCCGTCCTCGTCCTCCGGCTCGCCCCCCTCACCGCCTACCATGGCAGCGTAACCACAGTCGTCCACGTCGCCGTCATCCCTGTCCACGCCACTCGCGTTACCGCTATCGTCACCCACGTTCCCCACCTCGGCATGTAAGGCGTCGAGCTCTTCCAGCACCTAATTTGGAGAGGTTGGGGGTAAGGTCACGGCGAGGGAGCGTGTGGGATTATCGGGTGGAAGTGACAGCGAGAGCGAACGCCAAGGCACCGAGTCGTCCAGGGCATCACTCGCCAAATCGCCCGCCACCGCAGCCACCGCCTCCCCGAGGTCGTCAGCCTCAAGCGGCTCCACGCCCACTGCGCCCGTCGCGCCCGCGCCGAAGAAGCGCGAGACCACGGCACCCCTGGCTGCTGCGGCGCCTCCGGCGGTGGCGGCGCCTCCGGCAGAGCGTACAGCATCGACGGCGAGGCCGGTGGCGGAGGCGAGGCTGCCGTGGCCACCAAGGGCATGCCCAACCACGCGCGCCTGCAACCATATGCGCCCAGCCTGAACCGCATGACGTGCATGTGCACGCGCACATGCACGTATGCACATGCACATGCACATGCGACATGCACATGCACATGCGACATGCACATGCACATGCGCACATGACATGCAACATATGCACATGCATGCACGCGCGCCTTGCGCTGCAGCAGCGGCCAGAGAAGCTCGTCGATGGTGCCGCCGCCCAGCCAGTACTCGATCTCGACGCGCCTCGCGGTCTGGCCAATGCGGTGCACTCGGTCCTCCGCCTGCAGCAGGGTAGCGGTACGAGGGTGGTAAGGGGTGATGAGGGGGCAGTAAGGGGTAGTAAGGGGGGAGTAAGGGCGTAGTAAGGGGGCAGTAAGGGGCTGGTAAGGGGCAATGGGGGGGAGTACGAAGGCAGGCCCTGAGTAACAAGGCAGGCAGTAATAAGGCAGTAATAAGGCAGTAATAAGGCAGTACGAGCTTCCCGCCTGCAGCAGCGCGCCGGGTGTCCAGTAGAGCTCGAGGAAGATCACCACCTGCACGCATAGGGTTGCAGCCTGGGCACATAGGGTTGCAGCCTGGGCACCATAGGGTTGCAAGCTGAGCTCGAGGGAGATGGCTACCGAGGCGGCCGTGAGTGTCAGTGCGGTGCCCCCTACGGTGATGCCGACGAGCGCCGCGCACACGCCCGCGTCGCGTTGGAAGCGGGCGACGGCCTCGTGGCGTGCGGCAGGGCTCGTGCCGCCGTCGACGCGCACGTGTGGCACGTCTGCTAGGGCGCCGCGCTGCACGCCGTCAATGAGCACCTGGCGGTAAGGAGGGTAGTAGGGGGGCAGTGAGGGGTAGGAGTAAGGCCGCGCTACTCGCCGACAAGCTGGACCAGCGCTGCCCCATGCATCCGGGCGACCGATGATCCCCTGGTTATCGCCTCACATGCATAGGATTGAGTCCCTCCAAAGCGTAAAGTATGGTTGTAGGGTGCGCGCCTGGTGGTGGGCGAAGAAGACGACCTTCCTGTGCCGCCGCAGTGCCTCGCGCACCTGCGCCTGCACGGTCAGGAGTAGTAAGAAAGTGAATGAACAGTAGCACCCACTCGGAAGAAGTAGTATTCTTTTGACTGCTCTCTGGCTTGCTGACCTGCACGGCCGGCAGCTTGGCGACCGCGGCCGCGTGAAAGTTCTGCACCAACAGCGCGCGCCGCTCCGCACCTGACCCCCCTCCTCCGCCGCCTCCACCGCCGCCGCCTCCGCCGCCGCCGCCGCCGCCGCCGCCGCCGCCGCCACCGCCGTCGCCACCGCTGGCCATCATTTGGCGCAGCCGAGCGAGGCTTCCGCCATCCGCCGCAGACGAGATCGGCAGCAGCAGGCAGGTGCGCCGCTTCTCGGGCAGCTGCGCGAGCACCTGGTAAGGGTTAGGGTTAGGGTTAGGGTTAGGGTTAGGGTTAGGGTTAGGGTGAGGGTGAGGGTGAGGGTGAGGCCCTAACCCAGGTAGAGGGGAAGGGCTGGGGGGGGGGAGGGGGCACATCCCGCTTGAGCCTTCGCAGCCCGACGGTGGCGAAGAGCATGGTGTGAAGCTCAGAGAGGTGCGAGCAACCCGAAGCGTCGAGGCCGTAACGACCTTGCTTGGCATCGCAGTACCGCTGGGCGAAGGCCTTGAACACTGGGAAGGCGGCGGCGTCGAGCGCATGCAGCTGTGTGAAGAGCTCGACGGGGCGCGAGAGGGCGGGGGTGCCCGACAGAAGCACGGCTCGCCGCGCCGCCTTGAGCAGGGGTAGCATCGCCTTGGTGCGCAGCGCGGCACGCGACTTGAGACATTGGCTCTCGTCGCAGATGATGGCCTGCGGCCGCAGCGCTTCGAGCGCTCTCCGCATCCGAGGCACCAAGTCGTACGAGAGTATGTAGACGCTCGCGCGCGGCAGCGCCTCTCTCCCACTGAGCACGACGCACACGTCTTCAGCCCCGAGCAAGGTGGGCAGCCAGCGCAGCAGCTCGTCCCGCCAGTGGAGGCGCGCCGAGGCGGGGCAGGCCACGAGCAGCGGCCAGTCGCTCACGTAGGCGGCGGCGGCGGCGATCGCCTGCACGGTCTTGCCAAGTCCCATCTCGTCCGCGAGCAGCGCACGCCTGCATATGTCCCATGGTGCGTACGCCTGCATATGTCCCATGGTGCGTACGCCGTACAGCCATAGCAAGCACGACCTATCGCCTTCGTAAGTGTAGCCATAGTGAGCAGAACCACACTGAGTTAGGATGAGGGTTAGGGTTAGGGTTCGAGGTTAGGGTTAGGGTTAGGGTTAGGGTTAGGGTTAGGGATGAATAGCAGCGCGCGCCCTCCGCGGCGCAGCACGAAGGCGACGCCCTCGCGCTGATACGGCGCGAGCAGCTCGAGGAGCGTGCGCGGCACCGCCTCGAGCAGCCGCCTCGTCGCCTCAGAATCGGCAGTCGGCGCGCTACCGCCGAGCGTCGCAGCCGCGAGCGCCGCACGCGGCACCTGCTCGAAGCGCAGCCCGTGCCAGCCTTTGGCCGCCGCACTCAGCTCACGCAGCACTGACTCGTACTGCGGTAGGCTGAAGAGCCACGTGAGACCGCTGCCCGGCGCGCCGCCGCTGCTGCCGCTGCCGTCCAGCGGCCTTCCAGCCGTGGCATGCAACGCCTCGACCTTCTGCGCAGCCTTGGCGTGCGGTCGCGACAGCGCGGCGGTGAACCCTGTGAGCGAGGCGATCGACAGCGTGAGAGTCACCGGCCGCACTGGCTCGCGCTCGTCTCCTCTCGTCTCGGCTGAGCTGCTGGCGCTGTGTCCGAAGGAGGCCGGCAGTCGGCGCGGCTGTGGCCGGGCGGAAGCGGCAGCGTGGGGAGGCTGCACTGGTTGTTCTGGGCCGTCGTCGTCTGTGATGTCGATGACGACGAGTGCGCTCCCATTTGGTGCAGTGGAGGCTGCAGGCTGGGAGGCTGCAGGCTGGAAGGCAAATGTGGTGAGATCGATGGTGGGCGCAGAAGTGCCGCTCAAAGAGGAGGGCAACCGGCGCTTCATCTGCAGAAGATGAAGCGCGCGCAACACGACCAGAACACGCGCGCAGCACGAATAAAAAGGAACGCGCGCGGGCAGATAAGATAAGAGACGAGATCAGATAAGAGATCTTATCTGATCTGACCTTATCTACAGACAGACAGGCAGGCAGAGATAAGAAGAAAAGAAGAGAGAAAAGCTCGCAGGACAAGAAAAGAAAGAAATTATTTCTCTTCTAATGGCTTATCTTATCTTATCTTATCAGACAGGCAGGCAGACAGACAGACAGACAGACAGCCGTAAGACACGCCTGTCTGTCTGACGAAGAGGCTCGTCTCCTTAGGACAACAATACTTCAAGATAAAAATAACGCCATGGCACGCTGAAACCAGATAGACCACACCCGATCTTGCTCAGGTGGCGTGCTGGGGCACTGCCGGGCCGAAGTCCCTTGGGCACCGTGTGCGACTTAACGGGAGCGCCCGAGGTCCGAGGCGATTGTTGTCGCGGACTCGGCAAACCTCTTCGCTCGCAGCGCACGTCCAACACCGCCGCCACCGCCAGCACCGCCGCCGCTATTGCAGCCGCCGCCGCCGGTGCCGTGAGGGGCGGCGCTGGCAGAGGTGCGCAGGCTGCAGCTGTGAGGGGCGCCGCTGGCGGAGGCGCAGCATCGGCAGGCGGTGGAGGAGCAAGCGGCGACGGCGGCGGGGCAGGCGGTGGCGGAGGAGCAGAAATTGGCGGCCGCCGCCCCCGCGGTAAGCTCCCCCGGCTCGACTGCGGGCTCGGCCGGCGAGAAGGTCACGACCACCTCGATGGCGCCCTGCGTCGACAGCGCGACCCGTAGCGATGTGGGCGCTCCGGGCGCGCACTGGCCTAGCAGTACCTCGCCCGCGCCCAGCGAGTCGTTGGTCCCGACCTTATCGTGGTCCCACACCGCGAACGAGAGCGGCGCTGACGCGTCATACACGCTCAGCTCGAGCGTCTCGTCCCACTCCGGATCGAGCGTCCTCTTCTTGACCGACGTCTTGGCCTTCTTGCCGCCCGCCGACTGCACCACCACATACGGGTCGGACGTGCCGCCCCTGTCCGCCGCCAAGAGGCCCGTGGCGCGCACCACGCGCACAGTCGCCATGCCCGCGAGCTGGGGGGTGGAGGCTCGCATCGCCGCGCCCGCGCCGCTGGCGGCCTTGTTCAGCCCCGAGCTCAGCCCGCCAGCCACGCCGCTGCCCACCTTGTTAGGGTTAGGGTTAGGGTTAGGGTCAGGGTCAAGGTTAGGGCCAGGGTTAGGGTTTAGGTTAGGGTTAAGGTTAGGGTCAGGGTTCAGGGTTCAGGGTCAGGGTCAGGGTCAGGGTCAGGGTTAGGGTTAAGGTTAGGGTTATGGTTATGCTGCCCACCTTGCCCAGACCGGCGGCAATGCTCCCGCCCTTGTGCGCGGCGCGTGACGCGAGACCCCCGGCGGCGGAGCAGACGCCGGCGCGCGAGGCGGAGGCAGAGGCGGAGCCGGGCTGCACGCTCGGGCCGCCACCGCCGCCCCAGCGCTTGCGCTCTCCGCCGGTCGGGGCAGCGACCATCCGCTCCCGCAGCGTAGCGAGGCTATAGTCCATCTCGCGCATCTCGGCCGCGAGGATCGCGCCGTGCTGGCGCTGCTCCCGCGTGGCGGCTTGCATCGCCTGCGACGACGCGGTGAGCGCCTCCCGCCAGCCCGCCTGCGCGTCGGCCAGGTGCTGGCGCAGCGTGGCCGCCTCCGCCCGACTCGCCTCCGCGGCCTGCGCCTGCGGCTTGAGCGAAGTGTTCTGCGCGCGCAGGCTCGAGATCGTCGCCAGATGCGTCTCCAGCTCGGAGCGCGCCTGCAACACACGGATGGATACAAGGGCTAAGGCTAGGGTTACGGGCCGGGCACACACGGTTGCAGGCTTGTGCGGGCGCCTTGGCCTTGGCCTCACTAACTGCTGCTCGCTACTTACTATGTACTTACCTTGGTCTTTGCCTCTGCGATGCGGTCGGCCTCGGCCTCAAGGTGAATGCACCTCCGGTCCTTGAGCTGCAGCTGCTGCAGGGTGCGCTCCAGCGCCGCACGCACGCCCTCTTCCTGACCCCTGTCCTCGGCTTCGGCTTCAGAGATGGCCCTACCGCGCGGCGTGCCCACCTGGCCTTTGTCCGCGTGCAGGCGCATCTTCGCGAGACGCTTGCGGAGCTCGGCCACCTCGACGTACACCTGGGTGAGTCAGGTGAGCAGGTAAGTCGGTACGTACGTGAGTGAGTGAGTCAGTGAGTACAAACGCCGCGCCTGGCACGCTACATGCACATGCACATGACATGTGCATACAGCTACATGGTTCCGTGATGTTGAGTCCGCCTTCCGTTCCTGCTCGCGTACGTTACCCTCACCTACTCACTCACTTTATTTACTAGCTTGCCCACTGCACCTTGGCGCACGAGGCCTTGGCCGCAGTCCTCTCATGCCGCTCCGCCACCAGGCTCGCTTGCGCACGCGCCGCCTGCCTCTCGAGACTGCGGCACTCCTGCAAGTGCGAGTGGGTGACACAACTGGATACATTGCATTGCGCGGCAAGCTCATGGATCCATAGACTCACAGCCTGGACGCGTAAGATTGCAGCCGCCTCTCTCTCTCGACTGCGGCTAAGGGGGCAGTAGGGCAGCGGCGTGCCTGCAGCGTGTCCTGGTGCGCCCTCCCTCTTGCGACCAGCTGGTCCCTTGACCACTGCAGCTCCTGCTGCACACCCATGCCCATCGTTGCGCTGAGAGTGCCGCTGCCGCCCTCACCGCCGCCGTCGGCCGTGCGGGACGAGTGGCGCGATGCCGGTGAGCGCTGGTCGTGTCGGCCTGGGAGTGGGCCGCCTCCGCCGATTTGGGACTGATGGAGGCGCTTTGGGCTGCCGGTACTGCGGCCCCGCGCACGAGCGGAGGTGATGGGCGAGGGTGGCGCCGCGCCGTATACGTAACGTTCGAGCATCGCCACCTCTCCCCCCAGCACAGTGAGTGCGGCGGCGGCGGCGGCGGCGTCGGCGCGCGCATCCGCCCCCGCCAGGGTGGCTTGCTGCAGCGACGCATGCAGCTGCTGGTACTCTGCACCTTTGGCCTGCACCGCCTGCACGGTCGCGCCCAACGCGACCTGTGTCGCCTGCAGCTCGCATCCCGCCGCCCGCATCCCCTGCTCGGCGGCGTGGCAGCGAGATTGCATGAGATCCAACCTCGCCCTGAGCTCCTGCGCCTCGCACTGGAGCCGGTTGCGCTCGTGCAGCTGCGTGCGTACCTCCGCCTGCGCCTTCACCACTGCTTGTTGCTGCAGCGGCGTGATCGGCTCCGGCTCTCGCTCCCGCTGATCTCGGTTCTGCAGATCTCGCTCTCGCTGCCGCACCTCTGCCCTGAGGCCCTTGATGGTGCAGAGCTGCTCGCGGGACGTGGCGGCATGACTGTCACGCTCGGCAGTGATACGCTGCAGGGTCTCGAGCTGCGCCTCCTGTGCGGCCTGCTGCCTGGCGTGCTCCTCATTCAAGGTCTGCAGCTGCGCTTGCAGAGTGCCGTCCTCGCCCACCACTGCCCGCCACTCCGCCACCACCGCCCGCCCGTCCTCGCCCACCACCGTCGCCGCCGGGCGGGCGGGCGCGGCGGGCGTGGCAGGCGCGGCCCGCGGCGCGGCGTACACGGAGGTCCGCTTTGGCCTGGGTGCTTCGGGCTCCGGCACGAGAGGCAACAGGCCATGCGCGTCGATGTACATGGCCAGCTTGAGCTCGAGCAGCTGCGCCTTGTTGCGCACCTCCTCGAGCTGCGCCTCGTGCTGCTCCCGCAGCAGGCCCAGCTCGCCCACCTTGGGCCGCAGGCTCTCGAGCTGCTTCTGCTGCGCACCGATGGCCTCGGCTTGCCGCCTACTAAGCGCCTCGGCCTCGCGCGTGCGCCGCTCCGCCACCGCCATCGTCACCTTGGCCGCCTCGCGCTCCTGCTGCGCCACGGTTCGCTCTCGCTTGAGCGTGGCGGCTTGGTTGGTCATGCGGCGCAGCGCGGCGGTCTGCTGCTTGTCGAAGGACTCCTGCCGCGTGCGCGCTAGCCGCAGCTCGCGCTCGGCCTCCTCCGCCTCCGCCTCGCGGCCCCACGCCTGCACGCTCGCCTGCGCCTGCTCCGCCTGCTCGGCGGCGTGGGAGTGGAGTTCCGCCAGCCTACCACGGAGGGCAGCGTTCGTGCTTCTATAATGGGCCAGCTCGTCGGCGTTCTCCTGCTCGGCCCAGGCCACCGCCGCCTGAAGCTCGGCCCGCGCCGCGTCGGCGTCGGCGTGCATGACCACCCGAAGCTCGCGCAGCTCTGCGAGCAGCGCCTGCCTGTCTTGGCGCGCCGCAGGGATCCAAGCCTCCGCAGCGCTGAGCTCAGCGGCGAGAATGCCCGCCTCCAAGGTGACCCGCTTTTTTTTCAGCTTGGCTCGCCGCAGGTTCTCGGCCGCGTCCGCAGAGAGCGAACGGTGTCGGATCTCTGGAGGTCGGCGATCGGCTGTGCCGGGTGATGATGGACGGCGGTCGGTCCGCACCGAGCGATCGGTGGAGCAGCCTGCCGAGCGATCGGTAGGCTGGTCCGTGCCGAGCCTGACACGCCGTTCGACCGCCTTACTCCTCTGGGACATGGGCGGCGCCGAAAACCCCAATTCGCGCCAGGCGGGGGGTGATAACGTCCGGAAGGCCCGGCTACTGTGATCACGCGAGAGGCATGATCCTTAGGGACCTTTTTAACACCCCGCCTGAATTCGCGCATGGTTCGGGAGGGAGTTGATAGGTAAGATAGAGGAACCCTATGGTAAGAGAAGACTCTATCTCTTATCTGAGGATAGATAAAGAGCGCTCGCAAGAGTGGCCGTCTGTAGCCCAACCCTACGTTAGCGCCGCGCCGTCAGGACTCATGGGCTACTCTCGCAGTCGAAGGCCACCCTCGATGTTTGTTTCAACTTCCTCGTGCGCCCCGCGCGTATTTCGCCGCGCCAGTCAGGGGCCGCAGGACCGTGTAGTACCCTTCGGGGGTGCACGGCAAGGCCCGGATCGTCGGTTACGTACTGCAGTCAGCAGCGCCGACCGGGCCGAGTCCCTAGGTTTATAGGGGCGTATCATCATCGCCGTACACCGTGCATTTGTGTCTGGGTGTGAGGGGCCCAGGCATCGCGGAATTGTGTAGCGTCGCGAGTCGTGTAGCGTCGTGAAACCCAACAATCTTATCTTATCTCTATCTGAGGGAGTTGGGGGTGCCAGAACGCCACAAAATCGTATCTTCTCTTTATCTTATCTTATCTTATCTTTATCTTATCTTATCTTATCTTATCTTTATCACCCGGAGAGGACGACGAAGCTTATCGGACGCCAAGCGCATCAAGAAGGCAGGCCGGCGTTTAAGTAAGGACACATACATAGCGTCATAGCCCTAATGACTCACTCCCGGACAGCGTGACGGCCTAGAGGCGCGTGCCCTAGCTAGGCGCCACCTTTGCGGTCCTTCTCCAGGGCCCCGAACTACGAAGACTGCTGTGCCTCCATCCAGTTCCAGACCCTAGTACAGGTGCTACACGACGGCAGCTGGCTCGTGCACTCGCTCCACCAGCCAGGATGGCGTGCTGGCTGAGCAGACCCCTGCTTGCTGCGCAACCCCTCGCGATCCTCCTCCAAAGGGCCCCCACGACAACATCTCTAGACGTGCTCCGTCGCCTCCGGAGATGCAGACGATCGAGAAGCCCTTCCACCGCCGAGGCCCTAAGGTCGACATGAGAGCTCCAGGTCTTCGGCCACAGCGCACAGGCGGCTCAGTCGACGGCGCGCGGTGGTTGCCCGTGGCCGAGCTGGAGGAGGTGACCCCGAGTGTATAGTATTAGTAAATCACTGTCTGTGTCACTATCAGCTATAATACGAGTTAGCCGTGGTCACAAGCGTGTCTTAACTTATCAAGCAAGACGGCCACCCTTAACCTCCACTAACCGCTTAGCTCACCCACGCGGACAGACCTCTAGTCCGGACAGAGCGACAGTGGGGAATATTCTTGCCCGGGACGGCCTGCTTCTAATATCTAGAGCTCATCCTTCTTCTTGCCGTCGATCGCGACCGTGTAGAACGTCTCGAGCTTCGTGCAGAGGCCGCACGACTGCGGGCACTTGGTCAGCATGTGCTTCGCGTTCTTCTCGCACTGGCCTTCCTTAGCCCAGTTAGGGCAATCGGTCTCCTTGTCCTCGCACACGTTGGTGCAGATGCCGCAGGTGGCGGGGCACTCCTTGGCCATGAAGGCCGGCGTCTCCTGGCACTGGCCCTGAGTCCCCCAGACCGCGCAGGCCGTGGCGTTGGTGTCCTTGCACGCGAGGGAGAGGCCAGAGGGGGAAGCCAGAGCCGCGCAACTGCCGCAGCTGAGGGGGCACTTGACGAGGGAGTGCCCGGGGTTCTTCGTGCACTCGCCGCGCTCGGCCCAGCCGGGGCAGTCGTTTTCCTTGTCCTTGCACTTGCCCTCGCACACGCCGCAGGTCACCGGGCAGTGCAGGTGCATGTAGAGGGGGTTGTCCTCGCACTGGCCGGCGTGCTTCCAAGAGTTGCAATCGGTGTGGATGTCGGCGCACTCGGGCGAGCAGAGGCCGCAGCTCGTGGGGCACTTGGGGTGCATGAAGTCGGGCGAGTTCGTGCACTCACCGTCGCGGCGCCACCCGTCGCACTCCTTCACCGTATCGATGCAGTGGAGAGTGCACACACCGCAGGTGTGGGGGCACTTCCCCTTGACGACCTCGGAGTTGGTGCCGGTGCACTCGCCTGGATGGTCAAAGGCGGTGTAATCGGCGGCCTTGCGGCTCGCTCGAGTCAGGCGCCCAGTGGGCCGGTCTCTCCCCTGGGAGCGCCGCGCCAGCCAGAGCTGCCAGGAGCGCCCTGAGGAGGCGCAGTGGGCGAGCTGGGGCACTGCCAAGGGGGCACGATGACCATGCAGACTCGCCCTTTGAGCCCCAGTGCGCGCACGAGGAGTCCTTGTCGTTGCAGTAGCCGAGGGCCGCCGCGGCCGGGAGGAGACCGAGCAGAGCGATGAGCTTCATGAAAAGAATCTGCACACGTGTCGCCACAGCTGTTACTGTTACTGTAACACGCCTGTTTCGGTGAGCTGTCAAGAATCCGCAGGGAAGAAAACAGCGGCCTTCTCGCGCGCCGTCTCGTCCCTCAATATTTCGAATGGTAGGAAGTTCCGCCCGAGGCCCGTAAGTGGTGGTCGCCCGTAGTAAGTGGTATTCCGAAGCCGATGCCGGCCCTGGAGGCAGGGAGGATCCAGTGTGAGTGTGTGACCTGACGGCTCGTGACTGCGCGGCGTTGGACGGGCCGCTCGTTGTCGAGAGATTCGGCCAACCACACTTCTCTGTTTGCAGATCCTCCGCTGAACGGCTGAAGGTGCCAGCTGCGTTGCGCGTGCGGTTCCTTCGGGCAGCGTGTGCTGCATACATGCTGGGTTGGCTGCTCCGCGTGTCCCGACTGATCGCTTCCCGGATGGTGTTCCGGGCGCAGGGCGAGAGCCCGCGCCCTGATCTTGGCAAAAACGAGCCGCGCCCTCGCGGCGCGAGTCGTGCGACGAAGGCTACGGCGTGAAAGCAATCTTGCGTAACGACCAATGCGATCAAGCCGCCGGGGCCGGCTTTCGAATCGGATTCCGGCCAGATTCCGGCCCTGGTGCCGACTCGGATCCCGGCCCTGGAGGCCACCACCACTTAGGCATCAAAACAGGTTTTCCGCACGGCATCTGCGATCTGGCCCGAACCTCTCGCTCCTTGCTCCCCGCCTGTGCGCTCCGACCGTCCCGCGGCTAAGCTCGGCTACGGTAGGCACACGCAGGGCACGCGTGGGCGTGCGCACCCGCCGCGATATAGCGATACCGGTTACCGCTGGTGTGGCCAGGGGAAGCACACGCCCACAGGTCCTAGGCCGCACACCCAGTGGCGCTGTTACGTGTTAGCTGTTTCCCACACCACACACACACCACACAGCCAACCGGGGGTACTAGCGACTAAAGTGGGGTCTTTGGGGTCAAATCGACTAACGTGTACCGGGGGTAAAGCCGTACAGATGTGGGCACCAAACCTGCTAAACTCGGTCGCTTGCACCTTGCAGTCGCTTGGCGTCGTCAACTCTGCTAAAGTACGCGCTCGGTTCTGTGCGCAACGAAGACGCAAGACCTCCTTCCCCGCCCCCCCCCCAGGTCTTCGCTCCGTGGGCGGACCAAAGTTGCTGAAGTGGGGCCTCTCCGGGCGAGGGTCAAATCTGCTAAAGTCCGACCCATCCCTTTTACGTCCGGTCTACGACCCCCGGGACCCGGGTGCGCACACTCGTGTGTGGTGTGACAGCTGACACTCCACACACAGCACACACTTTCACTTATTTGACTTTCTCTCCGCCAAAACTTTACGTCGGATGCTTCCCAGCTATCCTTGGAGCTTGGTATCGAACAATCTGAGGTAAGCACAAAGCAGACCGGACGGCCAACCCCAACGCCGCGCTATTCTAATATGGCCCCGACAAACCATAACACCGGCATAAGACAACCCGCTGCCCTGGCCTGCGAGGCTAACTAATAACATATAGCCATGTGACACGCACGCCTCCCAACGCGCTAGCGAGGACCTCGTGGTCCTTCCTGCGCCAGGAGCCGGCATCTGCACACGTGCATCATGGGCGTGCCGTGGGGCCTCCTCATCTCTCCGCATGGAGGCCCACACTCCCCTGCCGACGGCCGGCAGCCCTCGTCGCTCTACTTCTTCTCCTGTCCCGAATCCTTGATGTTCACGACGTTGGCGAAGGAGGACATCTCCGCCATCGACTTGAACACGCCGCCCCACACCCGCGACATGCCCTCCCACGTGCGCGTGCAGCCCCCCGAGGCGGCCTCAGCCCGCTCGGCGGGATCGGAGCAGGGGTAAAGAATGGGGAAGAGTGCGTGCTTGAGCGCGTCGCCGTCGTCCATGCCGTGCGAGCCCATGTCCGCGAAGAGCAGCCGGCCGCCCGCCAGGTACTTTGCGTCGTCGATGGCCACTGTCCCGCCCAGCACGCGCCGCCTGCTCGCCTCCCAGTCGGCGCTCTTGGGGCCATCGATCTTATGGATCGCGCGCGAGTGCCAGATGATGAGGTCGCCCGCCTTCGGCCGGAACTCGAGCAGCTCCGGGTACTGCAGCAGGTTGTCCTTCTCCAGGTCCACGAAGACCGCCTCCGTGCTCACGTCAGTGTTGAGGTGGCTCTTCCTCAAGTAGACGGGCGCGCCGTGGTCGGGTGGGCAGTCGTCCATCGTCACCCACCACCGCAGCGAGGTCCACTCGTTGGCCCCCGGCTCGCCGAACGAGTCGATCGGCCCGTTCTGGTTGTCCTGGTGCCACTTGAAGCCCTTGTTAGGGTTCACCATCAGCAGGTCAGTCGTCAGGCGCAGCTCCTTCGCGTTGCAGCTGCCGGCGAGAGCCGACGCGATGGGGCTGTAGTACAGCAGGTCGGCGAAGGCGCTGTTGGAGGCCCACACCGATCGCTGAATGTAGTCGTACAGACCTGAGGCCACGCCCGCGATCGACCAGAAGTGCGGGTGCGCCACTTGCCAGTCGGTGGCATCCCGGGCGTATTTGAGCCACTCCTCGTTGAGCACGCCCGGGATGACGAGCGCGCCTTCCTCGTACAGGGTCGCCCGCTGCTCGTCCGTCACCTCGAAGGGTAACGGCGGGTCGCCCTCCCTTACGCTCGCTGGCAAATTCACCGGAGCTTTCTGCAGTCCGTACTCGAGCTCCCACGGAGCAATGTTGACGTCCCATTTCATCGTGGGGGCAAATGCTCTGGCGGAGCCGGTGCGGCCCACGGCCGCTCTGCTAGGGGTGGCATGCGATGCCAGGCCGGGCGTGGCAACGACCACGGAGAGCATCCTGTGCAATGAGCCGCGATCGATCGCCAAAGGGACCTTGTTGGTGAGGTCCTCAGCGCTAATGAGGCTGCTGGGCACCTCCCTGAATTTACCCCCCCCCCCCCGCGTCCGTCACCTGTCTCGGCGTGGTCACCTGTTCTAACCCTTAACCCCAACCCCAAGCCTGAGTGAGCCTAATCCAAACCCTGACCTAACCTAACCCTCACCTAAGGTGTGGCTCCCTCCTCTGGCCCCGGGGCGCAGCGGCACTGGCCCTGCCCTGACAGCGGGGTGATAGATCAGGGGCGGGGCTCCAAAGAGGGGTAGCGATTAGAGGCGATGACTAGGTGGTGCACGCTGGTGCACCCGGGGGGAAATGACGTACGCAAAATCGTGTACAGCCAACCGCGAGCGATTCTTCGGATCAGCTATCCTTCACACGTAAAATGAGGTGTGAAGGTACGCTTTTGGTGTGATTTTTTCTTCAGCGCAGCTACGCGGCGGCAGGCGCTACGCGCCATGCACGCCTGCTCAAGATCGAGCCGCGGTGGCGAAAAAATGGGTTGTCACCGCCATTTTGGGGGGCAATTTTGGGCTTGTTTGGCCCTCGGAAAAGGTGCATGTTTCCACGCGCTCAACACTGGCCGTTGTTCAAGACTCCATTTGCGCTGTGGTGTCTCCCCCTCGCGCCATACACACAAGCGAGAAAAACACATCAGACAAGAAACAGCTGGATTCTGGCGGTTGGGGGTGTAGAATGACGCGCCTATTTTCTCATGAAACTGGCCTCTTCGCCTCTAGACCCCTTCAACCCCGCAAAATTTCCGCTGCGCAGGCCGAGACGGGGGTGCTTTGCAACCCCCCGCCGCTCTGAGGCGCACCCTGACCGTCACTATCACCCCCGTCACTTTCGCAAGCGGAGCGGCTGCCCCGGGGGCCGGGGCTCCTGATCTCCGCGCTGGTTCTCGCCCCGTGATCTCCGTCATCGCGTCTTCCTAGTGGAGGAGAGCGTGTGAGGCCCCGCCGACCCGTTCGTGCTAGCTGGCGTCGTCGTGCTGCTGCTGCCGACCGCTGCGCTCTTCGTCTCGTCCCGACGGCTGCGCGGAGCACTGCAGTGGTGGCCCGGCATGCACGGTGTCTTCGACGATGGGGTTAGGGTTAGGGTTAGGGCCGCCCTTAGGGTAAGGGGTTGTGGAGACAACCCACAACCCCTTACTTAGGGTTAGGGTTAGGGTTAGGGTTAGGGTTAGGGTTAGGGTTAGGGCTAGGGTTAGTGGTCGGTTAGGGTTGGGGTTAGGGTTAGGGCTAGGTTAGGGTTAGGTAAGGGTTAGGGTCAGGGTTAGTTAGTTAGGGTTCTTAGGGGGTTAGGGTTAGGTAGGGTGTTAGGGTTAGG
>Ga0209302_10001111_pt1 | contig 15593 bp, 11 predicted proteins | sample ArcOceMetagenome_2_FD_187445 | JGI IMG/M metagenome (GOLD analysis project Ga0209302, IMG submission 187445) | Marine eukaryotic phytoplankton communities from Arctic Ocean - Arctic Ocean ARC135M Metagenome (SPAdes) (version 2) | ecosystem: Environmental > Aquatic > Marine > Oceanic | place... | reverse complement strand
GACGACCAAAACTTTGACGGCGGCGAGGTCGGTTCCGGTGAGCTCCTTGGTGCGCGCCACCCTTGCGGAGGGCGGCTCGTTGCGTGCACGCTTCATCCCTCGATCGGCCGTCGCGGGCTATCGGCGGCACGGGTGGAGTTCGCGGTGCCGCGGCGAAGACCCACATCCGAAATGTTGCTCACTGTTGCTCAATCTTGTTGTTGCTCGCTGTTGCTCAATCCGAAAGGTCGCTGGTCCCACGAACGACCACTCGTGATCATGGAGAAGCAAAGCGCGACTGCAGGCACTTGAGCGAGGCCGGGCGCCTTCGAAAACTGCAAGCTCTGTTCTTTATCTCTTCATCTGATCCGACTTCACTGCCAAACTTTCTGTTTCGCTTCTTTCTGCCGATTAATGGAACAAGGCCCTGGCTCGGCCCCTGCCGACGCGCCATCACAGCCAGATGGATGCGAGGAGAGCGCCCCGGCGAGCCCGGAAGCTGTCGAGGCTGATATCGGCCTCCTACGCTGCAGCGAGATGCAAGCACGTAAGCGGCAACCGCTCCGCAAGTGGGCAACAGCCCGCCACATCCATTGTGAGGCTGGTGGCAGGCAGGGCGAGCCGGACGGCTCCGAGCAGTACAGCCCCGAGAGCCTGCAGCGACGGTACCAGCTGCGCCAGCACCCAGATGTGGTCAGGGCGCTGCAGGATTGGTGGAGCGCCGCGCAATCCAGCAGCGTGCAGGGCGGCGGCGGCGACAGCAGTCTCTCGCGTGACGATTACGTGCGGCTGTGCATGCGTGTCTACCAGGCGGTGCTAAAAAATTACGACGAGGACGAGGCGCGGGAATCTGCTGAGGCCGACTGGGAGCATGACACGCGAGGTGTAGCGGAACTTGGGTGCGACCCGTTCATGGACGCGCTCTTCGAGCTGGCAGACCTCTTGACGGGACACAGCGTCGGGGCGGCCGTGTACGTGGGCTTCCTGACGACTCTCCTTCACCGGCTGGCAGTGGCAGGGGGGGAGCATGCCGATCCGGCCGGCGCCTTAGGCTGGCGGGCGGCGGAGGAGGTGAGTTACGGCGGCTACGTCCTCGAAAGGGAGCAGCAGGGCGAGGAGGGCGAGGGAGCGCACGAGCTTATTGGCACGGCGAGCCCGGCCGGCACGCGGGCACCGTCGCCTCCAGTGGAGGTGTTCAGTGCCTGCCTGCCTGCCGCAGCCGGGTCGCCTTTGCCCGGCTTGCTCCCTGACGAGGGGGGGCAGGATTACGAGGGCGGTGGCTTCGAGGAGGAGGACGGCGCCGGGCGTCGGACGCGCAGGGGGGCAGGTGGCGCGCGGTCTGACAGGTACGCGGTGCGTGCTGCCGCTGTCAGTCCGGAAGGGCCGCTTTCTCCGGAGCGCGATCTTTCTGGAGAGGGGTGTACTTCTCCGGCGGTGGAGATTTCTCCGTGGCGCGCGCTGAAGGCGCGGCTCAACGGCTCGGACAATCGGCAAGTCGCTTTCCACTCCTCCGCACCGCGCGCTGTTGTGCGTTGCGGCCCGTCCGAGCTATCAGGCTCACCCCTGCACGCTTCGCCGCCCGCCCGGGGCCGCGCCGCCGCCGGTCGCGCCGCCGCCGGCCGCGCCGCCGCCGGCCTCGCCGTCTCGGCGAGTGAGCCGCAGCTGCAGCGGCCCGCGCTGCCACCGCTCTGCACTCGGGGGAGGAGGAGCAGAGCGATGCCCCCCTCTGGAGAGATCTCCCCAGAAACCTCGCCGCCGCCGCAGAACGCTGAGCGCACTTCACCGCAGCGCCGAGCTGCGGAGGTGCCGCGCTGCGAGCGCGAGGCGGCGGCGCGCCGCGCGCGCACGCTGCCGAGCCTGGCACGGCCGGGCGGCGGCCGCAGCATCAGGGCGTCGGAGCGGGAGCGGGAGGGCGAGCGCCTCGCCACCGACGGCCGGGCCGACGGCCGGGCGCTCGCCGCCAACGTCTACGAGTACGAGGAGGGGCCCACCGTGAGGAGGCGCACTGAGGCGGCAGCCGCCGCGGCCGAGCGGCGCGCCGCCCACAGTCGCCTCACCGGGTTTTGCGCCGTCTCGCCGGCGCTGTCGCCGCCGCTGGCGCAGCCGCCAGCGTACGGCCGCGTGGCCCACCGCGGGGCGGACTCAGAAAAGCGACGGCGGCGCGAGCTGCTGAGGCGTGAGGCGGAGGAGGCGATGAGCTTGACGAGCACCGTCGCCGCCGCGCCGATTCCGGGTGGAGCCTGGTTTCGGCCAGAGTTCGCGCGGCTGATGATGATGCAGACGCAAGCTCACCAGAGACTCGTGTTCTGAGCCCGCGACTGAGTTCTATCGTAGTAGGATGGCTGTTTAGAGCCCACTCAAGTTCACTCTCACAATAAAGAGGTAAGAGCCACTTTCACCCGACCAACAATCCACATTAGACATTTCTTCGCGTTCCGCAGGCTCTTTACAAACGATCAGACTCCATATCGCCTCCAGCGCGTGGGTTTTTGTGAGCAGAGTGCAGGGGGGGGTCGCAAATCGCAATGTAGTAGTAATGTTAAGGCGATGTAGCTTTCAGTTGCTGTTACCTGGGAGAAAACCGTCTGTAACGGTCTCCTCTTATTCGCGAGATGTTACAAGCGTAACGCGTAACCGACGCCAAGCGGGCCGCGCTTTCGTGAACACCGACTCACCCCAGACACCAAGTGCGGTCCTAAATGGGCGAACCACCGTCGAGCGAGCCCTGCCAGCCATGTGGAACGCCTGACTCACCGGCCGAGGCGTTCGACGAAGACACAACCAATGCCGTACGTACGGTACTCATCGTCGGAGTAGTTAGTGCGCCGTGTGTGTGCCAGATCCGTCTATCTAGCTGCCACTGCATCCCGCAGACACTCTGTGTACGTGCGCACAGATTGCGAGGGGTCTAGCTAAAAGAGCAAAGAGCTACTTTCACCAGCAATCCACCGATTTCTTCGCGTTCCGCAGGTCTTTACTAGTCTACGTGCGCTTACCGTCTCTCACTCTAGAGATGCGCTTCGACCTCCGCAGGGACGATCGGGCTTGCAAGTATGTCCTCAGGCTGGTTTATTATTCCCCACTGAAGGTTATGGCCATCTGACAGGAAGCTCAGTTCACCAAAAGGCCCGTGCTTGCAGGCGTTGAAGCGAGCTGCCGTGCCGCGTGCGATGGGCGAACCGTCGAACGTTGTCTACGACGACGACTTCGCCGTAAGTGTAGAGAGCCCGGCCAACGTAAATAGCGAGGAGTGCAGGGTCCCAGTTGAGAGCCCGGCCGCGGTGCACCGCGACGACATTGACGGATTGCGTGCTCTCGCAGTGCTGGCGGTGATCGTCTTTCACATAGATCCAGCGCTGCTTCCGGGCGGCTTCACAGGCGTCGACTGTTTCTTCGTCATATCGGGCTTCGTCGTCGCCAGCTCGATCCTGCGCCGGCGGTCAACCGAAGCGCTATCGGGCTTCCTCGGCCGCTTCTATGCCCGACGCGTCAAGCGGCTGGCGCCAGCGCTCCTCTGTGTCATGGCGCTGACCGGGCTCGAGCTTGCGCTGTTCACGCCTCCGGAAGAGCCTGATCTGCCGGGCTACTATCGTTCCGGGCAGTGGGCGCTCATCGGCGTGGCCAACGTGCATTTCAACGTCGTCGCCCTCGAGCTCAGTCGGCAGCGCCCACCATCCTGGAACGACTCGCTGTTCAACACCAGCAACACCTCGGAGCCTGCAGACCCTGCCGCCGAGGAGGACCCAGACGCCGCGTGGAAGGCTGCCTACTTTGGTCGGCGGCTCGAAGACGACCCCGAGCCGCTGCTGCTGCCGCCCCGCCCCCACCACCCACCGCCTTCGTCGCCGCCCTCGTCGCCACCGCCTCGCGCCACGGCAGAGGGGATGCTCCACCAGAACCCATTCATGCACACGTGGAGCCTCGGCGTCGAGGAGCAGCACGGCGGCATGTTGACAAGAAGCCCAGGGCGCCACTCGTTTGTGGCACACCGCCGCCGCATTATGAGATGAGAGCCACACACCGCGGGCGCTGCAGTTTTTCACTCGTCCCGCCGCCTGCACCGCCCAGGTTTTACTTGGTCTTCCCGCTACTGCTGTGGCTCGTCTGCGGAGAGCGGGTCTGCAACAAGCCAAGCCCGCTCGGCCTCGTGCCACCAGCCGCCGGGCTCGGCTGCCTCGTGCTTCTCTCGGTGGCGGCGTGCGCCGCCCTCACGGCGCTGCAGCCTGACACGGCCTTCTACTCGCTGCCGTCGCGGCTGTGGGAGCTCGCCATCGGCGCCGTGAGCGTCGTGGCGACCGAAGACGCACAGACCGAATGGCTGAGGCGCTTCACGACGACGCGCCGCGTCGCCATCTTGGACGCGCTGTCGCTGGTGTTGCTCGCGCTCGCGTTCGGCGTGACGCAGACGCACCCAGGCTTCCCGCTGCCATGGCCGCCGCCGCTGGTGAGAGCGCGGCCCAAAGGGTGCTCCCGGTGCCCAGCGCCTCCGAGTTTGCCTCGCGTGCCTCGGCTTCAGCGAGCGCTCGGCTCCAGGAGCCGGCTGCTGAGGGCTGGCCGCCGCCAGCGTGTGCCGCCGCCAGCGTGTGCCGCCCCTCTTGGTGCGGTGCAGCTCTATGCTCATGGTGCTATGGTGCTTTTACGCCATCTAGGTCGCTGCTAGCGGTCGGCGGTACGCTCTGCTTCATACTTGCTGGCGCCGCCCAACGCTCCTTGATGCTGGCCGAGCAAACCGACGCCCTCGCCAAAGTCGCGCCGCAGCTCTGCGCCGCTCCAGACGCGGCGCAGGGGCGACTGGCATGGCGCGCCGCACCCTTCAACGCCCTGATGGGATGGGCACCGGTCACGTACGTCGGCCGCCTCTCCTACCCGATCTACCTGTGGCACTGGCCCATCTTTGTGGCGATGAAGGGCGAGGGCCAGCTCACAGGCTGGGCGGCGCTGCTGGCGGTCCTGGGGTCGGTCGGCGCCGCCGCGCTCACCTATCACGCAATCGAAGGTCCGGTGCGCCGCTGGCGGCCGTTGGCGGGATTCGAGGCATGGTGGATCATGGGCGCGTACCTCCCGCTCCTGGCTGCCACCGCTCTCTGGCTCGAGCTGCTCCGCGATCCGCTCTACGGTGAGCTCTACGTACTCGGGCAAGGAAGCCCCGCCCCGCCCAGCGCTCCGCCCGCAGCTCCGCCGCTTCCGCCGCCCGCGTCGCCTCCCTACCAACCACCAACACCTCCCTGCCAGCCGCCACTGCCGCCCTCGCCTCCGCCGCCATCGCCACCCCCGTCGCCACCAGAGCCGCCCTCGCCTCCGCCTCCCTCGCCTCCGCCGCCCTCGCCGCCTCCCTACCCACCAAACCAGGCGCCGTTGCCGCCCCCGCCCTCGCCGCCTCCGCCTGCATCCCCGCCGGCGGCCCCGCCCTGCTGGCCACCTCCTTCCCCTCCCAGACCACTGTACAGCCCATCACTGCCCGGCCAGCGGAGGTGCTACCCGCCGCATGTCTCTGACGCGTGCGAAGCGGTGACCACCTGGCCGGGCCTAGTGCCTCCGTGGCACGACGGCGCGCCACGCTGGGCGGTGCCGCGTCGCGACTGCGCGTGCTCGACCTCCTCCTGCACACAGACCACCCACCGTCCCTCCGGCGCTGTCTTGGGCGGTGCCGGCACACCGTGCCACATCGCCGAGGAGTACCGGGCCTCGTCGGACAGTCTCGGCGAGTCGGTCACCATCTGCAACAGCTGCGAGAGTGCGGGCTGCGCCTACATATGGGGGATGACCGCCTACGGCGACCGGTGCCACACCCAGGACCCGCTCAGGGTTGAGCCTTGTCTCGCCATCGAGGGCCGCGGCACCGACGCGGCCGCTGCGGGCGGTGCCGATCCTGCTCGCCGCGCGGCATTCCTGCTCGGCGACTCGCACGCCACGGCCATCTCAGTGGCCGTGGAGGCGGCACTTGCGCCCACCTACGCGGTGGCCAAGTTCATGGGCGGTGGCGGGTGGCACTTCCGCATCGCTGGCGACTGCGCCTCGATGCCGGAGCGCAGCATGCACCAGGGGAACCACAAGGAGCCTGCGGCGGCGTGCGAGCGGTTCAAGGCCTTAGTGGAGGCGTGCTGGAGCAGGCTCGAGGCGCAGCTGCGGCCTGGCGACGTCGTCATCGTGTGCAACGCCGCCTTCACCTTCTTCTACCATGAGGCGCGCGGCAGGGTCGGAACCGAGGGCCCCGTGGCCCCGCAGCTGGCCCGCAGCTGGCCCGCATCGCCCCGCGGCTTCCCTCTCCCTCTCTGCCCCCCCTCCCCCCTCCCCTCCCCCCACTCCTTCTCTCTCTCTCTCAGCTGCAACTCGCATCCATCACGTAGGCGCACACCGACATCCTCGACGACGCGCTGAGCTTCTACCGCGAGCTGCGCCAGATGGTGCTCGCGCAAGGCGCCACGCTCGTCGTCGTCGGCTCGCCGCCCTACGGCAAGCAAGGCCCAAAGTGTGGCGCCTGCCTCGCGAACCGTGGGTGGTCCGAGGGCGCGGCCACCCTTTGCAGCAGCGAATGCGACACCCCGCGCGCCACGGCCTTCTGCAACGGCCAGGGCTGCTGTGGTGTCAGTGAAGCAGCGAAGAAGGAGTCGTGGGTGCCGGAGAGCGTCTGCGGGGACCAAGTGACGCAGATGCTCCAACCCTTCGAGGCGCGCATGGCCGCCTTTGCCAACGAGAACGCCGGCAGCCACTTCTTCAGCTACTTCGACCTCTTCTGCGACGGCGACACGTGCAGCGCGGCGATCCCGGGCACGAGGACGGTCGGCTTCCGCGACGGCAACCATCTGTCGTCCCAAGGGTCGCTCTACATTGCGCCCTTCCTGGCGTGCGCGTTCCAGGGCTGGGGGTTGCTGTAGGCCCGCGAGGGCTTGCACTCATTTGCCATCTCTATTTCTGTCTATTTTGTGTGAAGATAAGATAAGATGGTCCAGGTGTATCTTCCTTTCGCTTCGTTCCTTGAGTATTCACCCCACGAAACGGTTGTTCTCCAATGTCGGGCTCGGGGCTAGAGCTAGAGGAGGAGCTCAAGCAAGCCCGAGAGCAGGGCCAGCTGCAGGCGGCGCGTTCGGAAGTCACGACGCTGCTAGAGTGCGTCGAGCGGCAGAGGCAGCAGTTGGACGCGCTGCAGAAGGCGTTGGACGCCGCAAGGGCTGAGTCCAAGGCTCAGCGAACAGAGGTGGAGCGGCTGAGCCTGCTGGAGATCGAGCTGCGCGGCGGGATCGAGACGGCACACGCCGCCCAAGCACGCGCGCGCCAGCTACAGGCGCTGCTCGACGAAGCCAGCCTGAGTGCTGAGTTGGAGCGGAGCAGCGCCGTGGAGCGGGAGCGTGCCCTCGAGCTCGAGCTGCGACAGGCGCGGCGGCTGCTGCACGAGGCGCGGCGCAATTCCCGAACTGAGCCGCCCACGGACATCGACTCGAGCTCTGAGGAGGCGTGGCAGAGGCAGATGGAGAGGCTCTGCGTGGGCGGCGGCAGCCAGGCTCTGCTGAAGTCGCAGACCGCCACGCAGCTGCGCGCCGAGCTCGCCGAGCCCGTCAGCCCACACGGTTTGCCATCACGCCCGGGAACACTCCGGAACGACGAACTGCTTGACCCCACTGTCCTCAGTCCACCCCCGCCCCCCCGTTGTCAGTTGTGCAGCTGCGTGCCGAGCTCGCTGAGCTCGAAGCGTTGCAGGGCAGCGGTGGTCGTGCGAGGTTCGACGACGGCGGGTGGGAGGCGGCGGCCGCGGGCGGCGGTGGCGGCAGCGGAGGCGCCGACGCGCGCGCGCAGGCGACGTGGCTGATGAACAATCCCTCAACTAAGGGGGGGAGGTCGGCCGAGGTCGCGCAGGGCAACGACGCGAGGCGAGCTGACGAGAAGAAGCAAGAGGTGCTGCGGCGGCAGAGGACGGACGCCGAGGCTTATGCCGCGCACACAAAGGCGCGCAAAGCGGCGCTGGCGGCGGAACGGGCCAAAGCCGTGCAGCAGAGGCTGTTCGAGGAGGAGCAGCGCCTCAGTAGCTCCGCAGCCGTCGCCGCGCAACGGCTGCGCAGGTCGCGCTCAATGACGCTGCCAACAGCAGACCCACACGCCCCGTCCGACTCGCGCCAAATGAGTGGCAAGGTGTGGACAGGCGTGGGCGCGTTGGAATACCGCATGAGCAGCACCCTGCTCGAACAGATGCGCAGCAAGGCGCGCGGCCCAGCGCCCCGCCGCAAGGGGATCTAGCATGTAGCCCGGCGCACCGCCTTCACCAAGCCTGCCTGACCCAGCCCTCAGTCTCATCGTCAATCTCGCCCTCACCTCCACCCCCTCCCCCCTCACCCCAACCAAACCCCCCCCTTCCCCCGCCCCCCCCCCCCCCCCCCCCCCCCCCCCCCCCCCCTGCTGCAGAGGGAGCAAGGCCCCCTAGTGCACCCACCCGGCAAGCCGCGCGGCCGCCGCTCCTCTATCGACGAGCTTGCCGTGCCGCACGGTGCCGTCGCTGCCGCGCTGCTGCAGCAAATTTCCGCCGCAGATGCACTCGAGGCTGCCCTCCAAGGCTCGCCCAGGCGGCGACGTGCGAGTTCGACAGTGCGGCTAGAGTCGCTCGATGGACTTGTCCCATCGCCTGAGGCGGACGAGGAGGGGGAGGTACGACGACCAGCATCCCGCGGGCGCCCAGCGTCCCGTGGAAGGACGCCCAGCATCGCAGAGTAGCCGTGGCACAGATGCGCGATGGTGCTTGAAATCATGGCTCGGGCGGTGTGTGGGTGAACGAGGCGAGGGCGAGAGAGGGGGGGGGGGGGGGGGGGGGGGGGGGGGGGGGGGGGGGGGGGGGGGGGGGGGGGGCGAAAGAGAGAGCACATTTCCTCTCCGGAGATGTCAGATGAGAGGAAATTCACTTCGCTTGAGAGAGAGTTTACCGTGGAGTGTTTACCGTGTATTACTTCAGATTTACTATCGATCTCGAGCTCACAATATTACAAAACTAGACTACAACCGGCCCACAACGGCATATATTACACGTGTTCTAGATAATGTTCAACTCTATACCTATACCGTGCGATCTCTTCTAAACACTAAAGCGGTACTTTATCCCATGTCCTCACATTTACCTCGCCCCCCTATCGCACTTTCGCAGCAACCCTTGTCCTCACCGCAGTCGAAGCACGGGGCCTGCCAGCAATTCCATTTGGTGCACCACGCCTCGCACCTATCGCCGGGATCCCTTTGTTGAGTCTCGGCGGGTCGCGCAGGATTCCAGGGTGGTATGGAGCGGTTCACCAGGCCCCCAGGCGGCCACTCGTGAATCTGTTTCTCGTACAAGTGAGCCTCTTGGCACTGCTGCTCGTTCGGTCCGGGAGGGTCAGGAGGCGTCAGTAGAATCTCTTGCAGCTCTCTGAACAGCGTAGGCTCGAAATCGCAGGTGAAGCTCTGGCCCTCTGCGAGCGTGAACAGGTCTCGTCCATTGCTGCACATCTGGCTGTACATGCACGTCTCGAGATAGAAGATGTCATCGGTCGCATAGCCATAGATACCACCTTTTGGACGGCTGTCCGGCACCCAGCCGCTGCATACGCCAAGGCGGTTGTTGCGGACCAGGTCCAGTGTGTGCGGTGCCTTTGCGAATTTGATTGTTCTGCCGCTCTGGCCCGGAAGTTTGCCCTGCGCGGCGCACGTCATCCACTCCAAGTTGCGGCAGATGTTGTAGGGTAGCCGGTATCCGTAGAGGCTGAGAATGTTCAGGTTTGCGGCGACGCAGCGCGTTGCGTGGCCCGTGACCTGGTCGTCCTTGTCCTCTAAATGTTTGCCGCAGTATTCGTCGATCGACTCGTCGAACCCGAGAAGCGCTGGCGCATGCGCCTTGGAGAAGTCGGGCCCCACGGTTCCCAGGGTGCCTCCGTTGCCCTCAAACCAGTTGCTGTCGCAGTGCCGTCCGTCCAGCACCTCGTCGAAAAACATGCCACTCATCTGTGACTTCTTTGGCTTGTCTCGCGCCGACTCCCAGCACGCCGGCTCCCCTGGCAGCATGGGCGCCCACGCTTCGGCTGCCCACATTCTCCTAAACCTGTGCGAGGAGTCCCGGAGCAAGTCGTGGCATTTTTCGTGGTTGAGCCAGTCGGCCTCTGGGAATTTCGGCGGCGGGGGAGGAGCAGGAGGTGCCGGCGGAAATGGCGGCCGCGGTGGCCGAGGCGCCATGGGCGGGCAAATGAATTGGTTCTCGTCTGGCGCGGGCTCGCACGAGCCATCCACCTCGCGATAGACGCAGGGTACCACCATGCCAGAGCCACCCATCTTGTAGAAGGCCTTTTCACACACCGCTGAGCTCCGCGTGCGGCACGCACCGACTTGATATATTCGCTCCAGGCTGCCGAGCTGGGTACAGAATGGAGGTGGCAGCGCAGGCGGCGCCGGTGGTGGCATTGGCGGCATTGGCGGGCAATGCAGCGTCGAACCGCCGCGGCGGCATTTCCCCAGCTCATAGTTGTATTTGCACACCTCAAAGCCATCATTGATCAGCTCGATGTAGCTAGCCTCGCAGAGCCCGGGGTTCGTATGCCGCGCTGGATCCGAGGAGCAAAATTGCGCATCGCCCAATCGGTCCATGCCTGGCGTCACCCCGATCAGCTGTGCGCACAGATAGGGCGGCGGCGGCGGCGCGTCCGGGCTGGGCGAGGGTGGCAGTGGTGGAGGAGGCGCAGGTTGTGAAGGCGGCGGCACGGGTGGGGGCAACGTGGGCGGAGGCGGGAGGGATGGACCGGGCGAAGGGGGTGGCCCGGCTGGTGGCAAAAACTTTCCGCAAGCATCACAAGTGGCGGCGCATTGGAGCGCAACCGAGGTGCGTGAACAATGGCCGTGAGCTGCCTTGGACGCGCAAAAGCGGTCGGTTGTGGTCTGGTCGACGCAACTCAGAGAGGACCCACGGGCAAGCGGTGGCGGTGGCGGTGGTGGCGGCGGTGGCGGCGGTGGCGGTGGCGGAGGTGGCGGCGGTGCCAACAAGTAGTTGGCGTCGTCCGTGCTGTCGCCTGCCGAGAGGGCTGACAGTCCGATTGCCCCACTCTGGAGTGGACTCAAGGCCCGCAGTGTGGCTACGGCACCGCCACCAGCAATAAGTGCAGAGCATACGAAACCCCAACACCGACAGCCGCAACACTGTGACTGCACGCTTGGCTCCACATCCTCGTCGTCGTCGGTCGTCGGCACCGCCTGACGCCGCCTGCCGCTGCGGCGTGGCCTGCCATCTTCCTCACCCAACTCGAGCGCCTCGGCGTCCGCCTTGTGTGCGGGCATAGCGGCCGCTCTCTGCACCCGCGGCGGGCTCCAAACTTGCACTACCGTCCGGTTCCCCTTCTGCCCTGCACTTTGCCCTCAAAAGTAGCAGGGCAACTGCTTAGGCTGTGCGGAATAGGCTGCCTTTCTCTGCCGTCTATCTGACGAAAGGCAACGAATCAGAGTCAAGCGCCCCCCGCGACGGAAGCATGGAACGTGCTTACTAATACATCTGGATTATTTCCCCTAGTTTTGGACAGTCTGACTACATTTCTCGGTTCGTTGGCTTCGGTGTCTCCCTTGTATAAATTGGCCCGCTTAGAAAAAGGGAGAAGAGTAAGGGGGGGTGAAAAAGAAAGTGAAGTGGCCCGCCCACCCCAGGGAATTTCCAACAATTGTTCCGCGTTACCGCTTACCCTATCTCTGGCTCGGCCTCGCACACGCAGCATCATACTGAGTATTTTCAGTACACACACTCCGCGAGGGTTGGTCATTTATTACCCGTACACGATTGGTATGAAATGGTCAATTGAACGTAGGTCGTACTTTAAAACGTAAATAGAGGTCTAAGGTGCGGATGACGGCTGCGCCCGAAACCCGTATGCGCAAAACCCGTATGCGAAACCCGTATGCGGTGACTGGTGTCGCGGCGCGCTTTGGCCTACTTTGAAGGCGTTCACGGGCACACCAAGTTGTGAACGCTTAGCCCACGCCTTCGCCACCTACCGCCTTCTTGGGCATGCTCGCTCCGAAGACGCCGCTTGCGTGGTAGTGCACGCCGTGGAGCGGCAACGCGGCGTCGCGCGCGTATACATGAGCCACGCGCGCGACGAGCGCGCGGCTCGTGTAGTAGCGCGCCAGCTGGCGGCTCGCGTTGCGGTTGCCCTGCCACCCATAGTCGCTCCCTTGCGGCAGCAGCACCTCGAGCCCCAGCAGCGAGCCGAGCGCCTGCACGTCGGCCGCCAGCGAGCGCATCTCCCCCACAAAGTCGTAGCGCAGCGTCTGTAGGCTGCATAGATCGGCCTGTGGCGCCCAGTGCTCGTTCATCAGCGCCGGCCTGGCCGCGGCCGATGCCTCGAGCACCGCGAGGAACGTGGCGAAGGACGGCTGCGCCTGCCGGTTGCAAGTGGGAGGCGGGTGACTTTGGGCCGGCGCCGCTGGGAGGATGCCAGGCCGCTCTGCGACGCCCCATGGAGTGTGTGGCGGGTGGACGCCCACAGCCAGAGGGTGCGTGCAAGGTGAGGCCGCGGCGGCGAAGTCTGACGCCCCGGAGACGCACGTCCCTTGCGACGTGCCGCTGCGCCGAAGGGCTCGCCTCCGCCGTGGCTACCAGCGCGCTGTGCGCCGCGCGTGCCGCCGCGCCGCGTGCGCCGCCGCGCGCCGCGCCACCGTCGTGCAACGGGCGCAGCAGCTCCTTGAGCCAGCCACGACGGCGCGCCTCGGGCTCCTCGACGAACTTGTTCAGGTAGGCCGAGAGCAGCCGCGTCCATGGGTCGCGCACGAAGACGGCTCGGCGGAGCGAGGTCAGCAGCCGCACGCGCTCCGGTTGGGTGAAGTCAGCGAGGGTGGTGAGGCCGCTGCCCTTGCTGGCGTGGAGCGTCTTCAGATCGAGAGGGTCCGCCACGCCCGCAAGCCGCCGCAGCCACACCTTGAAGGAGGTGCACGCCACCTTGGGCATCCAGCAGAAGAGCAGCCCGCTCGCCTCGTCGACCACGTACCGTCGCAGCGAGGCCGCGGGTTGCTCTGCCAGCGCGCGCACCGCGACGAGCTCCGCCGTCGCGCGCCGCTCTGCGGTCTGCGGCGCGTCAGGAGGGCGTCGCCAGCTGCCCCTGCAGCCGAGCCACACCTGCACAGACGGAGTTGCGCTCGCGGCGACCAGCGCGCTGAGGGGTGAGTCCTCAGAGAGTAGTAGTGCGGGGCAGCGCGATAGCAGCGTCCACTCCGCCACCGTCACCGCCTCGCATGCCGCGCCGCCGCCGCCGCCGCCGCCGCCGCCGCCGCCGCCGCCGCCGCCGCCGCCGCCGCTGCCGCTGCCGCTGCCACTGCCGGCGCGCGCCGCCGCACCGCACCGCGCGCGCCGCGCGGCGGCGAGCGAGAGGGCGGCGGGCGCACCGCCCTGCCGGAAGAGGGGCGGTAGCTCTCGCTCGGCCTCCGAGCCAGCCGCCTCCCACGCGTCCATCGCAACCGCCACGCTCCCCGCGCCCAGTGTCGACTCCGACACCATCCCGCCCAAGCGCTCCGCAAAGACCTGCGGCGTGCATCCCGCTGCGCCGCCCGCGCCGCCGCCGCCGCCCGCGCCGCCGCCGCCGCCACCACCACCGCCGCCGCCCGCGCCGCCGCCGCCGCCGCCACCACCACCGCCGCCGTCCGCGCCGCCGCCGCCGCCGCCACCACCACCGCTGCCGCCTCCGCCTCCGACGCCTCCGCCTCCGCCTCCGCCGCCTCCGCCACCACCACCGCCGCTGTCGCCGCCGCCACTGTCACTGCCCGTAACGCCGGACCTAGCACGCCGCACATACACGCCAACCCGCATTGCCGCGGTGGGCGGGACGAGTGTGCGAATCAGGGCCTGCGCCTCCGACCCAGGAGCCGGGGCGCCTAGGAGCCCTTGTAGGCAGGCGCGCGTCTCCTCCGGCGCCACGGGGGGGCGCGCCTCGATGGCCGCAGCGGCCTTGATGTAGACCGGCGCCTCGGGGTCGGTGATCTGGACGGGGGAGAAGCGGCGCGAGGCGGGCAGACCGCGCTGTACGAAGCGGGCGGCGGAGGCGGGCACGTGCAACGGCAGCAGCGCGGCGATCACGGGGAGGGGCATACGGGGATCGAGCGTGTCACGCAGCGAGGGCGACGAGAAGTCGAAGAGGTCGGAGAGCGTGGCGTTGCTCACGGCGGCGTCGCGCGGCCACGCGACCGCGAGGCGCCGCCCCTCGCGCACCGCGAGGGCGTGCGCCGAGCAGAGCGCGAGTAGGCGCCGTGGCAGTGCCGCGTGCACATGCACGAGCAGGAAGGAGGCAGGCCGCACCTCGCCTGCCTCCCGCGGGAGAGCCGTCCCGCCCCCCACCTTCGGAGGCCGCGCCCCCTCGGCTGGCTGCGTCGCGGCGGCGTCGTCCGCGCCGCGCCGCCCGCCTCCGCCCGCCTCCACCTCCCCGTTGCCTGCTGCCGCCGCGCCGCCGTCCCGCGCCGTGTCGCTGCGCCACATCTGCTCGAGGGCGCGCAAGTCCGAGAGCGATTGCGTGTGCTGCAGCACCCCCCACGGTACCGCGCCGCGCGACGCCGTGTGGATACGCTCGCGCAGCGCAGCCCGCTCCGTCTCGACTGGGTGGCGCAGCAGCTCGCGCGCCAGTGGCGGTCGCCGTACCGTCGCCGCCACGCACATGCCGCTGCCGCCAGCCCGCCGCAGCCGCCACGTGCTCGGCGTGATCCGCGACAGGTGCCACGCCGCCAGCAATCCGAGTGCCGTCTCTAACCCGCTCTCGCCATCCGCTGCGCTAGCGACCTCCCTGACGTCCTTTGCCATGTGACGACCTACATCCATCACTGCCACAGCCACAGCCTCCACCGCCACCGTCTCCGCCGGCGTGCCACCGACGGCGAGATCGGGCCGGCGATCGCGCAGCCCCTGGAGGCGCGCGAGCAGCTCGTCGTGCAGCGGGGCCACCGAGCCAGTGGGAGCAGGCGGCCCCGTTGCGCGCTCATCCCAGCCGCGCGCCGCCTCGAGCAGAGACCGCGGCACCGCCAGCAGCCCCGCCGCCGCCCGCCGCCTCACGATTGCTGGTTGCTGCAGCAGGGCGCTGAGGAGGCCAGGGGCAAGCCACGTGTGCGGCTCGGCGACGAGCAGTAGTCGGCCGCCCGTCAGCGACACCGCCAGGTTGAGCGCGCGCCCTGGGTGCCACTCAGCCTCATCGGGCACGCACACCTGGCGCAGCATGCTCACCGCCGCTGCGCCGCCCGTTGCAGTGGCGCAGCTTCCCCAATGCAGCACCACCGCATCTTCCAACCCCCTCAAGGCGAGCCATGAGGATACGGCCTCCTCAGCAAGCACTCGCCCGGGTGGAACGACCACAACCAGTGACGCGCTGAGCTCCTGACGTGGAAGAGCGCAGCCATCGGACAGGATGGTGGAGAGCTGCGATGTGAAGGTCGGATCTGCAACATCCTCGTGGGAGGAGGCGATGCTGAGCTGTTGCAGCAGCAGCACCACCAGTGCCGCGCCAAGCAGGAGCCAGAGCCACGCACGGAGCCGCACGCGTCCCATCGAAGTTTTTTTTTGCTGTACGGAAGTTTTGCCGTACAATACTAAGTGTACTTCCGCCCAAAGTTCCCCGGCGCCGTGTGTCAGTGGCGGGGCCGCTTAGCGCCGCCGT
>Ga0209302_10001110_pt1 | contig 15594 bp, 14 predicted proteins | sample ArcOceMetagenome_2_FD_187445 | JGI IMG/M metagenome (GOLD analysis project Ga0209302, IMG submission 187445) | Marine eukaryotic phytoplankton communities from Arctic Ocean - Arctic Ocean ARC135M Metagenome (SPAdes) (version 2) | ecosystem: Environmental > Aquatic > Marine > Oceanic | place... | reverse complement strand
AAAGTAAATGTTAATAACAAGTTTTATAATCTTATTCTTTTTTTCGTTAAAAATTATGTTTTTTTTGCTAAAAAATAAATTTTTTTGTTAAAAAGTGAGAAAATACATTTTAGTTTTGAATAACGCCAAGCCTTAGTTATTTTTATTTGTTACCGTTTATTAATACCTATTTCCGCCTTCGTAGTTAAAAATATTGCTATTGGTTTTCTAAACCATTTTGGCCATCAGTTCGAATGTTCGAAAATGTAAAAAAATTTCATTGCTCTCTCGAATTTTAGTTTTAGCTCAGGATGAAAAAATTAAAAAAAGCACGTGCCTTAAAAAAATTAAATCTTTGGTCACAAAATCGGATAAAGTAGGATTTGAGCCCAAATAATAATTTTTACTATAATTGTAAACCCATTACATAACAAGTTAAAAACAAAGGTTAAGTCTTGTAAAAAAGAAGCTTCCGTTTTTTTATTCCTGGGGTTTTTAGCAATAAATAGATCAATGGCTATAGAATTTGCGTTTTAAGGTTAAAAAACTTAAAACGTAAATTTTATAAGTATTAAGCTATTTATTGCTAAAAACCCCAGGAATAAAAAAACGAAAGCTTCTTTTTACCAATGCTTTTTCGTTGCTTTTTATTTTTTGTTAAACAGCTAAAAACTTTATATTTTTTATCATAAAGTTTTTTTTATAAAATTAGTGGTTTAACTAAAACTAAATTAAGTAAAAAAAATAGTTAAAATTTTCTTAAAAAAATTAATATTAAAGTCTATTAAAATTTCGACTTCCTTTCAATGATTATGGTTTACTATTATTTCTTTCTTCTCTTATTAGGTTTATTTTCATTTTTTGTTATTTGTTCAAAAAATCCGGTGCATTCTGTGATATCGCTAATTAGTGTTTTTTTACTATCCGCAGTTTTACTTTTTTTTTTAAAAGTAGAATTTTTAGCTTTGTCTTTTATTATTGTTTACGTGGGCGCGATTGCAGTTTTATTTTTATTTGTTGTAATGATGCTCGATATAAAAATTGGTGATACTTCGTCAGATGTTTTATTTTATGGTCCTTTAGGCTATTTCATTATTTTTATTTTTATATTAGAATTTATGTTGCCTTTAACTAGTGTTAGTTTATTTCCGAGTGATGCTTTGATCTTTAATTTTTATTGGGTTAATTGGTTCGCTGAAATGAATACGATGTCAAACATTCAAAATATAGGCCAATTACTGTACACTTACTATTTTGTGTTTTTTTTAATGGCGGGTTTTATTTTGTTTATTGCGGTTTTAGGTGCTTTAATGTTAACTTTGACTTTGAATAAGTCGGGTCGGCAATCTACGTTTTTAAAAAAGTAGAATGTTGGTTCGTTAATCAATAAGTATAATTCGTTGTTTAATTTTCTATAATTTTAATTTTAAGATATTGTTTTTATAACCCTTGCAATGAAACTTTTTAAAAAAAAGTACCAAAAAATTCGTATAAAACACTTGAAAAACATTTTACCTATTATCTTGTCTTATGGTTATAATGATCAAACTTTAGTTCTTACTGTAAAACCTGATGATTTATTTTTTGTTTTAAGTACTTTAAAGTTACATAAAAACACTCAATACACTTTACTAACCGCCATTTCAGGCGTAGACTATCCTTATCGAAAAAAGCGTTTTGAGGTTGCTTACGAATTGTTAAGTCTTCGATTTAATAGCAGAATTCGTGTAAAAACTTTTGTTGAAGAGCTTACTCCTTTAAAAAGTATGGCCTTCATTTTTCCAGCCTCAACTTGGTGGGAAAGAGAAATTTGGGATCTTTTCGGTGTTTTTTTTGAACAGAATGATGAAATTAAGCGAATTTTAACTGATTACGGTTTTGAAGGGCACCCATTGCGAAAAAATTTTCCATTAAGTGGGTTCGTAGAATCACGTTACAATGACAAATTAAAACGAGTTGTTTGTGAGCCTTTAGAACACGCGCAAAAATTTCGTAGTTTTGATTTTATTTCTGGTTGGTCTTTACAATCAATTAAGTAAATTTTTAATATTGTTCTTTTAGGAAAGATAAAAAAGCAATCGAACCCTTTCGATTTGTGTATAAATTATTTAGTTTTAATTATTTTTCATGATTGGACATTTTCGATGGAATAAAGATTATATATTAGCAGTTATAAACAATCATCTTATTGATTACCCAAGCCCAATTAATCTAAGTTATGCTTGGAGTTTTGGTTCTTTAGCTGGTATTTGTTTAGTTATCCAGCTCGTAACTGGAATTTTTTTAGCAATGCATTATACGCCCCATATTGATTTAGCTTTTAGTAGTGTTGAGCACATTATGCGAGACGTTAACGGGGGTTGGTTAATTCGCTATATGCATGCGAACGGAGCTTCTATGTTTTTCATTGTAGTTTACAGTCATCTATTTAGAGGTCTTTATTATGGTTCTTATATCTCACCGCGGGAGTACTTATGGTGTTCTGGTGTTATAATTTTTTTACTAATGATGGCTACTGCTTTCATGGGTTACGTTTTGCCTTGGGGACAGATGAGTTTTTGGGGGGCTACCGTAATTACGAATTTATTTTCAGCAATTCCTGTCGTTGGTCCATCCATCGTAGACTGGTTATGGGGTGGTTTTTGTGTGGACAATGCGACATTAAATCGATTTTTTAGTTTGCATTTTGTATTACCTTTTGTGATCGCTGGGCTAGTTATAGTCCATTTAGCTTTATTACACAAAGATGGTTCTAACAACCCTTTAGGAATCGACAGTAGTGGCGACAAAATTTCTTTTTATCCATACTTCTACGTAAAAGACTTGTTTTCACTTATGTGCTTTGTTGTTCTTTTTTCTGCAATCCTTTTTTACTACCCTAACCTTTTAGGGCATCCGGATAATTATATTCCAGCAGATCCAATGGTAACTCCTGCGCATATTGTTCCTGAGTGGTATTTCTTACCTTTTTATGCAATTTTACGCTCAATTCCTGATAAATTGGGAGGAGTTGCCGCAATGGGGGGTGCAATTGTAATTTTATTGTTTTTACCTTTTATCAATACGTCTAAAGTGAGAAGTTCTACTTTTCGTCCAATCTTTAGAATTTGTTTTTGGTTTTTATTTGCAGATTTTTTATTGTTAGGATGGATTGGTCAAGAGGTAGTTGAAGAACCTTTCGTCATGATTGGTCAACTTGGTACTGTTTTTTACTTTTTATATTTTTTAGTTTTTATTCCTTTCGTTGGTATCGTTGAAAATTTATTAATTCGAACCAATGTCAAACTTTAGGTTCATCAAAAAAAATTAATAAAAAATGTATTTAAATATTGTTTTTTTCCCTTTAATTGGGTTTATTAGTTCTAGTTTTTTTGGTCGATTTATTGGCCCACAAGGAGCTGGAATCTTAACCATTTTATGCGTAACGTCTAGCTTGTTTCTTTCGTTCTTTGCTTTTTATGAAGTTGGTTTCTTAAAAACACCTTGTTATGTTAAATTATTACCTTGGTTTAAAAGTGAGTATCTGTTTGCAAGTTGGGGTTTTCAATTTGATAGTTTGACGGTTGTTATGCTTATTGTTGTAACGTTCATCTCAAGTTTAGTTCATCTTTATTCAACGGAATACATGTCACATGATCCCCATTTACCAAGATTTATGTCATATTTGTCTTTATTTACTTTTTTTATGTTAATTTTAATTACAGCTGATAATTTTATTCAACTTTTCGTTGGTTGGGAAGGTGTAGGTTTGTGTTCGTATTTATTAATTAATTTTTGGTTTACTCGGATTCAAGCGAATAAAGCTGCCATTAAAGCGATGATCGTAAATCGAGTTGGTGATTTCGGCCTAGCGTTAGGTATTTTTGGCATTTATATCACATTTAATTCCGTTGAATATTCGACTGTTTTTGCTTTAGTTCCCTTATTTGAAGCTGATGTTTTAAATTTTCTAGGTTTTGACGTTCATTTATTAACTCTAGTTGGGATTTTGTTATTTATTGGCGCTGTAGGGAAGTCTGCTCAATTAGGGTTACATACTTGGTTGCCTGACGCAATGGAAGGTCCAACACCAGTTTCTGCGTTAATTCATGCTGCAACAATGGTTACCGCAGGTGTTTTTCTTTTAGCCAGAACTTCACCAATTTTTGAATATGCTCCTGGCGCATTAATTGTTGTTACAATTGTTGGATCTATGACTGCTTTTTTTGCTGCAACAACAGGTCTTTTACAAAATGATTTAAAGCGAGTTATCGCTTACTCTACTTGTAGTCAATTAGGTTATATGATTTTTGCTTGTGGTGTCTCAAATTATTCTGTTGGTGTTTTTCATCTGGCAAATCATGCATTTTTTAAGGCTCTACTTTTTTTAGGTGCGGGTTCCGTTATTCACGCGGTTGCTGATGAACAGGATATGAGACGTATGGGAGGATTAAAGCGAATTGTTCCGTTTACTTTCGCTGTAATGAGTATTGGATCCTTTGCTCTAATGGGTTTTCCATTTTTAACGGGTTTTTATTCAAAAGACGTAATTTTGGAAGTTGCTTTTGCAAAATATACGAATGTAGGTCATTTTGCTTATTGGTTGGGTACTTTTGCGGCCTTTTTTACTGCTTTTTATTCTATTCGACTATCCTTTCTAACTTTTTTATCCGAAACTAATGGTTTTAAGCCAATAATTTTTGGTGCTCATGACTCGTCAATTCGAATGGCGTTGCCCTTATTTATTTTAACTTTTCCAAGTATTTTTATCGGATACTGCTCAAGGGACCTTTTTATCGGTTTAGGTACAGAATTTTGGAATAATGCAATTTTTGTTTTTCCAACAAATTTAAATATTATTGACGCTGAATTTGCTTCCCAATTTTTTAAGATATTACCAGTTTGTCTAAGTCTTACCGGGGTATTTTCTGCATTTTTTTTTTACACGGTTTTCTCCGAAGATTTATATTTAATAAAAACTTCTCTTGTGGGTCGAAAAATTTATAATTTCTTAAATAAAAAATGGTTTTTTGATAAGGTTTATAATGAATTCATTAATCAGTCTCTTTTAAAATTTGGATATTATTCAACATACAAAGCTGTTGATCGCGGTTTCATTGAAATGATTGGTCCTTTTGGGTTGTCAAAAGCAGTGATGAAAAAATCAAGTTTGTTGTCTAGTTTACAAACTGGTAGTTTTTATGATTACGCATTGTGGATGTTTTTAGGCTTGTTAGGAGTAATTCTTGTTGTTGAGTTTTGGGAGTTATTTATTTATTTCATTGACCCCAGCTTATTTATTATTATTATTATTTTGGTTTTATTTTTGTTCAAAAAAAAATAATTAAAAAATAAAATTATCTAAAAATTTTTGAAAATTTTTATACAAAATGTACGGGAATATAACTTAATTGGTAGAGTATTCGTTTTGCATGCGAAAGGTTGTAGGTTCAAGTCTTGCTATTTCCAAAAAAAATTAAAAAATTGCTGATGTTTAGCTCATTTGATACTACTTATTTATTGCCTATTTTGGTTTTACTGCCAATTTTAGGTTCATTCATCCTTTTGTTCACCCCTCATAAAAATATTTATCTTGTTCGTCGTTTAGGATTATTTTTTTCTTTCTTAACTTTTTTTTTATCTTTATTTCTATGGTTATTTTTTGCCCGCTCGTACGCCAAATTTCAATTTGTTTTTGATGCTGTCTGGCTTTCTTACGCGAACTTAAATTTTTCTCTCGGTATTGATGGTATTTCTATTTTTTTTGTCTTATTAACTACTTTGTTAATCCCTCTTTGCCTTTTAGCAAGTTGGGATAGTATCACTAAAAATTATAAGGAATACGTAATTGCTTTTTTAGTTATGGAGTCTTTTTTAATTTTAGTTTTTTGTGTTCGAGATTTACTTTTATTTTATATATTTTTTGAAAGCGTTTTAATTCCGATGTTCATCATTATTGGTGTTTGGGGCTCACGTGAGCGTAAAGTACGTGCTTCGTATATGTTTTTTCTTTACACACTCTTTGGTTCTGTTTTAATGCTTTTGTCTATTTTGTTTATATATTTTACTGTTGGCAGTACGGATTATGAAACTTTACTTGCATTTGATTTTAGTTTTTATGAGCAACGTTTTCTTTGGTTAGCTTTTTTTGCCTCATTCGCTTCAAAAGTCCCAATGATTCCTGTTCATATTTGGTTACCTGAAGCTCATGTGGAAGCACCCACGGCAGGTTCGGTTGTGCTCGCTGGAATTTTATTAAAATTAGGTAGTTATGGTTTTTTACGATTTAGTTTACCCCTTTTTCCTGAAGCTTCTTTATATTTTACACCCTTCATTTTTGCTTTGAGTATTTTAGGGGTAATTTACCCGTCATTAACCGCTATACGGCAAACAGATTTAAAGAGAATTATTGCTTACACTTCTGTAGCCCATATGAATTTAGTAATGATTGGCTTGTTTAGCTTTAATGTTCTTGGCTTAGAAGGGGCTATTTTACAAAGTTTAAGTCATGGTTTTGTATCTAGTGCATTATTTTTAATTATCGGTGTTGTTTATGATCGACACCATACGCGAATGGTTAAATATTATAGTGGGTTAGTTCATACAATGCCGTTATTTACTATCATTTTCTTGATTTTTACGATGGCAAACATAGCATTACCTGGAACCAGTAGTTTTGTTGGTGAGTTTTTAATTTTATCTGGAGCTTTTAAAGTTAGTACAACCGCAACATTTTTTGGTGCAACCGGTATGATTTTGGGGGGGGGTTACTCTTTATGGCTATTTAACCGAATTAGTTATGGTAATTTAAAAATTCAATATTTAACAAATTTTCAGGATATCACGTTAAGAGAATTTTTCGTTTTCTTACCCCTTCTTCTTGGCACGTTTGTTATGGGTATTTACCCTGAAATTTTTTTAGATGTTATTCATGGGAGTGTTCAACTATTAGTTGGTCAAATAAACCCGTAAAAGATAAAAAATTTAAGTCTTTTTCGTCTAGTGGTTAGGACATTGCCCTTTCACGGCAATAACATGAGTTCAATTCTCATAAAAGATGGCGATGGTTCTTCTCTTTTAATTAAGATATATTAAACAAGTTTTGTTTAAATAAATAAATAAAAAAATGATTAAAGTCTTTGTCAATAATAAAATTGTTTTTGTTCCAAAAAATACCAGTGCTTTAGAGGCATGCGAATCAATTGAAATCGCAGTTCCTAGGTTTTGTTATCATGAACGTTTAAATGTGGCTGGAAATTGTAGAATGTGTTTGGTTGAAATTGAAAAAGTTCCTAAACCTGTTGCGTCGTGCGCCTTTCCTGTGGCTCCTAATATGAGAATTTACACCGATACACCTTTAGTACACAAAGCTCGTGAAAATGTTCTTGAATTCTTATTAATTAATCATCCTTTGGATTGTCCAATATGTGATCAGGGTGGAGAATGTGATTTGCAGGAGCAAACAATGATTTTTGGTTCGGATCGGAGTCGTTTTTTTTATGCAAAACGAGGTGTTGAAGATAAAAATTGTGGTCCGTTAGTCAAGACAATTATGACTAGATGTATTCATTGTACACGTTGTGTTCGATTTTTTCAAGACATCGCTGGGCAAGAAGATTTTGGAACAACTTTACGAGGTAAAGAAACTGAAATTGGCACTTACATTGGTAAAAATTTGGACTCCGAACTTTCAGGGAATATCATTGATCTGTGCCCTGTTGGTGCTTTAACTTCGAAACCTTACGCATTTACCGCGAGACCTTGGGAAATAAAAGCCGTTGAAACGATTGATGTTCATGATAGCGTAGGTTCCAACATTAAAATAAATTTTAAAGAAACTGAAATTCTTCGTATTTTACCTGCGTTAAACGATTCGTTGAATGAAGAGTGGATTTCAGATAAAACGCGTTTTTCATTTGATGGTTTGAAGGTTCAACGGATTGGAAGTCCTTTTATCAAAAACATTTCAAAAAAAGAGGGGAATCTTTTTAAAAATATTGTTTTTGGTTGCAAAAATTTTAAAAAAGCATTAAAAAGAGCCATTTGGCGGGAGGTATTAAATTATTTTTCTTTAAAAATAAAAAATGTTGCATCAAACAAAGTTCTTTTTATTTGTGGCAATAATGTTGATTTAGAAACTCTACATATCTTAAAGTCAATTTCACAAATTTTAAACATTTTATTAATTAGTGAAAATTTTTTGAATTCAAATAATAATTTAATGGCATCCGTAAAATCGAATGTTGTATTTAATGATATTTTAGATGCAGATTTGTGCTTAACTGTAGGAACAAATATTCGTTTTGAGGCATCTTTGTTAAATGTTCGCTTAAAAAAGCGAATACAAAGAGGTGGTTTCATTAAGTCATCGATTGGATTATGCGAAAATTTAACGTATAAAAATTTATCTATTGGTAATTCTTTAAAAACTTTAATTGATATTGTTGAGGGTAAACATTTTTTTTGTCAAAAACTAATTAAAGCCAAAACTCCTTTTTTGATTATAGGTTCTTCTCTTAAAAAGCGATTAGATGCTAAATCTGTTTCATTTTTAGTTAATAATTTATCAAAACATATAAATATTTGTGATGAAGAATGGTTTGGTATAAATTTTTTACCTTTGACGGCTAATGGAGTAGGGAAGAGCTTTATCGGTATAAATACTCAAAATAAATTAAATATATCAAAAAAAAAATTTATTTATTGTGTTGGTTTAGATTCGTATAAAAATTTTTCAAATAATGAATTATTTCGAAACTCATTTATTGTTGCGCAAACTCCTTATTCTGCTTTTTCTTTACAAAAAATGGATTTAATTTTGCCCAGCACGGCCTTCACTGAAAAAGAAGGAACTTTTTTAAACATGGAGGGGCGTGTTCAAAAAACTTCAACGGCTTTGAGTGGTCCTAATTTAGCAAGGGATGACGTCAAAATCGTTAATGCTTTATTCAATGATTATTTAAAAGAATATCGATTTTTTAGACCGGTAAATTCAAATTTTTTCTTAGATGTTAACGACGCTAAAAAAACTTTTGTTAAGCTTCTGGTTTTAAAAAAAAAGAAAACATTTGTTAAAATTTTTAAAACACCTATAAAAACTATTTTATCAAACTTTTTTTTATCGAATGCAATTACAAAAAATTCTTTAACAATGAGTAAATGTGCTTCTTTATTTAAAAAAAATTATAAAATTTTTGTTTAAGTTTTTCTTTATGGCGGAATAGTTCAGTTGGTTAGAATGTTGGAATCATAATCCAAATGTCAGGGGTTCGAATCCCTTTTTCGCTAATTTAGAAAAGATGACTGAGTGGTTGAAAGTATTGGTTTGCTAAATCAACATGTATTTCGTTACATCATGGGTTCAAATCCCATTCTTTTCGGCTCTTTAAAAAATGCTCACTTGGTGAAATTGGTAAACACGAAAGACTTAAAATCTTTTTCTTGATAAGAGTGCTGGTTCAAGTCCGGCAGTGAGTAAACAAACAAAACCTTTTAATCATGCCAACTATTAATCAATTATGTCAAAATATTCGAAGACCAAAAAAAAGTTTAAATTCGTCACCCGCACTTGAGCGATCGCCCCAAAAAAAAGGAGTTTGTATAAAAGTTTTTACGCGTACCCCTAAAAAACCTAATTCCGCTTTGCGAAAGGTTGTGCGTTTAAGATTATCGACAAAAAAACGTATAACAGCATATATCCCTGGAGAAGGACACACGTTGCAAGAATACTCATCCGTTTTAATGCGAGGAGGAAGAGTAAAAGATTTGCCTGGAGTAAAATATCATTTAATACGCGGTAAATATGATTTTTTAGGTTTGAAAAATAGGAAACAAGCACGATCTAAATATGGAACTAAAAAATTAACTTAATTTTTTAATTATCATTAAATAAAATTGCAGAATAGAGCAGTTAGGTAGCTTATCAGGCTCATGATCTGAAGGTCGGAGGTTCAAATCCTTCTTCTGCAATTGCAGATGGTTACAAAAAAAAATAAGAATTCAAAAAATAGTGATTCAATTTTTTTTTCTTTAGTTCTTAAAAAATTTATCTCTTTGTTAATGAAAGATGGTAAAAAGAGTAAAGCTGAAAAAATTTTAAAAAATATACTAATTAAAATTTCATTAAAAGGTTATTCTCCGACGCGAACTTTAATTTTAGCTTTGAACAACGTCAAGCCATTTGTTGAAGTTCGAAATGTCCGAATAAAAGGAAAAGCTTTTCAAGTTCCTTTTCCACTTAAAGTGTCTCGTCAAATTAATGCTTCTTTTAAAGTTTTTTTGCAAACAACAAAAGGGAAAAAAAAGATTGAAAACTTACTAGTTGAGGAGTTTATAAACTCTTCATTTGGGCGAAGCCAAAGTGTAAAAAATACATTAAATTTACATAAATTAGCAGCTCAAAATAGATTATTTACTAGTTATCGATGGTTTTAACTCATTAGCTTTTTTAACAACATTAGGTAAAATTAATTATTTTCTTTATTATTCAAAAATTATAAATTTAAAAAATGATTTTCTCATTAAGTTCTTTACTTATCATTTCAAACTTACTTTTTTTATCAGGTATTCTAGGTTTAATCTTAAACAAACGTAATTTATTAATCATTTTGATGTCAATCGAATTAATGTTATTGGGAATAAATTTAAATTTTATATTTTTTTCAATTTATTTAGACGATGCCATGGGACAAATTTTTGCTTTATATATTCTTACTGTTGCGGCGGCAGAATCTGCAATTGGTTTAGCTATTTTTACTGTTTACTACAAAGATAAACAAACTATTTTACTTGATGGTTCATTGCGAGCTCGTGGATAATTTTCTATGATACAAATTCAAACTTTATTAAAAGTAACAGATAATTCTGGTGGTAAGCTTGTTCGTTGTTTAAAAATTTTAAAAAAAGGAGCAAAAACTCGTTATGGAAAAATTGGAGACGTGATTGTTGTGTCCATTCAAAGAATCCGTTCAAAAAATAAGCTAACTTCCAAAGTAAAAAAGGGTGACGTTTTATATGCGGTTATCGTAAAAACAAATTTTCGATTAAAGCGTAAATCTGGAGTATCCTTTTGTTTTAATCAAAATTCGGTTGTCTTATTAACGAAGCAACTTAAACCTTTAGCAACACGCGTTTTTGGTCTTATACCAAAAGAATTACGGACCAATAAATTTCTAAAAATTGTTTCGTTGGCTGGGGGAACCATTTAAAAAAGTATAATTATTTTTAGCCTTTATCGTAATTTAGTCTAAATAAAAATCATTTTTTTATTTGATTATTTAAAAATTTTTTATTTCTTTATGAGTTTAATTTCACAAAATTATCAAAAATATAATAAATTAAACCGATGTTTTGTTTACAAAAATGTCCATCAGATACCGTTTACTATCGAAAAATTAACACTTTTTTATACTTTGAAAAAAAATTTTTCTTTAAAATCTTTGATTAGGTTCGCTTCTTTACTTGAATTAATCACAGGTCAAAGAGCTTATTTTATTCGTTCTAAAAAATCGTCTGCTTTTTTAAAAATTAGGAAAGGTAGTCCTTCCGGGGTTAAAGTCACTTTACGAAAAAATTCGCTTATTTTTTTTTTTTTTAAACTTATTTGGACAGTTTTTCCAAATGTTAAAAACTTTCAAAAAAAATCGTTTTTTCTGAAATTAAAGCAAAATCATTTGAATTCTTTAACGATGGTTATTTCAAATCCCTTAGTCTTTTCAGAATTAAATCCTTTTTATTTTTTTTTTAAAAACTGTTCAAATTTACGTATTTTATTCTCTTTTTCAAAGAAATCAAGTAAGAAAGAATCTTACCTAAAAAGTAGATTTTTACGTCTTCCAATTAATTAAAATTGGTGAGTTAAAGATGCTAAAATCATTTTTTTTAATTCAAGCAAGGTTATTATGCTTTTTTTCTTGAGATGTCCGTAAATACTTTATTACAGGCTCCACTTTATTCGTGGGCGTCAAGGTGGCTATTCTCAACAAATCACAAAGATATTGGTACATTGTATCTAATTTTTGGAGCCGTTGCTGGTGTTATGGGAACGGTTCTTTCTGTTTTAATTCGAATGGAATTATCACACTCTGGAAGTCAAATTTTAGGGGGAAACTATCATTTATATAATGTTATTGTAACGGGTCACGCGTTTATTATGATTTTTTTCATGGTAATGCCTGTTATGATTGGGGGTTTCGGGAATTGGTTTGTTCCCTTGATGATTGGTGCACCAGATATGGCTTTTCCTCGAATGAATAATATTAGTTTTTGGCTATTACCGCCATCTATTTTATTATTATTAGCGTCAACTCTTGTTGAAGCGGGAGCCGGAACAGGATGGACGGTTTATCCTCCATTAAGTAGTGCCCAAGCTCATTCTGGACCATCGGTAGATTTAGCTATTTTTAGTTTACACTTAGCAGGTGCATCTTCTATTTTAGGGGCGATTAATTTCATTACAACTATTTTTAACATGAGAGCTCCTGGAATGTCTATGCATCGCTTACCACTTATGGTTTGGGCAGTGTTAATTACAGCTTTTTTACTTTTACTCTCATTACCAGTGTTGGCAGGTGCGATTACTATGTTGTTAACTGATAGAAATTTTAATACAACTTTTTTTGATCCTGCAGGAGGGGGAGATCCGGTGTTATATCAGCATCTTTTTTGGTTTTTTGGTCACCCGGAAGTTTATATTTTAATTTTACCAGGTTTTGGTATCGTTAGTCATATTGTTTCAACATTTTCTAGAAAAACTGTTTTTGGGTATTTAGGGATGGTATACGCAATGTTATCCATCGGTATTTTAGGTTTTATTGTTTGGGCTCACCATATGTATACGGTTGGTATGGACGTGGATACTCGAGCATATTTTACCGCTGCTACTATGATTATCGCGGTTCCAACTGGAATTAAAGTTTTTAGTTGGATTGCGACCATGTGGGGAGGTAAAGTTTCATTTGAAACTCCTATGTTATTCGCTCTTGGATTTATTTTTTTATTTACTATTGGGGGGTTGACCGGAGTTGCATTAGCAAACTCAGGTTTAGATATTGCTTTACATGATACTTATTATGTTGTAGCACACTTTCATTATGTGCTGTCGATGGGTGCAGTTTTCGCAATTTTTGCCGGATTTTATTTTTGGATTGCTAAAATGACTGGTTTACAGTATTCGGAAATTTTAGGCAAAATTCATTTTTGGATTTTTTTCGTAGGCGTAAATGTTACGTTTTTTCCGATGCATTTTTTAGGATTAGCTGGGATGCCGAGGAGAGTACCAGATTACCCATCAGCATTTGCTGATTGGAATCTAGTTGCGTCTTATGGCTCTTACTTGTCGGCCATTTCAAGTGTGTTCTTTTTTTATGTTGTTTATCATACTTTAGTGCATGGTACTCCAGTTAACAAAAAAAGAAAAATTTGGACTTAATTTTTCAAAATATAATGAATAGGCTACTAAAAAGGTTTGATCTTTAATAGGTAAACGTTATTTGTTTAACTTTTTATTTGGTCTATAGGTAGATAGTTCAGTTGGTAGAATAGTGGTTTCCAAAACCGAAGGTCGAAGGTTCAAGTCCTTTTTTACCTGTTTTTGACTATTTTTTAATTTTAGTGCAAGACAAAAACTATAATAAACTTTTTAGTCAATCCATAATTTATTAAATTTTATGAAATTAAGGTTATAAAAAATTTGATAAATTTTTTATTGTTATGTGAATTTTATATTTTGCATTGTTTTAATATTAACTTTGGTTTATTAAAACTTTTTTTATAATAACGAGCCAACTGTCTAGTTTACCTTTTATTTAAGTCAAATTTCAAAACAATTATTCGCAAAAATTTGTTCTATTAAAAAATAAAGCATTCCCATGCTAAATTTTTTATACCTGCCTCGGTTTCTTTTCACAAAAAAAAGCCATGGTACCTTTTCACGAATTTGAATTAAATTTATTTTAATTTTTTAACTAAAATTTTTTTGGTAAAGTAAACGATTTAAATGAAAATGAGTCTAATAAAGGAAAAAACCTTTAAAATGAGTTTAAAAAAAAAAAATTTAAAAAAAAAAATAAAAAATTTTAGTCTTAATTTTGGACCACAACATCCTGCAGCGCACGGTGTTCTGCGTTTAATTCTTGAATTAGATGGTGAAATTGTGGAACGAGCTGAGCCTCACATTGGGTTGTTGCACAGAGGAACAGAAAAGCTCATTGAGTATAAAACATATTTACAGGCCCTGCCTTATTTTGATCGTTTAGATTATGTTTCTATGATGGCGCAAGAGCATACTTATTCTTTGAGTGTTGAAAAATTAATGAATACTTCAGTTCCTTTAAGAGCACAATATATTCGTGTTTTATTTTTAGAAATTACTAGAATTTTGAACCATTTATTAGCTGTTGGTTGCCACGCTATGGACGTAGGGGCAATGACTCCATTTTTATGGGCTTTTGAAGAACGAGAAAAATTAATGGAATTTTATGAACGAGTTTCAGGTGCGAGAATGCATTCGGCTTATATTCGTCCGGGAGGTGTTTCTCAAGATATCCCAGTGGGGTTGTTAAATGATCTTTATGTTTTTATTCAGCAATTCGGTACTCGTATTAATGAAATGGAAGAAATGCTTACTACAAATAGAATTTGGAAACAACGATTAATTAATGTTGGCGTTGTTACCTCAAAAGAAGCTATTGAGTGGGGGTTTAGCGGAGTTTTATTGCGAGGTTCCGGTTTAAATTGGGATTTACGAAAACAACAACCTTATGAGATTTATGATCAAATAAAGTTTAATACATTTTTAGGAGTTCACGGTGATTGTTATGATCGTTATTTAATTCGAGTTGCAGAAATGCGTCAATCTTTAGCAATTATTGAACAATGTTTAAATTTTCTTCCTACAGGAGCCATAAAAGTTGATGATAAAAAGGTTACACCTCCGTCTCGGTATGATGTTAAAAATTCTATGGAATCGTTAATTCATCACTTTAAATATTTTACGGAAGGTTTTTGTGTACCACGAGGAGAAACATATACTGCTACGGAAGCACCTAAAGGTGAATTCGGGGTTTATCTTATTTCAAATGGAACAAGTAGACCTTACAGGTGTAAAATTAAAGCTCCTGGCTTTGGTCACTTACAAGGCTTAGATATGATGAGTAAAGGACATCTGATCGCTGATGTCGTTACAATTATTGGAACCCAAGACATTGTTTTTGGGGAGGTTGACCGTTAAGATGTATTCTCGTAATTTTATAACAACTGAAGGTTCTTCTTTATGTATTTTTTCGTCGAATAAAGTTTTTTATTCATTTAAAAAAGATCTTTTAAATCATACTTTTTGGAAATCTAAAAAAAAAAACTTGTCAGTAAACCGTACTAGAAAACTTGAAATTTTTAAATCACGTTTTTTAAAAAATTAATTTAAGGCTAACTAAAGAAAAAGTAGCTCAGATGGTTAGAGTATTCGCCTGTCACGCGAATGGTCGTGGGTTCAAATCCCATCTTTTTCGAATTATTATTATTCTTTGTTAGGATAGGTGATCGAGTGGTTTAAGGTGCTGGTTTTGAAAACCAGTGTATGTAAGAGTACCGTGGGTTCAAATCCTACTCTATCCGATTTTTAAATTGGCTATAATTTTT
>Ga0209302_10001107_pt1 | contig 15600 bp, 12 predicted proteins | sample ArcOceMetagenome_2_FD_187445 | JGI IMG/M metagenome (GOLD analysis project Ga0209302, IMG submission 187445) | Marine eukaryotic phytoplankton communities from Arctic Ocean - Arctic Ocean ARC135M Metagenome (SPAdes) (version 2) | ecosystem: Environmental > Aquatic > Marine > Oceanic | place... | reverse complement strand
CTCAGGGACGGGTCCTCGCACGAAGTGGGCTCGAGCCAGGTGCCGATGCCGCGGGCGTGCAGCTGCGGGCGGCAGGTGCTGTACGAGGTGGTCGTATTCTCGCCAGCCGGGAAATAGTCCGAGTTGACGCCGGAGCACGGGGGGACGGTCATGTTGCTCCAAGTGCCCTTGCTCCCGCTCGTGTCTTCGGTGCTCACGCGAGGGGGCTCATACTCACGGAAGGCGCTCCTCCACGACCCGAAGACGAAGTCGGCGTTGACGCCGACGATCGTCTCGTCGGTCGGGTACGAAGAAGAGAGCACGGGAATCTTGTCGTACACGTCCTTGTAGCGCGGCCAGATCTCATCGGCAAGGTTTGCAGTGCCGGCCATGTGGTCTTGCAGACCCATGGCAAGCATGAACTCAGTTGCGCCATGATTCATCGTCACGACCCGCTGCGGAGGCGCGGTGTAGATGTTCTCGATACCACAGTTTGTGACCGTCACCCCGCATGACGGTGGCTGGCCATCGACGAGGGCCTCCTGGAGGAGGCCCAGGTCGGCTTCTGTGAGGTGGACGGACTCGTCCACGACTGAGGTCTTGAGATGTTGCGCGCCGGTGACCTCGTTGGCGTGAGCAGTCTCAAATGCCCCAGGGCATGGCAGACGGGGGAATCCTTCAGGGCACGGAGTCCAGTCGTGCATGTACTGCAGCTTGCTTCCGTCAGGCAGGTTGCGGTGCAGGAGCGTCTTGACGGTGCAGAAGTTGTTGGTGGCCAAGTTGTTGGACTTGGCCGCCAGCGTGTCGAGGCGGGCCTGGTCGACGGCGTTGAAGGCGACCTCGTGCTTGATGATGGTCCAGTAGGCGGCGAAATCAGCGAGGCCGGCGGCCGCGGTGGTGGGGTGGTCGATCTTATGCGCCGCCTGGATGGCGCCCTGGTACATCGGGATGAGCATGTGTGCAATGACGTCCATCTCGAGGTGGGCACGGGTGGCCGTGGTGGTGCCCGTGGCGATGTCGTTGTGCAGGATCGCAAGCGCCTGCATCACTTTGATGCGCGCGTTGGAGTGGCCGTAGTGGAGGCTGGTCCCAAACAGGGGTGCCGTCAAGTCGGCGTGGGCCGCCGGCGTGTGTGCACAAATTTCGGACTGCACGCAAGCCTCGCCAACGGCCGCTGGGCAGAAGTCCACCACCCTCGTGCAGGTCACCGGGTTGGCGGAATACCAAGTGGCGGCGATCTCCGCGCCCTGATTGGCGTTGTTGGCGCCCTTGATCATCGCGATCGCGCTGGTGAGACGCGCGCCGACGGCCGCGATGGTGCCGGAGGTGGGGTTGACGAGCGCGGCGTTGAGATTGCTGTTCGGATAGGCGGGCATGGGCAAGTCGGGCAGGACCTGGCAGCCACCCGTGTTCGCTACGAAGCGGATGCCATACTTGTTTGCCCGGCTCTGTTCGTCTGGCAGCCAAGCGGGAACCTCGTCCGCGAGATTCAACGAATTGTACAGTAGTACTGGGCACCCGGTGCATGATCCACCCCGAGCGGCAGGGGAGCCCATACCACCGTCAAGGTTCAAGGCGAAGTCGCGGTCGTGGAAGTAGCCGGGCTTGATCGACCAGCCATCGTACTTCACGTCGGGATCGCATTGCTCGCATACGCTGTTACGAGCATCAGGAATGCCAGCGGTGAGTGAGGTGGTGGCAAAGAGTCAGGCGAGGGTGGGGCCGGGGGTGCGGGCAGGCAGAGCAGCGCACCTGTCCGAGTTGCCTATATGGTACCACGGCGCCCCTGTGCGCTTGGGAATACAGATCCCGTCGAAGTAGCAGTGGTCCGTACCAGGGCCGGTGATTGGGCCCGTCAGCCCCGTCTGGCTCTTGCTGCTCTCGCACTTGAAGCACGCCCGGCTGGGAGAAGCTGCCCCGTCTGCGATGCACACATTGTCTGCGTAGCACGTGTTGGCCGTGAAGGTAGTGGAGGCGTCCATGAAATCGCCCGCAGGGCATGCCGTAATGCAGGGTGGCGTCGCGTCGGAGGCGGAGAGCATGACGGCAAACATGCCCCAATGGTCCGCGATCTCATTCTCCTCCTTGCCATGCTGATCGTGCTGCAGGTTGTGAATCTCGATGTCGCCCATGGAGAAGGAGGCGCTGTTTGAGTAGCCCACGGCCATGGGGCCTTTCGATGTCATGGCCAAGTCGTAGAGTCGCTCGCGGCCGACGCCGCCCACAGCAGTGGCCCACTGCGCCGTGCCATCGGCAGCGCTGTACTTGGCCACGAACATGTCCTCCTCAGAACTAGCACCGTTGGGCGTGACGGCATGGGTCGCGTCGTAGATGACGGCGCCATCGCCAGAGTTAGCTGCCCACACGGAGGTGCCGTCGGACACAGCACGCAGTGTCTTTGGCGTGTCCTTGGCCCACACGCACATGCCGTCCGCCATCCTTATCTTGGCCAGGTAGCCGCCGAACTTGCCGGTCAGGGTGCAGGAGCCCTGGCCGCCAGCGGGAGCTGGCGTGGTGGTGACGGTCGTGGCCTCCTCGTTGAGGTCGCCGGAAATGTACAAGTAGTCGCCCGGCGCCGAGGGCCCCTCGACCCTGACCGATTGCCCGGCGCCGCAACCAATCTGCGCCATCCAGGTGAAGGCGGGGCCATCGGCGCCGCTCGCGTCGAGGGCGAGCACGGAGGCGCTGCTGCACGACGAGCTCAGATTACCCAGACCGTTGGTGGCGGTGGCAAACGCTTCCGTCCCGGTGCTCTTGAACTCGCCGGTCACGTACACCATCTCGCCGACGGAATCCATACCGAAGAGGTGGTCAAGCTCGGAGTAGGTCTTTGACCACACGAGCGTGCCATCGGCGCCGTTGAACTTGACGATGAACTGGCCCCCGGCATCCCCCTGTTTCTCACCTGCGGCGACCACGTGGCCCTCAGCTGTCGTTGCAACGACCTCTGCGCTCGAGCGTTCGACCTCAAGCATCATGCCGTCGCTGGTGACCCAGGCGAGCGCGTTGCTCGCAATGTCGATCTTGACCACGACGGCATTGTAGCCCCAACCGTTGGCCCGCTCACCGAACTTAGCGTTGTCGAAGTGCAGGAGCGAGCCGTCGGCCTGGGGGAAGGAGAGGCGGCCGCGATGCCGGCCGGCGATGACGAGGTGGGTAGGGTTGCCGGACTTCTCGAAGGTGTCTATAGCACCAAAGATGCTGAAGCCGCCCGAGCCGCCATTGACCGAACCGCCCGCAGCAGGGTCTTTGTTTGAGATCCCGTTGGTGATACCGTCGACGGGCATCGTGTCTACAGCGAAGACGCTGACGGGCGCGCCGTCCTTTGTCAGCTTGTAGATTACCATGTCCATGCCAATCTGCGTCGTGGCCGCAGGCTGGCCGCCGTCACAGCAGGTGCCGCCGCAGCAGGTCTTGGAGTCGTGGTGGATCGTTATCGAGTCGACGGTATGGTGATCGGGTTGGACCCCGTTGTGGTCCGTGTAGGTGCCGACCTTGTGCTTGGTGGCCAGCGACAGGTTTCCACGCCTGCCACGACACGCGATGTTCGGTGACCAAGTCCCTGAGTTATCTATGTGTGAGAAGGCGAAGCGCACGCGTCGCCGAGGATGTAGATGTCATCGCCGCTCTGAATAGCGCCGTAAGCGACAGACCTGCCGTTCCCCTGTCCACGCGGTATGGTTGGCAATGAGCATCGAGCGCATGGCGCGGTGGCGTGACACAGGCGGTGGCGCATGGCGGTGATTAGGAGGAGCGTGGAAAATCACCTGGTCCCAGGAAGCCCACACGGCGTCAGGGCGGCCGCATGCGTTGTATTCCCCCGCCATCACGACAGGGAGGAGGCCGACGAGCATCGCTTTCATCCCTAAATCAACTCGCGCTGTACACTTTCTCAACTCGCGCAGTACATTTCGGAGTTGTACATTTCGCAACTCGCGCTGTGCACTTTCGCAGCTCGCGCTGTACACTTTCGCAGCTCGCGCTGTACACTTTCGCAACCCGGGCTGTACACGGAGCGGCACCTGCATGGTATTAGAAATACCACGACGGACTGGACCGGCTACGCAACGTTGCCTCTATCGGCTACTCCGGGCGAACCCTCAACTCTTTGCGTGCAGGGTGATTCCGCACCTGTGGTTGCAGATGATAGATAATTCTAGAGATAAGACATAGTTGTTACGAGCTTTATTACCGCATTGCAGAAGAGCGCGAGGTGCGGGACGACTCCACGGTTGCACAGCTCAACCGTCGTCACTGGGGCATCCTATGCCGTCCAGCAAGCGACGCCGCGCAAGCAACGGTGATAGCCCGCCGCCCCCCTGCGAGTGGTGGAGCCAGGGTCAGGGCGGCTCGATGGACGGCCTCGCCGATCGAGGGTCGCTTATGCTGGCAAACATCCTGGGGCTGCCGCTCGCCGACTTCCAGCGTGAGTATTGGCTGAAGAAGCCCTACCTGAAGCAGCTCACCGCAGCGCAGCGGGCCGCACTGTCACGCTCGCACCCCGCGCGGATGCTACCGATGGACGACGTGAAGGCTCTGCTCCGGCGGCGGCAGCCGCGGCCGACGCGGTACACTCACGACGTGGACGTGACGCGGTACGTCAATGGCAGGCGCGCCGCGCTCTCGGAGGGCAGCGGCGAGGTCGACGCCGGCGAGGTGTGGGACGCATTCGAGTCGCGCGGCTACTCGATCCGCATCGTGCACCCTCAGCAGTGGCACCAGGCGTCGTACGAGCTGTGCGCGTGCTTGCAGGAGCACTTCGGCTTCCCGGTGGGCTGCTCAGCCTACCTGACGCCCACCTCCACGCAGGGCTTCCCACCGCACTACGACGACGTCGAGGTCTTCGTGCTGCAGCTACAGGGCTCGAAGCGGTGGCGTCCCTATGTCGAGACCAAGGCCCGTATGGCCTGGGTGCCAGCGCGGCCCAAGCCGGCTACAAGCCGGCTAATTGGCCGAGGCTGGCCGAAGCTCCGGGCAGCATGGGGGTGGTCAGCCGCTGGGAGAGGCCTCCGGAGAGCCAGCTGGCCGAGGTCTGAGCCACCTTGTTTCCGGCATAGGTGGCGCCTCTACGAGCGGCCTGACGCGGCCTCGGCGCCAGCTGCCGACACCACGACCGAGTTCACGCGCGCGGCACTGGCCCCTCACACGGCCGAGTTTACGCTGTCGGCTGGCGACGTGCTGTACTTGCCGCGCGGCGTCGTGCACGAGGCGGTGGCCATGCCTCCGCGAGGTGCTGCGGGCGGCGGCGACGGCGACGGTGGCGGCGGCGGTGGCGGCAGCGGCGACGAGGGCGGCGGGGGCGAGGGCGGCGAGGGCGGCAGCGGCGGCGGCGAGGGCGGTCCATCGCTGCACCTGACCTTCTCCACCTACCAGCGGCATACTTGGCGCGCCCTGCTGGCGGATGGGGCCGTGCCGCTCTCGCCGCGCGCGCGCGCCGCGCTGGCGGCGCTGCGCCGCGCCGCGCCCGCCGGTGACGCCGACGCCGACGCCGACGCCGACGCCGACGCCGACGCCGACGCCGACGCCGGCGCCGCCACTGCTTGCGGGGGTGCGGTGCTGCGCGGCGCGGCGCTGCTCGACGATCTGCCACTCGACCTGCTGCACACGCACTGCGCTGGTCAGCCGCACGCGGGCTGGCAGCGGTGCGCGCGTCAGCCAACCCTGACCCAACCCTAACCCTAACCTTAACTCTAACCCCAACCCTAACCCTAGGGCTCCAGCCAATCCTAACCAGGTGCGCGCGCCAGCTGGTGCCGCCGCGCGCGCCGTTCTGGCTATCGCGCGAGCTGCAGCGAGATGCAGTGCTCGGCGCCGCGCTCGACTCGCTCGCTCTCCGCTACCTCCAGCACTCGCTACCGCCCCTCGGCACCACACGCGAGGCTATCCCGGGCGGTGCGGGCGATGTGGGTGGCGCGGCGGACGCGGCGGATGCGGCGGCGCCAGTGGACGATGCAACGCGGCTCCGCATGTGCGCGCCGCACTGCGCACGGCTGGTGGACTCGTCCGGCGGTTGCGGCGACCTTGACTCGTGGGAGCGGGGCGAGGGGCCGCCGCCCGCGCTCGCGCTACACACCAACGTCGGCAACGGCCGCGCCTTTGCCGAGCCGCCCAGCCCCGCCTTCGAGGTGCTGCCGGAGCTGGCGCGCAGCGTGCTGCAGCTGCTGCAGGCGGGCGTGGCGGGGCTGCGCGCGGGCGGCCTCGCCGCGGCAAGCTCAGCCGATGCGGACGTGCGCGCTGACCTGTTCGACCTTCTGGACCTTCTGGTGGAGCACCGCGTGCTCGTAAGAATGTAAGTGAATGTGCAGCTCGTCCCCGCGTTTACTCCTCACGCAAACCTTGGCGAAGGCCAAGGAAGCTCGCGCTTTTAAATTAATCACGCGTGTTACATGGAACATGGACATGGTTCATGGAGCATGGAGATGTATAATGGTCAGCCAAGGGAGATGTAATGGTCAGCCAGGGTCGCCCTTCACACCTGCTCTACCGCACTGTCACACGCACGTCGCAGCGGTGGGACACGGGAAATCGGGAATGTGCGGGGCCGGCCAGCCGGGAGGAGGAGCGTACGCGGCGGCGAAGAAGGCGGCGCGGTAGGCGCGTGAGGTGTGAGGAGAAGGTGAGCCGGAGGAGGATGGAGCGCCTCCGTTTGCGTAAGGCACGGGGGCGTGAGGCGCGGCGCAAGGACAAGGCAGGGAGGTTCCTCACCCACTGCAACGCGATGAAGAAGCACGCGGCGAACATGGTGCAGCGGCGGAAGCGGCGCGAGGCCGCTAATCAGAGGCGGGATGAGGCGCAGGCGGAGAAGTGGGAGCGGCGAGACTGAGGACGCAGAGCGAGCGAACGACGCGGCGCAATTAAGTGCAGCTTGACGCAGCCGAGGACGGAGAGCTCGACGACGCGACGCGGACGGCGCTGGAGCGCTTCGCGCTGGGGGACAAGGACAGCGCCAAAGCCGCCCTGCCGAAGCTGCTTCGCATCAAGGTCTGCCAGGCGTACGCTCTCCATCGCCAGCGATACCTGATCGCAAGGGCCAGGCGGCAGGGCGCTGCGAGCGGCCCAGTGGACCCCCCCGATCCGGATGGTGTCGCGCCACTCCTGAACCCGCGGCCGGCAGCCCTGACCACACCTTTCGCCCCTCGCCACCTCACCACCTCTCTCCCCCTCACTTTTCCTCCCACGCCACCTCTCCCACGTCCCACCATGCCACCCCACCCAACCTCTCCCCCTCGCCACCCCCTCACACTTACCACCGAACCCCCTCCCCACCGTCAGTCAGTTCGGCACGTCGTTCGTTCGCGTCCGGCACGCTGCCGGCATCGACGAACCCCTTGTGTACGTCCGTTGTGAGCCGCAGCCGGCGGCCGTCGTGGACAGGCACCCCCTATCTATCTAGCTTTCTATCTATCCATCTATCTCCCCCCCTGAGACGACCTTAAACGATATTCACCAGATATTCACCCCCTGAGAGAGAGCAGCACCGCCTATCCTCACGCAGAGAATCCTTTTTTCTTCCTCTCTCTTCCAAACTTCGAGGCTCTGCCTCGAAGTCGGCGCAATGCTGCTCCCGAGCGCCGAATGGCAGCCACTGAATGAGCAGGAGCGTGCCGTCGTTACAGCCTTGAGCGAGCGCCTTGCTGGGTTCGACACCGTGGCACCGGACCTCCTCCTCGTCTTCGTCCGTGGCTACCTCACGGATGGTGTTGACATGACCGAGCGGCTGCTCAGGGAGTGCCTCGAGTGGCGTGCGCTGCCAGAGGTCCAAGCGGACACCGCCTCGCTCCAGCCACCGCCGGAGCGCCGGGCCTTCGAGGCCATGTACCAAGCCGGGCCGGTTGGACGAGACCCAGAGGGCCGCGCCATCGTCATGGAGCGAATCGGCGCGGTGCCCATGGCGTCGTTCTGCCAGCTCGACGAGACTGCACTGGTCCGGCAGAACGTCTACACCAAAGAGGCCACGCGCACCCTGTGCCGCGAGCTGTCGCACGCTGCAGGCCGCCGCTTTTATAAGGCGGTGGTGATCGTCGACCTCTTCGGCCTTTCGCTAAGCCACACCAAGCCTAACGCGCTACGGATCTTCCAGCTGCTCATCTCGAAGTTCCAGGAGTCGTACCCCGAGTTCATGGTCGCCACCTACCTCATTAATGCGCCTGCCCTCTTCACTGGCCTGTGGGCGCTGGTGCGGCCTTGGCTCGACCCAAAAGTCACAGCCAAGGTGCACATCTTTGGTGGAGAGAAGGCGTATGCCAAGTTCTTCGAGGAGAAGGGCTTCGTCTTCGACCAGCCACTGAGCTCGGCCGAGCTCCGCCTGAGCTGGATGGATGAGATGGGCCGGTTGCTCGCGCGCGGTAGTGGCGCATCGCCGCCGCCCTTTGTGCCCAGTGAGGACCGTGCCTTCTTGGCGAGCCTCGCGCCGAGCCACGCAGCCGCACCAGCCGCACCAGCCGCACCAGCCGCACCAGCCACACCAGCCGCACCAGCTGTACCAGCCGCACCAGCCGCTGCAACGGTGGCGGTGGGCACGAGGCCGGGCTGCCTTGCCTCGAGCGGCGCGGGCGGCGCGGGCGGCGCGGGCGGCGCGGACGGCGCGGGCGGCGCGGGCGGCGCGGGCGGCGCGGGCGGCGCGGGCGGCGCAGTCAGCAGCCTCGAGCCGAGGTCTAACAGTCCGATTGAGCAGGCTCTGCGCGAAGAGTACTTTGGCGCGCACGGCCCCAGTACTCGGGCCTCCACCTCCACCTCCGCCTCCGCCTCCACCTCCATCTCCACCTCCACCTCCGCCTCCGCCTCCGCCTCCATCTCCACCTCCACCTCCACCTCCACCTCCGCCTCCGCCTCCGCCTCCGCCTCCGCCTCCGCCTCCGGCTCCATCTCCACCTCCGCCTCCGCCTCCGCCTCCGCCTCCGCCTCCGCCACCACCCTCGCCGCCACCGCCCTCCTCTGCCAGCCGCGTCAGCAAGGCGTGCTCCTCGAGTGCGACCAGCACGGCGCGTGGCACCAGCGCTGGTTCGTCCTGGACAGGGCGAGCACGCTCCACTACTACGACGCCACCACCGCGGCCAGTGTCACCCCTGACACCGAGCGGGGCGCGGTGGCCCTCAGCATGAGCCACCGTGTCATGCGACCCTGCAACCGCGACCCTGCCAACCGCATGCACCCGTTTAACCTCGTGGTCGGCGCTCGCACCTACCAGTTGGCCGCCTACACGGCGAGAGAAGCCGAGGCGTGGTGCGCAGTGCTCCGTGACCCGAGCGAGAGGCGCGCCTCTGACGGCGGCGCCCCCGCTTCCGCGGATTCCGCGACGCCAGAGGAGCGCACGTCGTCGACAAGAGGGCCGCGGCCGTCGACCGCGCCGCCGCCGCCGCCGCCGCCGCCGGTCCAAAAACCGCCGCAGGCCGCAAAACCCGCGCAGGCCGAGCCCCCGCCAGCCGACGACGCGCCGCCGCCGTTGTCCGCACCGCCGCCGTTGTCCGCACCGCCGCCGTTGTCCGCACCGCCGCCGCCGCTGCCCCGCGCCGCTTCGGCCGGCTCGCTTGCCCCGCTCGCTGCAACCCCGAGCACGGGGGCGCGGTCCACGGCAAGCACCACGGCAAGCACCACGGCAAGCAGCCGGCCGCCCAAGTTCGCCTCGCTCGAGCTGAGTGTGATCGACCCGAACCACGACCCGGCGGGCGCCGCCGCCGAGCCCTTTGCCGCCAACAGTAGGCAGCCCATTCCGCTCGAGACAGACTTTTTCTCGGGGCACGCGCTGCTGCTCGTACGGCCCGAGAAGCCTGCGGTGCGCCACCGCCGCTCGCAGCGGCGCCTCTTCACCCTTGCACCCTCCTCTGCACCCCTGCGCTCCGCTGCAGCCCCTGCGCCCCCCTTCACACCCGTGCGCATCTTCCGTTTCGCAGGATGACGCGCACTACGAGGCGCACTTCGACGGCAAGCAGCGTACCATGGAGATGCAGGTGCAGGGCCGATTTAAGCGGCTACCGCGCGGCGTGCTCTATCTGGGCGGCGAGATCACTGAGCGGCTGACGCTCGGCCTCGTCGCCAAGAGCCTCGCCAACGTGCTGCTCAAGGTGAAGCCCACGCCACTGGCTTTGCTTACCTTACCAACTACCCGACTCACTCACTCACCAACTGACTCACTCACCAACTCACTCACTTACGCCGCTCCAGTTTGTGCGCGTGCGAGTTCCTGGTGGCGCGCTGCACTACTCCTTTGGCGACAAGGACGGGACCGGGCAGCTCGCGCACATCACCATGCCCCTCTGGTCGTCGGCCGACCGGCTCATCATCACGCCGGAGGGCGGCGCGCCGCCGCCGCTCGGCACGCACCTGCCCGAGAGCGAGGCAGCACGGCTCGCGCGGCGCGCCTCGAGCGAGCCAGGCGTGTCGGGCCAGCCGGGCGTGTCGCCATGGCAGCTCGGCAGCACCTACTCCTTCTCCTTCCACAACATGTATCTGGACATGCCCAGCTGGCGCGCGGTCAACCTGCCCATGCGCGAGATCGACCTGCACACGTTCTGGCGCGATGGCGCCCTCCGCTTCGTCGTCTACGACGCCGACCCCGCGGCGGCCGAGCACCTGCGCGCGGCCAACCGCTACCTGCTGTGCGTGCAGGCGCGCCACCTGCGCGGCGAGGAGGCGGAGGCGGCCGAGCAGCGGCTGCTCTTCGAGCTGCTCACCGAGGCCGACGCTGACGCCTCGGCCGACGACGGCGACGGCGAGGATGAGAGCAGCGACCCGGGCGCCTCCGCCTCCGCCCCTGCCTCCGACGCGGGCGGCGCCTCCGCCTCTGCCTCTGCCTCTGCCTCCGACGCGGGCTGCGAGACCGGAGGCTCAGACTCGGAGCCCGAGCCCGAGCCCGAACCGGAGCCAGCGCCCGAGCCCGCGCCCGAGCCTGAGCCCGAGCCCGAGCCCGCCACCGTTGCGCGTCGCCCCCCACCGCCACCGCTCAAGACGGCATCGCCGCCGCAACTCCTTTCGACCGCCACCTCCACCTCCACCTCCATTTCGTCCAGCGTTGCACCCGACACCGACACCGACACCCCGGCCGGCTCAGGGCCCGTCGCACCGTCGCCTTTCTGGTGGCGACGCCGCCCCTCCAGTGGCATCACCGCCGCTGTCGCCGCTGCCGCCCGTCACTCCGTCACCGCGGCCACCACCGCCGCCACCGCCGCCACCGCCACCGCCGCCGCCGCCGCTGCCGCCACGCCGCCACCGCGCGCGCGCAGCCGCAGGGCCAGCAAGAGCGGCTCTCCCGATGGCGCGCGAGGGTCGCCGAGCGCCGACGAGGTGTGCGTGGCGTGGGTGGAGGTGGCTGACGCAAAGCTCAGGTACCGCGAGGCCCTGGTGCTGCACGTGCACGGCACGCGTGTGCTGCGCACGGCGGCGGACCTCGCCGCGTGCGCGCCGCGGCTCATTGCGCGCGCCGACGCGCTGCCGCTGCCTGCACTCTCGTCGCGCGCGTCCGCCATGGAGCGTAGGCGGCAGCAGGTGGGCCACGCGCTCGCCTCGGCGCTGCGAGGGTCTTGCGGCGGCGGCGGCGGCGGTGGAGGCGGCGGCGGACCCGGCAGTGGAGACTGCGGCGGAGCGGGAGGAGAAGGTGGTGGCGGTGGCGGCGGCGGTGCGCTCTCAGGCGAGCTGCTTCGCTTGCTCGTGCCAAGTGCCGAGAGCGAGGGTGGCGCGCTCGGTGCGCTCTTCCTGCGGCGGCGCGGCGAGAAGACGCACCCAAGGCTCACACACGCGCCGCACGGGCTGCCGCTGCTCGACGGGCCGGTGGGCCGTGCGCAGTCGGAGACGCACTGGCGGGAGGAGTGGGCGACGCTCGACCGCAACGGCCTCTCGCTGCACCAGCTTGGCTCGGGCGCGCACAAGAGCCGCCGCACTGGACTGCGCATCCCGCTGGCCGAGGTGCGCGCGGAAAAGGCCGAACCAGCCACCCAGCCTGCAGCCCTAGGTGCCCCAGCCTGCAACCCTATGCATCCAGGTGCTCGAGGTGGAGGCCGAGGCGGCGGGCGGGCACGTCGCGCCGACGGCGCACGTCTTCTCCGTGGCCACTGTGAGTCGCGTGCACTACCTCGTGGTGGCCGACGCGGCAGCTCGCGCCGCGTGGGTGGGCGCGCTCGCCAGCGCGCTCAGGCAGCACAACGAGGCGCAGGCGGAGCGGCGGCGGCGGCGCGGCGCGCAGGCGGCGGCAGAGGCAGCGCCGCCCGCATCGGGCATGCTGGCTTCACACAGCGCGGTCAACCTGGAGGAGCTCGGCGGTGGTGGCGCGGGCGACGAGCTGCAGGCGAGCGAGCTCTTCCTGCACAAGTCGAGCCGGTGGCGCTGCCGCAGGCGACGCGTCCTCAACTGCCGCCGCCTCGCCTTTCCGCCGCCGCCGCCGCCCAACGCCACATCCGCCACCGCCGCCACCGCCGCCACTGCCGCCGCTTCCACCGCCGCCGCCGCCGCCGCCACCGCCGCCGCCGCCGCCGCGCCGCCGTCGCATCCGTGCGACATAGTTGCACGCGCGTTGCGGCTCTCCTTCTCTGCGCACTCGGAGCTGGACGCGCGCAGCCTCGCCACCTTCCTCGATGCCGCAGCGGAGGTGAAGCGGTGCAACCTGCGTCGGCTGAGTGAGCGCGACCGGCTCACCTTCTTTCTCAACGCCTACCACCTGATGGTCAGCCCCGCCTACCTCAGCTTTCCCACCGCACATCTGCGCAAAGGGAACATGTTGTCACCAGGTAACAGGGTATCACCCCCTTCCTTTTGCCATACAGGTCAACCACGCATACCTCGTGCTCGGCCCGCCCTCCTCCTCGCGCGCATGGCTCTCCTACTTCAACACCATCGCGTACGAGGCGGGTGGCGACATCTTCTCGCTGTCGGAGCTCGAGCACTGCATCATCCGCGCCAATAGGTGCCGACCCAACCCTAACCCCCCAACCCCAACCCCAACCCCAACCCCAACCCCAACCCTGACCCTGACCCTGACCCTGACACTGACACTGACACTAACCCTACCCCCCCCTAACCAACAGCGCGCCGCCTGCCAACTTTCTGTCGCGCTTCGTCATCCCGCGCTCGCGCTACACCTTCGCCCTGCACGCCGCCGCCGTTGACCCGCGCGTCACGCTCGCGCTCAACTGCGGCTCGTGCTGCAACCCGCCGTCCGTGCAGGTCTTCGAGCGCGCCAGGCTCGACGCGCAGCTGCAGGCGGCCGCGTGCGCCTTCGTGCGGGACAGCGTGCAGGTGTGCGCGAGCCGCGGCGCCACGACCGTCGCGCTGCCGCGCGTCTGCCAGTGGTACGCGCGCGACTTTAGCTCGTCGGGCACGCCGCTCGAGTGCGCGCAGGCGGTGGCGGCGTACCTCGAGGGCGAGCAGCGCGCGTGCCTCGACGCGTGCCTCAAGGCCGCCACGAGCGGCCAGCCGCTCAGCGTCCTCTTCCTCCCTTTCGACTTCACGTGCCGGCCGCTCTCGCTGCTCGCCGAACCCGACGCCGACGCCGACGCCGACGCCGCGATAGCCAGCCAACCGCCCGTCCCAAACTCGCCGTCGCCCCGCGAGATCAGCCTGGCGGCTTCTCCGGTGCCACGCCGGGCGCGCCGCAACACGGGCACGCTGACCGCCGAAGTCGTGAGCGTCGAGTGCGCTGAGCCGTGACGGCTCCTAGTCCTTTTGTCTGGTACGTGCGCGGTATTGTCTTTGTGCTGGTGTGGAGGAGGATGCATCTCTTGACTCTTCCGAGGCCCGGCCTGGGCCGTGTTTATTATCAGTATGCTATCGTTGAGTATAAAATATGTATACATGGGAGAGGTGCCTGGCCCTGCATGTGTGCGCGTTTAATCATGATTTGAGTCGAGTTAAGCTTAAGGTTGTTTTCTTGGTTTTTTTTAAAAGCTAGAGGGGCGTGTTTAGGATTAGGTGCCGATTCGCGTCCCCCACCCCAACGCAAGGGGGTCTGTGATGCAAGGGGGTGCTGTCACAGACCCCCTCATGGTGGGTATAATCGAATGGCTGTTGTTTTCAGAGCATGTTTCAGAGCCTGGCTCGGCGATCTAGGTACTCAATTTGGCCTTTGAAGTTTGAATTTGAATGTCTCCCCACTCAAAATGCGTTTCGGGGCTCCGGAACCGCTCGTCATTTGGGCCCAACTCCACGCGGCCGGCTCAAATTTGGCCGTATGCTTGCGTGCCGGACCCGAACCGCTCGGAACCGTCGCGTGAAGGTGGACGCGCGTCGGTCTGTAACCGGGCCGTTGAGCGCCGCTTCCGCGCGATATCTGCGGATTGGCGATCTGGCTTTGGGGCCGTAAAAGCGCGATTTCTCGAAATGGCGACATAATCGCTCCCAAACCGGTAGTTGCAGTGAATTCCCCGCCCAGATTTAATGTCAGGCGACGGGCGTGAAAAGTCTATGTCATAAACCTCGATGTTTCTGATTTCACACTGGACAACCCGAGAATACAACCTTAAGATGACCAAGATCCACTTTATGAAAGGTGTATTACATATATGTGCGTAAAACCGTAAAAGCATACTAACTCCGGTAAGAGTGATATTAAGGGATTGACCCATTTACTACCTCTAGATGAGCTTTTGAGGCTCCGGGAACCTCAGAAATGGATTTTACGGCCAATTTGGGGTCTAGGAGGGGATATATCTAGGGATGATAACCAGCGGACATATACAGGGGGTCATAACTAGCGGAAGTAAAAGGAGATACCTCTAAGATCGGGAATTCGTCAAGAATTCCGAATCTGGCCTCAAAAATAGGTGCTACCAATCACATATTTCGAGATATTTACGATTTCAGTGCTTTTCACGAGGTGACCCTTTTGGGTATAACCTTGGGAAAAGCACCGAAAATGTCAATATACTCGAAAATCGCACCCTAACCCCTATACTTTTCGCCTTTTCTCCTCTAACCTCGCGGTCGACAGCATCCTAGCACCATCTAGGCGAGGTCTGGGGAGGCCTGCATGCATGGTTGCGTAACTGATGTCCCTTAATACCACTTACCGGAGGTCGTATATATAATCGGGTCTGCAGTCCAGATCCTGATCGGGACACTGTGATTGCAAGTTTGGCAAGTTTGGCAAGTTTTGATCCCGATCGGGACACTGCATGCGCCAGTTTGGTCATCACAGTGCAAGTATGGCAAGTTCCGTAATTATGCAATTATGATCTTCACTGGACCCAAACCCTAACCCTAACCCTAACCCTAACCCTAACCCTAACCCTAACCCTAACCCTAACCCTAACCCTAACCCTAACCCTAACCCTAACCCTAACCCTAACCCTGAGCCCAACCCTAACCCTTGCTAACCCTGACCGTGACCCTTCCCTAACATTGAGTTCTGCAGGCGAAAATGTCGCAGAAGGATCGCAGTAGCCCTAGCGGCTAGCGCAGGCTATAGCGCAGTTTGAAACAGGTGTCTTTGGTCGTTTCTCGGGCCCAGTGTGGAGTTTATAGTCGTTAGAAGGTCATATTTGGTGCATTTGCGACTCCAACGTAAGGTTACTTCACGATCACGTCCCGTAGCCGTACAATTGGTCTTTGGAGCCAGTTTCCGGCTTTTATTTTTTGCTTTAGAGTGTTTGATTGCATTCCCAGAATATTAAACCCACACCACCCCATACATTTCAC
>Ga0209302_10001106_pt1 | contig 15601 bp, 8 predicted proteins | sample ArcOceMetagenome_2_FD_187445 | JGI IMG/M metagenome (GOLD analysis project Ga0209302, IMG submission 187445) | Marine eukaryotic phytoplankton communities from Arctic Ocean - Arctic Ocean ARC135M Metagenome (SPAdes) (version 2) | ecosystem: Environmental > Aquatic > Marine > Oceanic | place... | reverse complement strand
GGCTTAGGCTTAGGCTTAGGCTTAGGCTTAGGCTTAGGCTTAGGCTTAGGCTTAGGCTTAGGCTTAGGCTTAGGCTTAGGCTTAGGCTTAGGCTTAGGCTTAGGCTCAGGTTTAGGCTTAGGCTCAGGCTTAGGCGTAGGCTTAGGCTCAGGCTCAGGCTTAGGCGTAGGCTTAGGCTCAGGCTCAGGCTTAGGCTTAGGCTTAGGCTTAGGCTTAGGCTTCACCTTCTCGAGGCCGTGACTCGCACACAGGTGGAGCGGCGCTTGGCCGCGCGAGTCCTCGGCACTCACGTGCGCGCGCGCGGCGATGAGTTGCTTGACCACTGCCTCGGCCTTACTGTGCTTGGCCATGCACGCAAGGTGCAGCGGCTGCCACATGCCCCCGTGCTGCGCGGCGTTCACGTCGGCGCCGTTGGCGACGAGCCAGGGGAGCAACTTGCTGTCCGGCGCCGCCGCGTGCACGGCGAGGGCGTGGTGCAGCGTGTTGCGCCCGACGGCGTCCACCTCATCGAGCTGCACCTCGGTCGTCGCCTCCTCCGCAGCGGCGGTGACGACCCCGGCGGCGGCGGCGGCGGGGGCGGCGGCGGTGTCTCTCGTCGGCCAGCGAGGCCGCCACCCTGCCGCACCAGGGGTGGAGGCGGAGGCGGCGCCGCCGATGCTGCCGTCGGCCTTGCGCCGCGCCTCGAGCAGCGAAGCGAGCAGGTCCTGCCGGTTGGGGTTGGGGTTGGGGTTGGGGTTGGGGTCGGGGTTGGGGTTGGGGTTCGTCTTCGGGTAACGATGCGAGCAGGACCTGGCGGTGCGACTGCGCGGCGAGCAGCGCCGGCGTGATCGCCTGTGCGTCGGGCGCGGTGGTGGAGGCGCCGCGATCGAGCAGCACCGCCACCGCATGCGGCGCGCGCGCGAGAACCGCAAGGTGGCTGTGTGGTCGAAGGTGGTTGAGTCGGCGACCTTACGGCATGCACTAACGTGCCGCCGCAGCGCCGCTCCCGACGAAGGGGGTAGTAGCTCCGATGCCCGTGCGGCGAGAGCCCTGCTCTCGGGCGGGAGGGCGCAGCCCTAAGCCAGCTTTACTATTGGGGGCTTGGAGCTGTGGCCGGCCGCGTGGGCTGCCCACGCGCTGGGGCACGTTTATCATGCCGAGGTGCAGCGGCGTGCGGCCCAACCGGTCCGCCGCCTCCACGGCCGTGAGGCGGTAGGCGCCAGCGAGTATCTCGCTCAGTAGCTCGGCAGTGGGCAGAATGCACGCAAGGTGCGTGAGGGAGAGCCCGAGCGTCTGTTCCCCCAGAGGCTCGCTAGCCCAGCCGTGCCAACGCCCGGCCGTCGCCAATAACGAGGGCGTCGACGTGCTGCCGCGCGAATCTCGGCGAGACTTCTCGGGCGAACCTCGGCCCGAGTCTCGGCCCGAGTCTCGGCCCGAATCTCTGCGAGATTTCTCGGGGCTGGGGGTGGTGGGGGGCGTCTGGTCGAGCAGCCTCGGCGAGGTGGCACTGCGCTCGGGGGCGGCGTGGATGTGCGCGCTGGTTTGGACGTGGCCTAGTAGGGCCCGCGCCTCCTCGATCAGGCCTGTGACGCATGGGGTTGCACCCTGGCGCCATATCCATGGGCTTGTAGCCTCTAGCACATGGATATGGGACATGGGGTTGCAGCCCGGAGCACACGGGGTTGCAGCCTCGATTCTGGCGGGGGTTTGGGGCGAGTCGGCTTGGGGCGAGTCGGCTTGCCGAGGCCGACGGCGAGGTGCAGCGGCGTGACGCGCGTCAGCCTCTGCGACGCGAGCGCGTCTGCGCCCGCGCCGAAGAGCAGCTTGAGGATGGTGAGGGCGGCGGCGAGGTGCGCCGCGTCGCTCTGCAAGTGGCACTGCGCGTCAGCCAGGGCGTGCAGCTTCGTGAGGTGCATGCCCTCTGCGAAGGCGGGCTTGCGCACGAGCAGCTCGTTGAGCAGCTTCGACGGTGGCTGGCGCATGCCGCGCACCGCCGCGTAGTGGAGTGGCTGGCACCCGCCCGCGTCGCGCTGCTGCACGAGCTCCGGCCGGGAGATGCACAGCAGCTCGACGCACTCGGGCAGTCCGAGGAAGCACGCCACGTGCAGCGCGGTGATACCCTTGGCGGTGGCGGCGCTCGGGTTGGCGCCGCGCTGCAGCAGGACGCGCACCGCGGCGGCGTGGTTGGAGGCGCACGCGTAGTGCAGCGGCTGGAAGCCCTTGGAGGTCGTCGCGGCCGTGTCGGCCTTCGCCAGGAGCAGCGCCTCGACCAGCTGCAGCCACGACTCCGGCTGCGACTCCTTCTTGGGGGCGCCACGCGCTGCGAAGGTGAGCGGGGTCCACCCCTCGTTGTTGGGCGTGCTGGGGTCGCAGCCGAACTCAAGCAGCGCGAGCACCTGGGTTAGGGTTAACAAGGGTTAGGGTTAGGGTTAGGGTTAGGGTTAGGGTTAGGGTTAGGGTTAGGGTTAGGGTTATAGGGTTATAGGGTTATAGGGTTATAGGGTTAGGGTTAGGGTTAGGGTTAGGGTTAGGGTTAGGGTTAGGGTTATAGGGTTATAGGGTTACGATTAGGGTTAGGGTCAGGGTTAGGGTCAGGGTTAGGGTTAGGGTTAGGGTCACCGAGGCGACGTTGCCCTCCCGCGTGGCGGTCAGCACGAGCGACCGTCCGCTGTAGTCACGCGTCTGCAGCACGGCATGGCCGTGGCCGAGCTCGCCGAGGATGGCGCGCAGCTCAACCGCCTTGCCGAGCCGTGCCAAGCGGAAGAGCTCGCGCACGTACCTGGCCGCAAGGGTCAGGGGGGGATGAGACTCAGGCGTGAAGATGAAGAGGCGCGGCTGTCTGAGGCGTGGGGCTCGCACGAGAAATCGGAGCCGTCCATTTCACCCGCCTTTTTCAGGCCCTGATGGTCGGTTCCCTTATCGCCAAGATTCCGTGTGAGCGCTCGCGAGTAAAAAAACGCTTCCGTGGGGTTGAGGGTGCCTTGCTGGGCCTTGTTCATCAGCATGACGGCGGTAAAGGCCTGCGAGAGCCGCGCGATTCCGCGCCGTGGTGACGGCGACTCGTCGTGCTCAGTGATGTACACCGCTGGTGCCTGCGACATTGAGCTTTGGCCGGCTTCTGTCTTAGCGGAGGAGCTCTCCGCCTGGGACGGCGGTCTGGAAATGGAGCTCTCCGACTTGGACGGCGGTCTGGAAATGGTGGGCGGCTCGTCAATACTGTCCGAACCGCCGAAACGAACCGCCTTCTTCAGTGCACTTGCCGCCTGCAGCTCGCCCTCCACGTGCTGCGCCCCCGCGCTCAGCTGGCGCGCCATCTCCCGCTCCGCCTCGTCACGCTGCCGCATCTGCTCGACTCCCCGCTGCAGCTCCGCCGCCTGCTGCATCTGCGCCTGCGCCTCTATCCGCAGCCGCTCCGCCGCTATCAGCTGCTCGCGCAGCTGCAGCTGTCTTGCAGGCTCGTCCACCCTGTCGTCCTTGGGGAGCATGGGCTCACTCGGCTGCTCACCTGGGCGCACGGCGGTGTTTGCGGCAGTACCATAGGAATCGTAGGAGAGGCTCAGGGTGCGCTTCATGAATAGGTCGACCCGACTGGACGATGATGGGTCGCGGCTCATGACCACCCGTCTTTTATTTCGGGTGGGGGGGGCTATTGGGCTCTCCGACGGCGCGACCCGCGCTCGGTCCGCAGATGCGTCGCAAGAGTTTCCCAAGTTTGCGTGCGCGGAGACGGCGAGACGCGGGCGACTGGAGATATACTTTCGTCCTATCCAAGTATCCATGCGAACGGCTGGGGCCTTCAGTGTAAATCCCCACCCCACCCCACCCCACCCCCACCCCCCCCCACCCCGGCGTCGTTCGTGGCGGCGGCAGGCAGGCAGGCCTGTGAGCGGCGGCGGCGACCGCGGGCTGGCTGGCGGGTACCGGCTGAGCCGCCCGTGCTCCGGCTAAATTCGTGGGTCCGGCTAAATTCTCGGGTCCGGCTAAATTCGCGGGTCCGGCTTAAAGGGTAATGGCGGTAGTCCGCTGTTTATTCCCCCTCGACTCTCGGCTGTCGTCTTAAGGGGCTGTATACATACAGGGGAGCCTGCGAGCGCTGAGATCCGGCCGTGGTCGTCGTCGTGGCCGCAATCAGGCACCTGGACGGCAAGCTCGAGACGTCGCTCCTTCACGACTGGTTTCCTCTTGCGCTATTTCGGACTATCCGTGCCCTGTGGCGAACAAGACGCACGCGATCCATGCTGATAGCCCGCTGAGAACATCGAGCGACTCCGGAGGCAGAGCTGGTGAGAGGATTCATAGTCAAGGTTAGTCGCGTTAGTCAAGCTCAGCGGCCTGCTTGGTTGATAAAAGTGTCCTCCCCTCTGCCTGCTTTCGCACTTGGGCCGCCGTCACCTTGCATATGCTTGTCGCTTGGCGTTGTGGCGCAACGATCAAGGCACGGCTTCGTGGAGCACCAGCAGCCGTTGGCCGACCGCAGGCCGACCGCAGCAGGTGGAGTGAGGCTGAGGCTTGCGCATGAGCGCCAACCCGCCACGTAGTCAAGCTGCCCACGAGAGCAGCCCCGGCAAGATGGTCCAGGTTCGCTGAGCGATCAGCATTTGAAGATCGCTTCGTGATGGTTGTTCCGAGCTCGTGCATGCAGATTTACATAGGGAAAAGCAATCTCGCCTAAAACCGAGCCCCACGGCCGTGGGGCTTGTCTGTCTGTATATTTTCGCTGATATAGCCTCGACCGTTTCCTCCGACCGCCGCAAGCTCCCCTGTATTTAAGGATCTCTTATCTCTCTCTCTCTCCCTCTCTCTCCTGCATTTTTACCTGCCCTTATTATACAGCCCCGCACCCTCAAGGGGCCGCGATGCTCATCGACCACGCCGCTCTGAAGCTGTGGCTGATAGGGGAGCTCGACCCTATCTCGGACTCCGAACCCGACGTGCTGGCCGACTACGTCCTGGTGTTGCTCGAGAAGGACCAGCCCGACGAAGAGCTGCAGCACAGCTGCAAGGAGAGCTTGGCCGAGCTGCTCAAGGAGGAGACCAAGGGCTTCGTGGACCGGCTCTTTGACACGCTGCACACCGACTCCTACCGGACGGCGTCCGGCGCCGAGGAGGCCGACGACGCCGTGGCCGACGACTCGGTGTTTGTATCGAGCGATCAACCGCTGAGCCGCTCAGCCGCGGACGACAGCGACGACGAGGACGAGGACGAGGACGACGATAACTACAAGCGGCGGCGGAAGCCCAGCGCACAGAACGCGCCGGAGGCCGAGGCCAAGCGTCCGCGACACGCAAACGCGGTCGCCCCGAGCATGCTCCACGGTGCGAGCAAGGGTGGCCCGACGGTGCGGCACGGCACGCACCCCGGTAAAGGGGCGCATCCCGGTAAAGGTGGGGGGCCGCCGATGCGGCCTCAGATGCTGAACCAGATGCAGCAGGTGATGTGCGCGGCGGCCAACGGCATGAGACCAGGCATGATGCAGCCAGGCATGCACCCGCGCATGCTGCCACCCGGGATGCACCCGGGGATGGTGCCAGGAATGATGCCGGGTATGATGTCAGGTATGATGCCGGGTATGATGCCTGGCATGGGCGGCTGCCCGGGGCGGCCGCAGATGATGGGCGGTGGCGCGCGGCCAGGTATGATGCCGGGTATGATGGGCTGCGGCGGCATGCTGCAGGGTGGGTGCGCCAGCGTCGGCGGGTGCGCCGGCGGCGGGTGCGGCGGGTGCGCCGGCGGAGGAGGAGGCGCAGGCGCGCCGGGGATGATGGGGGCGATGCGGGGCGCGCCGCCGGGGATGATGATGCCTGGGATGATGCAAATGTCGGGGATGAACTTTTGCGGCGGCGGCCTGCCCCGCGGCAGCGGGCGCGGCGGCAGCGGCAGCAGTTGCGCCGGCGGCGGCGGCGGCGGTAGATGCGGCGGCGGTGGGTGCGGCGGTGGCGGTGGCGGGGCGTCGAGCAGGCCTGTCGAGAGCGCGGAGGCGCGCGCGCAGCGAGAGGCGATGGATGACTCGATCCGTCAGCTCCAGGCGAGCGTGGACGCAGAGCAGTCGGCCCTGATCTGAACCCCATCCCCAACCCAAACCCTAACCTCAACCCTAACATTAACCAGGCGAGCGTGGACGCCGAGCAGTCGGCCAAGGACTGCGCGACCGCCGCAGAGGGGGGGGGCGGTATGGAGCTGATCTACGCGGCGGCCGCCAAGGCGGCGGGTGGTGGCGGCGGCGGCGGCGAGGGCGGCATGGAGGGCAGCACGCTCTACGTGGGCAACCTGCCGCCGCCGCTCTGCAGCATGACCCCGCTGCACGAGCACTTCAAGCGCTTCGGCGAGGTCGTCAACATGAAGGTGGTGCCCGAGAAGCGCTACGCCTTTGTCCAGATGGGTAACCGCTCGCAAGCGGTGGCCGCCTTGGACTGCCAGGACCCGGTGGGCGGCGAGGCGCGGGTGTCTCTCAAATGGGCCAACTATGACATCGCAGCGCCCAAGCAGCCCAAGCAGCCGCCCCGCCCCAAGCCGCAGCGCTTCAGCGGGGGCAGCAACAAGCTGCAGGTGGCGGCGGAGCGCAAGGTGATCCCGCCGGGCGGCGGTGGAGGCTCGAGCAGCGCAGCGGCGGAGGACGAGGCGGAGGCGGGGGCACCGGCGGCGCCACCGCTGCCGGGGGCGGCGGCGGCGGCGGCGGCGGCGGCGGCGGTTCGCAAGGCGGCGGTGCAGGAGCAGAAGGACAAGCTGCGCGAGCAGAAGGCAAAGCTCATCCAGGTAAGCTAGTCCGTAAGTAAGTCCGTGAGTAAGCAGGTATCACGAGCTGCTCGGCTGGCGCTAGGGTTCCCCCCCCCCTGACTTGACCAAACACTGAGGCGCGGTGCACTTAGCACTCCTCTAGCTGACCTAATCCAGGGGCAGCTCGCCGAGCAGAAGGCCATCCTGGCCAAGCTCGAGGGCATGAAGCGCGTGCCCAAGGCCCAGAAGGAGGGCCTCATGAAGCAGCTCGCCCAGCTCACACAGAGCGTGCAGGCATGTCTATATACGAGGCAGCTATATACAAATATGAGGGGCGCGCCATATAGCCAACCTGCCGGGGCACCCCCTATATGCATATGAAGCAGTTCACGCAGAGCGTGCAGGCTGACCCTAACCCGAACCCGAACCCTAACACTGACCCTAACACTGACCCTGATCCTAACCCTGCGTGCAGGTATCGCTCCAGGAGGGGCGCGCCAAGGTGCCCGCCAAGATGGGCGCGCCGCCGCCGCGCTCGCCCGCCGCCGCGCCCGCCGCCGCGCCCGCCGCCGCGCCCGCCGCCGCGCCCGAGGCCACGGACACTACGGCGCCCAGCGAGCCCGAGGCGCCCGACCCTTAGTTGAGTGGCAAGTTGTGCGGGCGTGACGCGTGAGAGATGCTTTGAGATGATGTCGGCAGCGGCCCCTTCCTACTTATCGCACGTGAAGCCGAGATAGACATCGCGTGGTCCACGTGGATACGTAGATACAGCGACACAGATCGCATCGGTTTCTCCAGTAGGGTACGTAAACGCTAAAAGTTGCGGCGTATGGTCCCGAGTCCCGTGTAAAAAGAGCCTCCAATATTTTTTACTAATACAGCCGTGCCGTGCGCACCAGTCTGAGAGTCTGAGTCATCGACCTATTCGACGGACAAGTTCTTCAAATTGTGCATGCCATGCATGTCCAGCGCATGCCCCTCACTCCTCCCGCCCCACCCGCCTCGACGGCGTGCAGGTCGGCACCCGCTCGAGCAACGGGTCTCCGTCGCCGCAGTCCGCATCGACGGCAGGGGCGCGCATCGCGCTGTGGTGCAGCATTTGGCGATGCAGCGGCGACAGGGGGATGTGCACGTACTCGTCACGCGGGTTGCGGCGGCGCGCCCCTCCGGTGACGTACTGTATCAGGTTGTTGGCCGAGCGCGGCCACCTGGCCGCAATGGCGACGAGCAGCAACACGGGCAGCAGCAGGAGTGGGCCCACCAGGGCAGTCGCCCAGCTTGGCTGCGAGCAAAGGGTTAGGGTTAGGGTTAGGGTAAGGGTTAGGGTTAGGGTTAGGGTTAGGGTTAGGGTTAGGGTTAGGGTTAGGGTTAGGGTTAGGGTTAGGGTTAGGGTTAGGGTTAGGGCAGTCGCCCAGCTTGGCTGCAAGCAAAGCGCAGTTACGCGTAGTTACGGGTAGGCTGGGTGACGGTATGCCTGTGCGTGCGCGCGTGCGTGCGCGGCGCGCGCCTGCGGCAGCACCGAACTCGAGGTGACGTGCCGAGACGCCGTACCGATGGGTTGCCAGCCCGAGTCGGTCCGCTGGATATCACCCTTGGTGGGCTGCCAGCCCAGGTCGGTGACGCGAGCGGTAGGCAGACAGCTCGGCCCACCGAAGCCGGCCGCGCACTCGGCGCACTGCGGCCCGCCGTACTGCGCGGGGCAGCGGCACTCACCCGTGGCGAGCTCGCACGTGCCGCGGCCGCAATCGCGCGCGCACGCCTTGGCGGGCGCGCACTTTGGGGGGAAGCCGACGAAGCCCTTCGCGCACACACCGCACTCGTCGCCCGCGAAGCCGCGGCGGCACTCGCACGCGCCGGCGCCGCTCGTGGCATGCAGAGTGCAACGGCCCAGCGGTGTGCAGTTGATTACGCCGCGCCGCGCCGCCGCGCCCTCCTCGCAGCCGCAGTGTGAGTCGGCGGAGCAGCCGCCCGCGCCATCAGCGTCGTCGTCGTCGTCGCCGTCGTCGTCCTCGCCGTCGTCGTCGTCGTCGCGCGCGTCGTCGTCGACGCCAACGCCGCCACCGCGGGCGCGCGGGACATCCGCCCACTCGTCCAGCCCTGGCGACAGCGCCGAGTTGGCACCGTAGGAGTCCTCGCCGTACTCCCGCTCGCCCTCGTCGCTCATGAACGGGTCGGGCGGCGGCGGTGCGGGCGGGGGCGGCGCGCGTACACGGCCGAGGCGCGGCGGCAGCTGGAAGGGTTTGCCGCCCCGCCGCGCGATGAGCGCACCGTGCAGCTGCAGCTCGAGGCTACCGTTGCTGCCCGCCTCCAGCCACGCTGAGCCGCCCGCCTCAAGGTCGAAGCTCAGCCAGAGCAGCGAGCCGGACGGCTCGGCGGGCATAAAGCGCACGCTGTGTGGCCACAAGCGCGCGCCGCCGCCGCCCACGCGCTGCAGGCTCGCCCAGCCGCGGGCCTGCGGCGTGCGCGCCGCTGGGCGCGCGTCGATGGGGCGGAGGCCCTCGGCGGCGCCGTTGATGTGCGCAGCTGCCGAGAGGCGAACGAGCAGCGCGAGGTGCCGGGCCGAGGCCGGCCGGCCGCGGAAACCTGCGCTCCGCGCGTCGGGCGGCGGTGGCTCCTCGCGCTCGACGGTGCGCACGAAGGGTGGCGCGGCGCGCGGTGCGAGGACAGCGTCGAGGTCGAGCGTGACGCAGTAATGCGAGCGTAGCGCCTCCGTCGGCAGCGCGGCGCGCGGCTCGCGCTGCGGGGCGAGGCGCAGCTCGTAGCTGCCCGCGCTTAGCTCGGCACGCAGCACGTAGTGCGCCTCTCGCCCTCCCGGGCCCTCGGACCCACGCGTGACTGTCCCCTCCCTCTGATAAACGCGAGGCGTGAGGGAGAGCGAGGCGCGCGCGAGCGGCACGCCGTGCGGCGCGTCGGAGGCGGCGTGCAGCGCGAGGTGCAGCGCGCCTAGCGCAACGTCCTGCGTCGCGCGCACGACGAGCACGGCGCCTGGCCGCACGACGTCGAACCGCACGCGGTGCGTCGCGGCATCGGCGGCCGCCGAGCCGTTGACATGCAGCATAACGCGCCCCCAGAAGCTCGCGCGGCCCGCCGCGTCGGCCTCGAGGCGCGGCGGCGGCGATGGCAGCGCGTACCTCCCCTGCGTCGCCCCGCCGCGGAGGCCGCGCGGCGCGCAGCGCTGCAGCTCACGCAGCGCGCGCAGCGGCTCGAGGGCGAGGGCGAGTGCGAGCGAGGGGCAGGTCTCGGCGGGGTCGATGGCGGCGTAGCGCAGCACGAGGCGGTACGGCGTCGCGGCGGCGGCGAGGACGAAGGTGGCGGCGCCCCGGTCCGCGGGGTGCGCGGCGGCGGCGGCGGCGGCGGCGGCGGCGGCGGCGGCGGCGGCGGCGGGGTTGCCGAGCGCGGAGGCGCGCCCTGCGTGGCCGCCGGGCGTGACGACGGGGATCACCTCGGTGTGCGCCGACGAGGCGACGAGCAACACGCGCAACACGCTCGGCCGCGCAACGAGGAAGCTCACCGGATCCGACTCCATCGCCTCCGAGCCGTGCGCCGCGCCGCGCGCGCGCGCCTCGGCGAGCTCGAGCCGCGCCACACGCAGTCGCGCCGCGCCCAACTCGACACTACCCAGCCCGCTCGCGCCGAGCCGCGGTGGCAGCGCGTCGGCCGCGCCGCACGCGTGCGCCGCGGCACCGGGCGCGCCCACCTGCAGCTCGAGGTCGTAAGAGGCGCAGCGGCCGAGGTCGGCGGGCGCGGGGTAGGCGAGGCCGAGCACGAGGCGGTACGAGCCGGGCGCGAGCGTGCGGTGGAGCTCGAGCACATTGCCGCGGCTGCTGGCCGTGAAGTGCGTCAGCACGGGCGCCGGCGCGCCCTGCCCGCCGGCAGCCCTGCCCCCGGTTGCCTCCGAGTGTGGGCCGAGCATGTGCACCGCCGCGACCAGCGCGTGCCGCGCGAACGAGTGCTCACAGCGCAGGTGGAGCGCGGCGGGCGTGGGCACGAAGAACTCCTCCGCCTGCAGCGGGCCGCCGCGCTGCAGCGTGGCCGACGAGATGGTGAGGCCCGTGCCGCGCTGCACAAAGGTGTGGCTGCCGCGCCGCCGCTTCGGCGCTGGCAGCGGCGCGTCGGCGCGCTCCGGGTCGCACGCGTCAAGCAGCGGCGGTACGGCGGAGCGGTCCGCGGACGACTCTTCCGCCTCCTGCTCGCGCGTGAGCTGCGCAAGAGGCGCCACAGAGAGCTCCGCGTTCACCTCCACCTCGGCCTGCTCGGGCGGCGCCTGCGCCCCCCCGCCGCCAAAGGCACTGTACACCACGCTCCAGAGCGACTGCAGCAGCCCTGAACCCAAAGCAGCCCCGGGGGCGGGCGCGGCGCGGGCCGCATCGCTCGGCCCGAGCAGCGGCGGGGGCTCGGCGCCGCCACCGGGCGCGTTGGCGTCGTAGAATGCGAGACGGAGCACGTAATCTCCGGGCGGGAGCTCGGCCGCCAGCAGTTGCAGCCGCGCCTCGTGAGCAGTGCGGCTCGTGTTGACCTCGGCGGCTTCGCCCATCGTCTCGCCGCCCAGCTTCGCCCACTCCGACCGAGCGTGCAGCGACCAGCCGCCTTTGCCACCCTTGCTGCCACCTTTGCCACCGCCACTGCCGCCTTTGCTACCGCCACCGCCAGGCAAGCCGGCCGCCGCTGCCTCCGCGCCGTCGCTGGTCCTCCGAAAGACGAGCAGGGTGAGCGGCTGTGGCGCGCGCGTCAACACGTGCATGCGCAGTAGTGAGCGCGTGCGCGTGCGCAGAGGGATGTCGAGGCGATGGCTCGCGTCAGGCACCAGCCGAAAGTCGCCGTGCAGATGGACGCGGCCGGCCGAGCCGCGGCCGAGGAAGGCAACGCGCTCGAGCGATGTGGGGAAGCGGAGGAACGGCGCGGGGCGCGCGGGCGAGGCGGCGGCTGGTGCGCCCGCGGGCGCGCCCGCCGAGCCGACGAGCGCGGCGAACGAAAAGAAGGCGCAGCCGCGCAGCCGGCGCGGCGGTGGCGCGGCGTTGGACGGCTCGCGCAGCTCTAGGGTGTACTCGCCGCGGGGCAGCCGCGGCACCAACAATGTCGAGCGGCCCTCGGCCGCCTCTCCGCGCCACTCCTCGGTCTCGGCTGTGTCACCGCTCGCGCGGCGCTTGAGCCGCACCACTAGCGGCCCCACAGTGAAGGAGTAGCCCACCTTAGTAAGTGTAACCATAGTATAGCCCCCACAGTAAAGGAGTAGCCCACCTGCCATGATGTCCATGTGCAGCGCACACGGTGGTGCAGTTCGCACAGGCAATGCACACGGAGCGGACACGCAGCGCACGCGCAGCGTGCATACCCCCACGGCAAGGGGGGGGGGGGGGCACCTCGGCGCGCAGCCGCACCGGACTCTCGACACTGAAGTAACTCGAGAGCACGACGAGGCTCGCGGCGGGCTCACCCCTGGCCGCTTGCCCGAAGCAGTAGATGGGCGGAGCAGCGCGGTCGGAGCGGAGCGGCGACAGCAGCCCGACGCCGAGGCCGAGCGGTGTCGCGTGATGCAGCCAAGGCAGGCCGCGCCGCCGTTTCTTCGGCCCACCACGGCCGCCGTTGAAGCTGCGCTGTTGTGCGCGTGTGCCGCCGAGCACGCCTGAGGGCATCACGGGCAGGTTGGGCTTGCCATGCGGGCACGAGGCCACGCCCACCACCTCGCGCGCGGGCGGCGCGCGCGCTGGCGACGCCGCGCGCTGCGCGCGCGCGGCAGCTGCGGCGGCGCGGCGCGTCTGCAGCAGCTGCTTGAGCGCGTAGTGTGGCGTGACGGCCCACTCGAGGCCGAAGCCGCATGGCGCCTCCGCCCGGGCCGTGAGCGCGTAGAAGCTAAGCTCGAGCACGTACCGCCGCCCAGGCCGCAGCATGGCCGAGAGCATGCGTGCCCCACCGCGCTCGAGGAGGTCAGGCTGCTGACCCACGTCACCACGCGCTTGGGGGTCGATCTCCCCCGCCTCCTCGCCGCCGCCACCGCCGCCGCCGCCCACTTTGATCACCTCTTCCTCCTCGTTCTCGCCCTGGCCGCGCTTTCCGCCACCGCGCCCACCGCGCCCACCGCGCCCATCTAGCCCGCTTCCTAGCCCGCCGCGGCCGCCGAGCTCACCGCGCCCACGCCCGTCTTGACCTCTGCGCCTCACGCCTACCCGGCGCCTGCGGTCGGGCGTCTCCGCGTCGTCGTCCTCGGTTTCCTCCTGCGCGACGTCTCGAGCTCGTCCGGGCTGCCCCTCGTCGTCAGTGGCGCCGCCGCCGGCGGCGCGGCAGCAGTAAGCGGCGTAGCCGGTGCCGGAGCTCCACACTGTGTCCGCACCGCACTGCACCAGAGTGCCGGCCGTGACGTTCTCGCGCCCGCCGCACCACCGCTCGCCATTTGCGCGGAACCCAACCCACCGCTGCTCGGTCTGCGCCTCCGTCGAGGGCGCTCCGCCGTTGGTCCACCCGCACACGCACGCATCCGCCGGGGCGAGCAGCAGCTCGTTGGGCGCGCACAACTCGCCGCGCCGCGCCGCGCACGCCGCCTTGGCCGCGTCGTGCGTCCTGTGCGGCCCGCGCTCGAGCAGTAGCTGCCTGGGCGGCGCGATGCCTCGGTCGGCGCGCTGCGAGAGCGGCGTCCACTCGCCGCTTAGCAACGCGGCGCGCTGCGCCGTCTCGGTCCAGTGCAGCGTGAGGCCGATGGCGAGGCCGGCGGGCGGCGTCACGAGGACGCGCAGCGCCGACGCGACAAGCACAGAGAGGGTGACGGCGGCGGAGGGCGGGCGGGAGGCGCCAGCTCCGAGCGGGGCGCGGCTGGGACGGCGCGGCGCCGTCCGCCTCGGGGTGTAAACGTCGCCATGCGGCTCGTGCGGCACGCGCCACTCGGCCGCCTCGTGCATCGCGCCATCGCGCCGCAGGAAGCGCACCGTGTCGAGGGAGGGCGGCAGAGTGGGCCACGCCGCGCACTTCCCGCCCGTTGCGCCCGCCGCGCCAACCACGTCCTCAAAGGCGCCGCCCCCTCCACGGCCCTTGGCGGCGGCGGCGGCGGCGGCGGCGGCGGCGGCGGCGGCGGCGGCGGCGGCGGCGGCGACGCCGTCGGCTTGGACCGACACCTCCAGGTCAAAGGCGAAGCACGGCAGCAGCGCGTGCACCTCCTTGGGCAGCGGTAGCGGCTGCGTCACGTAGAGCGTGTACTCGCCGGGCGAGAGGGCCATGTCGAGCGTCGCCACGTTCTTGCCGTAGGCGCCGCCCGCCGCGTACTCGGTGGTGCCGCGCGTGCCGCTGCTGCGCACGCTGCCCACGGCGCCGACGCGCGCCGACGCCCCGTAGCCGCCGACGCCGCCGTGGTGGCGGCGGCCGCCGCGGGCCGCGTGCACACCGAGGACGCCGCTTCGGCCTGAGGAGCGTTGCAGCAGCGTCAGGCGGAGGTCGGCCGTCGCGAAGTCGGAGCCGAGCTCCACCGCCAACACGGCGCGTTTGGCGTCCACCTCGAAGCGCAGCTCGCCGAGCACGTGCGCGCGGTGCGACGTCGGTGCACGACGGAAGGTGGTGTGCGCGTCTGAGAGCGCGGCGGCACGGAAGGTGCGCCGCGGCAGCGCAAGTAGCGGGCGGCGCGCATCCACGACCAGCTGCTCGAGGCCGGTCGCACTGGCGCCGAGCCCCGGCCAGCGCGGTAGGTCGTCGGCGCCGTCGGCCGAGCACGGCAGCAGCTGCAGCGGTGGCGCGGGGCGATGCAGCCGCGGCTGGAGCGGCGCGATCGCCAGGTGCAACTCGATCTGCACGCAGCTGCAGTGCGCCGGCAGCACGCGCCGTGCCGCGCCGCCACCACCACCGCCGCCGCTACCACCGCTGCTGCCGCCACCGTGCCCGCCCGCCGCGGCGGCGCCTGCCGCCGCCGCCTCGTCACACTCCTGGCCGGCGCTCGTGAAGCTGAGCTCGAGCTGCCACGCACCCGGGTCGAGTACCACGAGCAGGTCGTCCGCCTCTTTGTGCGGCGCGTCCGCCTTGGCCCACAGCCGCCGGCCGGAGCGCGCTCGCACCACAAAGTCGACGTTAACGTGTTCGTGCGGCGGGTGGTGCAGCCGAAGCAGCGAGCGCCGCTCAAGCTGGAATCCGATGACGTGACTCGCGGCGGGCGGCACGGCGAAACGGTCCTCGAGGTGGAGCGATCCCGAGGCGTCGAGCAGCCGCGGTCCATTGAGCGTAAAGGGCAGCGGCGTTGCCTCTCCCTCGGCGCACCCCGCCGCCGCCGCCACCGCCGCCGCCTCGTAGCGCAAGCGCAGCTCAAAGTCAAACGGGACGCACGGCAGGCTGGCCACCGGACCTGCGGCCTGGGCATTTGGCTGCGGTGTGCTGGAGGCGGCCTCCGTAAACACCGAGGCGTCGGGGAAGTTGGTGGTGGGCTGCGCCGCCGGCTTGGGCACCGCTGGCTTCGGCGTCGGTAGGTAGAGCCAGAGGGCATAGGTGCCGGGGAGCAGCCGCGCGTGCAGCAGCCGCTGATTGTGCGCGCCCGCGCCGGCGCGGCAGCGGGTGCCCCCCATGCCGACACCGTGCAGCCGCCCCGCCGTGTCGGCGTCCACCTCGGCCGCTGCGAGCGCGACGGCCTCCTCGAGCTGCTTTGCCGCCTCCATGGCGTCACCCACTGACTCGGCCGCCGCCATCTTGTCGGTGGCACGCATGAGGTCGAGCTCGACTTGCGCCACCTCGTCCGCCGCGTGCTCGCCCCCCGCGTGGCTTGCGCCTTAAGGGTCAGGGCTAGGGCTAGGGCTAGGGTTAGGGTTAGGGTTAGGGTTGGGGTTGGGGTTGGGGTTGGGGTTGGGGTTGGGGTTAGGGTTGGGGTTGGGGTTAGGGTTAGGGTTAGGGTTAGGGTTGGGGTTGGGGTTGGGGGTGGGGTTGGGGTTGGGGTTGGGGTTAGGG
>Ga0209302_10001104_pt1 | contig 15622 bp, 11 predicted proteins | sample ArcOceMetagenome_2_FD_187445 | JGI IMG/M metagenome (GOLD analysis project Ga0209302, IMG submission 187445) | Marine eukaryotic phytoplankton communities from Arctic Ocean - Arctic Ocean ARC135M Metagenome (SPAdes) (version 2) | ecosystem: Environmental > Aquatic > Marine > Oceanic | place... | reverse complement strand
AGGCTGTCAACCTTGCTGCCAGTGTCAGCCCGAGCGTCGACATGTGGGCACGCCGAATCACGGCCGGCGCACTTGCCCCGCCGCCTCACATTGCGACCGGAGCGGCAGCCCCGCTCCTTGGCTACACACCCCCCATTGTGATCGGCATGGGGTAAATAAGCTGGGAGTAACTCTCAACTGAGGCTGTCTGTGTACTGTGTTCTGTGAGATGAGCTGCTGTTTTGGCCTGAAGTGAGAGAATTTATTACAAGACACACAGCCTATAACAAACGTGTGTGTGTGTCTAACGCGTGTGTCTTGTAATAAATTCTAACGCGAAAACACGGACCTCTAGGATAAGATAGATAAGAGACCTCTCTGGGCTCTAGATCGTGGTGAGCTTAAGCGCCGCGTTGCGCCACAGCTGCGCCTCCATCCTACAGGCCAAGGTAGCTAACCTTCAAGGTAGTAGCCGCCCTTGCCTACAAAGTAGCCGGCCTTCAACGCGGTCGAATCAGCTCAAACTGGCGGTATTGCGGCGTATTTCAGCCCAAAATGTCAATACGAATTTAAGTGTAGGGAATGGGAAAGAGTGCCAAAAAAGCGGTACCGAGCGCGATAGCTCGCCACCGCGGCGCGCAGACTTAGGCGAACTTTTCGGCGCGCCTCACACTCCGGCGCAACCTCCAAGGCAGGTGAGCGAAACCATAGGAGGCCTCCCAGCGCCACAATGTCGTCGCGTCGTCGCTTTGGCTGGTCGGTGCTTCGTGCGCGTGTCGGCAGCGGCAGGCGGGACGAGTCGCTGCAGCACCTGGGCTTGCCGCCACAAAGTGTTCAGCAGATCGCGGCAGCAGCCCGGACTGATCAGCAGCCCGGCCCGACGACTGCCGCTGTAGAGCCTGCTGCCGAGGAGGTCCCTGCCCGACGCGAAGAGGGGCCTCCTGCTGCCGCACCGGCCGCACCGGCCGCGCCTCCTGCCACCGCCTCCGCCGGTACCCCACGGGAGGAGATGCGGCAGAAACTGCGCAAGCGTGGACAGCTGACGCCACGGGGTACAGCTGCGAGCGCGACAGCCGGCGGGCAACAGCCTGGACCGCGGGAGGGCGCTGAGGAGATACCGGCAAGCCTGATCAACTTCAAGCTCGATCAGGTGCTTCCCGACCCGGAGCGGCGCTGCGAGGCCACCTGGCAGCTGAAGCGACCGATCGAGGATCTGCCGGCGAAGCTCACACAGCTCTTCAAGCTCAGGCAGTGGGTGCCCTCCAAAGAGACGCGCCGGCCGCGCATGGACGACGCTGTCCTGATCATCCAGCAGGGGACGGCACAGCAGAAGCAGGCCGTCGGCAAGGCTGGGCGCATCGTGCAGGACGACAACGACGGCCAGCGGTTCAAAGTGCAGCTCGTGGAGGGTGAGGACCCCTTCGGCGAGATCCAAGGCGAGCTCCAGGAGCTGCGGTCCAAGATCCTCGAGAATAAGAAGGCCAGCGCGCGCGCGAATAAGCACGAGCCTGGAGCCCTGTCGACCCTCGCGACGGAGAACCAGCAGCTGGTTGACAGGCAGAACAGCTTGCAGGGTCCAGTGCCGGGCCACTTCAAGCCGTCGGACCTCACGCTACTCGACGAGGAGCACGCCTCACACTTTGCGCTCGCCGGCCCAAACTCGCATTGCGTGTGCTCGATCGTCGTCGACTGCAAGGGGGTAGACAGCGCCCGCAGCTTCACCCGAGCATGTGCCGAGCTGAAGAAAGCATCGCTGGCCGCGGCTAACGACGCGCAGCGCCTCAGGGCGCAGAATGACTTCCTGCTCTCCGTCGTGCAGCTGAGCACGTTCTGGATGCCGTTTGACTCCGCCGCCTTCACGCGGGAGGTGGACGCGGCGGAGGAGGAGGTCGATGCCGCGGAGACGAAGCTCCTCCGCGCCTTCCAGACCGACGTGACCGTCTTCCCGCCCGCCGGCCAGTACGCCGCAACCGTGCTCACGCTCGCCGAGGTGGGACTGACCCTGGACCTTCGCTTCAAGCACTGCCTGCTCTGCCGTGCTGACGCCTTTACCGAGTCGTCGCAGCCATTCGTCGCACCGAGCGGCATGCGGGCCTCCAACTCTAACCAGGGCTCGTCACCGTCCAGTTGGGAGGCGGCAGCGCCCGCCTCAGGAGGCTACGCCTCGCTCGACTACGGCGACCACGACCACCCGTGCTACCAACGCGAAGGCTGCGGCACCTGCGTGCACCGGCATTGTCAATCGCGTCGTCCTGGTAGCGGTAGGCTGGCCAGCTATGGCCCTCTTGGCTGCAGCGGCTGAGCTACGCCGCTTGGGCCCATCTGGCCCCGCCTAGGCCCGCCTGGGTCCTAGATTACAGCCGCAGAGCACTAGAGCCTCTCCAAGCAGCCAAGAGCGCTGATCGCACTGCGTTTCGCCTGCAGGTGCATCGGCTGCGCTTCGACAACAGCGAGATGGCATCTGCAGTCTACGTCGAGATGCGTGAGCGTGAGCGCAAGAAGCCGGCCGACGCGTATCGCAGCTCCACGGGCGCCGAAGCGCCCAGCGACCCCTCCCAGCTGCCGGCCGGCCAACTCATAATGACGCACGCGCGTCTCCTGACCGGAGCCGACATCCGCGCCGCGCCGGGCTTCCCGTCGGGCGCCATCGTCTACTATGAGGTGCGCCTGCGCGCGCCGGGGCACGAGGGTCACATCCTAGCGCTCGACGAGCAGGTCGACCATCCCGCTGGAACCCGCTTGCTCTTCCTGCACGGCGAGCGGCTCGTAGACGGCAGCGTGGAGCAGCGCGTGCGCGCTCGGCGCTTCGAGATCCAGCTCGCCAGCACCAGCTCGCAGCCGCACTCGGCTGGGCCGGCGACGACGACGACGACGAAGACGACGATCCAGGTTGACCTCAACGGCATGAACCACTGCGAGCAGCGCTTCCGCGATGCGGCCGAGTACGAGTCGGAGCGGGTGGCGCACTGCGAGAAGCTGGCCGCGTCGCTCGAGCTAGTTGAGGACGCGATCACGGGCAAGAAGCTCAAGATCCGCGAGCAGCTCCTCTACATCGACCTGCACATGACCTCCGCGAGCACGGGCCTCCGCACGACCTGGGACGGCATCAAGCAGGCCAAGGACATCGCCCTCCGCCTCCTTGCGAACAGCGCGCGCCACCGCCACGGCGCCGTCGAGCCGCCGCCCGTGCTGGTCTGTGCGGGTCCGGGCACGGGGAAGACGTGGAGCGCGCTGCAGCTCGCACACGAGATTGCTGTGCTCTCTGGCGGGCCGACCTCTACCTCTACCGGCGACTCCGGGCCCTTCGCGCCCGTGCCGCTCCTCATCTTCGTGCAGCGACTCTCGCGGCACGTGCGCGAGGTGCTGCGGCAGGGGAAACCAGCCGGCAAGGACGACCTGCTCCGGCTGTACATTGAGGCTGAGTACTCCCAGCACGAACCGCAGCGCGAGCTCATGCTGAAGCAGGCCATGGCGCTGCGCAGCCTCATCATCGTCATCGATGGCGTCGACGAGGCTTCGGGCCTCGAGCAGCTCATCGAGGACTTTGTGCTCAAGACACTCGTGCCGGGCGGCTACCGGCTCGTGGTTACGAGTAGGCCGACGGGCATCAGGCGCGCAAAGTACGAGGGGACCTTTGCCATCTTCGACTTGAAGCCGCTCTCCGATGAGCAGATGAAGCAAGTGATTCATGTGCGTTGGCGGCGCGTTCGAGCCCCACGCGGATGCCGACTGACGTGGCTGCACCTGCACCCGGCGTTGCGCAGATGCAGTGCGAGTCTAGGTTTTTTGAGCACCTGCTCGCCTTCACTCAGGCACGGATGTCCTCTCCGCACCCCCTCCTCGCCCCCTCCTCGCCCCCTCCTCGCCCCCTCCGACACCCACTCCGACACCCCCTCCTCACCCCCTCCTCGCCCCCTCCGCGCCTCCACCACGCTCCCCTCGGCGCTCCCTCTGCAACTCGCGTCGCGCGCCTCCGCAGATTCGCAATGAACACGACCTGATCTACGAGCAGTGGGATGCAACCCTCTGCAAGCAGATTGAGGCGCTCGTCCTCCCAAACCGCTTCCGCACCGCTTCGGGCAAGCCCAACGGGCACATGCGCCAGCGCGAGCGTGGGGGCGAGCGCTTCGTCGGCACCCTGGCCGCGCAGGCTCAGCCGCAGTCGCACTACCTCACCACACTCGGCGCCATCGTGACCGACGATCTGCTCGAGCAGCTCGATACCAGGCTGCAGCGGCTGGACGGGGCCGCAGGTAAGGACGCGATCGATGCGGCGTTCGCCGATTGCTTCGGCTCGACGACGAGCCTCGACGAGGCGGCCGATCGAGGCCTCAAGCACGCGGTGAAGCTCGCGCTCTTCACGCGAAAGCGGCAGCGCAAGCAGCCAGGTGCCGTCCTCCAGATGCGCGAGCTGCATCATGAGATCGCGCGGCGCACCGACGAGATTTACTTGGCTCAGGAAGACGTACCGACGCAGCAGGGCGCGTGGAGCATGCATGGCATCTTCGAGCGGGCGCTGCGGGCGCTAGCGAAGCGAGTAGCCGAGGAAATGGAGCTCACGTTCGGCGCCCTCAAAGATCCCGTGCGCGTCGTCGAGAAGGCCGAAGACGATTATGCGGCCAACTTCTCCGACGGGGTTGCCGCCGAGGCGTGCGTCGTCGACGTCTTGCGGGCGCGCGGGATATGCAGCCGGCCAGAGGACCTCTTGCTCACGCAGATCACGCTGCTGGAGCCAGAGGGCGTCGCTCTGCACGTCGAGGAGCTGTCGGTCACAGTCAGGTTTGAAGTGGTGCGAGTCAAGTCAAAGTTTGGCTCCGACCGCGACCCGACCCACTTCCGAAATCTGCTCAATAACCTGCTGATGACGGTCACATGCTCCGACGGTCACGTGCTCCGTACGAGCTTTGTGGAGCTGCAGCTACACGAGAGGAGCATCCTCAAGCACAACAACGACAGCCACGCGCATGACCACTACGACTACTTCCGCTCGCTGCTGGAGGGCAGTTACGACTCCGACCTCGACAAGTTCCTTGAGCGCACCATTCTGGTACGAGCCTGCCACCGGCGCTTGCCTCACACCACGCACCACGCCAGCCGCTGCTAGCACGCACCGGCACACACTGGTTCGCATGCACACGCCCGTACTGAGACTTGACCCGTGGGCACACAGTTGGCATGCCCTTGTTTGCCCTATGGCATGACCTATCTTGCCCACCCAACGCGCGCAGTTTCTGCAAGAGGTTTCCGGTAACCCCGTGCTGCTCTCGATGCTGGTCCTATTGTTTGGCGAGGCAGACGACGCGGCGGCCGCCCACTCCGTGCCAACGAACAGGTACGAGCTCTACATGCTCGTACTGTCCAAGGTGGTGACGCGTCGCCTCAGCGCCTCCAACAGCGAGCTGAGCGAGCTGGACCCGTCGGCGGCGATCGACGTGCTGAGGACCGTCGCGGTGGCCAACTATGTGGCCAAGGGGCGGCGCGAGTTCACGTCTGAGGACGTCCGGCTCGCGCTGGGCGAGAAGAGCCTGCAGCTGTGGGCCGCGCTGGCGTCGTCGCTCGAGGGGGTGCCGCTGGTCAAGCCGATCGTCGAGGCCAAGGAGGGCGGGCTCGTCGACGGCCTCTTCCAGTTCAAGCACCTCTCGTTCCAGGAGGCGCTGTCCGGCCAGTTCCTCGTGCAGGTCGCCGCCGGCCAGCGCGAGCGCCAGCTCTTCGCCGTCCCGTTCCCAGCCGGAGGGAGAGCGGAGCCGCTGCAGATGCTCGCGGCGTCCGATCGCGCGGTGGCTGGCTTCCTCAACCGAGTGCTGAACAAGAACACCGTCGTCATCGGTGGGGGCGAACTGGGCGCTGCGCTCGCGGCGGAGATCGACTGTTGGGACTTTATGCGCGGCGTCCAGCTCAGCCCGCAGGGGATCGCAAACATGCTGCCGGTGCTCACGGGAAACCGCAAGCTGCGCGCGCTCCATTTCTCGCTGTCTTTGGACGCGTCCGCCCTCTACACGCTGGGGCTGGACCGCGGTGCACTGCGCGGCTGCACTGCGCTGGCTGAGCTGTCGATCAGCGCCGCCCGCGAGTGGGAGTTCCACCTGCCCTCCGACGAGAGCCTGCCAGGATCTCGCAACCTCGAGCTCATGACGTTCATTGCCCGTCTCATCCAGACGGTACCAGCCTTGAAGAGGCTGTCTTTGCATGCCGGCCCGTCGCTGACTGCCCAGCGCATGCAAGTGGAAGCGACGGATCCTCGCCCACCACGCATTACGCAACCATACGCGTTACGCAAGCAACCATACCCAATAGTTCGCCTTGAGGAGGAGGCGGAGGCGAGGACGAGGGCGTCGGCGAGGGACGTGAGCAGGGCCCTCAAGATGATGGACGCGGTGGTAGACGGCGAGCTCGAGTCGTTCAACGGCGTGCCGATACGCGCGATTCGGCGCGCCGAGTTGGCGGAGGTGGAGTGTGACCTGCGCGGCAGTGGGCCCGAAACAGGCACAGCCTTTTGCCTCTCACCTTTCTATCTCGCCTTCGCCTTTTGGGGCCAAGCCCCTCGTCTCTTGCTCCTGTAACCCAGCAACCCTGCAACCATGCAACCCTGCGACCCTACAACCGACCACTCTCGACTCCAGGGCTCATGCTCGCCGCAGCCCTCCAGTCCAACACATCACTCCGCAAGTTGACAATCCACGCCCACTCGCTCGACGCCGTGGCCGGCGAGCAGGCAAGAGACGAGCGGACGGGAGAGGGAGGAGAGGCGGCGGCAGGACCGACGGCGGCTTCGGCGGGCGCAGCTGCAGCGGGACTCGAGGGGAGAGTGTTTGCGCTGCCGCGGCTGGTGGGCTCGGTCTGCTCGCTCTCGTCACTCTCGTCGCTGACGTTAAGCTCGTCCGACACCAGCTTCTCATTCATGTCGGAATTCGTCACGCTGCTGCAGACCAACATGCACCTCACGAGGATCGAGCTGCAAGGCGGCACCGTGCTCTGGTGCGCTATGCCGGCAATACCCTCATAGATGCGCATCCACATCTAGGGGGTAGCATAGAGGTCACACCCGCCGTGGTCACTAAGGGGTAGGAGCCTCCTCATGGTTGAATCCCATAGCGAACATCTGTATAGCCACGAGATGCTCGAACATACGATGATGTACCGTACCGCCTACTGCCTGTAAGGTGCATGGGAGTGGGGCTTACCAAGCTCACGCGCTGTCTTGGTGGCAACTCCACCATTCGCACGCTCGAGTGCTCCCAAGTGCGAGAGGCCGCCTTTGTGCTGGTAAGACGCCATGGACCCTCACTCTAACCCAAACCAGAACCTAACCCAAACCCAAACCCGAGCCCGAACCCCAACCCGGACCCCAACCCCAACCCCAACGCCAACCCCAACCCCAACTCCAACCCCAACCCTAACTAGCGTTGGAGGGGGCTGTGCGAGGCTGCCATCGGGTGCAGCTCGCTCGAGACGTTCTGCTCTCGCCCCGTCGCGGCGGTCCGTGCGCTTCTCGCCTCGCGTCCTCCTGTGGACGCTCCACTCAAGGGCGGCATGTTCGCGCACCACGTGCACTTTGACGTGGCGCCAGCAGCCTTCCCGCCCCATGAGCGGCCCAAGTGCCCCGCCGCACTGCCATCCCAGATCTCCGTCGCCGAGCTCAGGGCGCAGCTGCGCGCTGGTGCGGCGGCATCGGGCGCTCACTTCGAAGGCAAGCTGAGGCGGCAGCGCGCCAGGCCGCTCTACTTACTACTTTCTACTTACTGCTGCTACTGACTACTGACTGCTTACCACTGACTACTTACTATTACTACTTACTACTCTACTGACGGCTTACTACTTAACACTGACTACTGGCTACTGACTACTGACTACTTACTGTTAACGCGCCAGGCCGCTCTTCGAGCTGCATGCGGGCGACGACGAGAGGATCGACGCCGCGGGGCTCGAGGGCCTCTGCAAGGGCCTCGGCCATGCGCTCAACGAAGACCAGCTGCAGCTCGCGATGACCTCGCTCGACTTGGACGGCGTTGCAGCTAGGGTTGAAAGTGGCGCGCGCCCTCGATGTCCGCAGCACCTCAGCACCCCATCGGCGCGCGAAGCGTCCCTTGGAGCCCATGGAGCGTCTGCCTGGCCCCGGAGCGCAGCCTCAACCGTCGAGGAGTTTCAGGAGGGAAGGCGCCCTGGCTCCCCCCCATCGCTAAGCACACCACTCAACAAGGCGGCACTCAAGGCGGGGATGCCCCACTTTCGACCAGCAGGCGACGGCACGATCGACTTCAAAGAGTTTCTCGCGTTTTGGGACGCGGGGCTCGCGCTGCAGCCGGCGCCGCTCGAGGCCGCCGCACCCACGCCGTCGGGCGAGAAGGCCGCCGCCGTCAACAACCCCCCCGCGCACGACGGCCCCACCACCCTCGCCTTCGCGCGGGCCGGCGACGCGGTCTACATCCTGCTGGGTGAGGTGTGGCGGTCGGTTGAAAGCGGCGTCTTCGCTAGGTGACGACAGCGCCACAGCCAGCCACCCGGCTTGTCTAAGGGCCCAATGCGCACCTACTCACCCTGGAGTGCAGCCTAAGGCCGCTCAGAAGCCTCCTTAGGCGCCACGCAGCCCGGCTACGGCCCACCCTCAAGATAGATGCAGCCTCTCCACTTGACGAACCGACAGGAGGAGGAGGAGGAGGAGGAGGAGGTGGGCCTCGCGACCCTACCGAGGCGGACTGGGCTGCTCGTCGGCCGACGGCGCATCAGGTCCCGCACGCTCGCAGAGGGCGAGGACGCCGAGGACGTGGAGGCCAAGGCGTGGTGGCGACAGGTACGGTGGGCACAGCCGCCGCCAGTGCTGGCCACCAGCGCAGCGAGCCGCGAGCGTGAGGCGTCTGAGCGTGCCATCGACTCGAGCTGGGCCAATCGCTGGGAACTGCTCGTCGAGGACTCCGAGGGCGAGCTGCTCGCGCTACTTCTAACCCTAACCCTAACCCCAACCCCAACCCCAACCCCAACCCCATCCCCAACCTTAACCAGGCGAGCTGCTCGCGCTGCCGCCGTCGCACGTGCGGCTCAGCGCGCAGATCTCGCTGCGCGAGATCGAGGAGCGGCGCCAGCCCTCGCTGTCGGAGATGAGCGCGCTGGCATGGCTTCGGGATGGTGCCGAGCGAGCGAGCCGAGCGAGCGATGGCAACCAGGCGCGCCTCCTCACCACGACCGTGCATGCAGCGCACATGCAGCGTGCATGCATGCACATGCACATGCACATGCACATGCACATGCACATGCAGTGTACACGCAGCGTGTATTCTGTAGTCTGCCTCACGCCTCTGTACATGCATCATGCCGCACGTAGGCGGGCTTCTTCTTTCCCGGACCACGCACGCACGGCCTCGAGCGACTCCAAGCTGGAACCTGGGGCCGATTCCTTCACGTGATGCAGCCGGGCCTGCGCTTCGAGGAGAAGCTGCCACCTACACCTACACGACCAGTGCAGCCCAGCGGCAACGGCCGGCCCTTCCCTCTGACGGTAGCGGAGCTCCACGAGATGCAAGACGCTGCGCCTGGCGGCGGCAGCGATGCCCTCGTCGCGTTCCGCCTGCTCAACGATCCCATCGGCAAGCCGGGAGACAGGGGCGAGGGCGCAGCGGGGGAGGCTCTCGCAGTCAAGTCCCGCGCTACCAATCCTGACGAGCTACGGGCCGAGATCCGCACCCACTGGCCCTCCTTGCTGCCCTCTTTCTTGGCTGGGGGAGGACGGTCGCTGGAGGGCGAGGGCGTGGGCGGCGATGCGGGCGATGCGGCGATACGGGATGGTGCGCGTCGGTACTGGTGCGCGTCGGTATGGGTGCACAGTACCAGCGCGGCCTTACTGCTACGCGAGGATAATGTGCTCGACGCGGCTGGCATGCGGCCCGTACCCACGGTGACGGAGGAGGTCGATATGGACACGAGCCTGCCAGCGAGCGGCGTTGCGTGGAAAGAGTTGCCGCTCGACGCTGTGCATAGGGATGAGACCACAGCGCCGCAGCAAGCTTGCATTGGCGAGCGCGAGCGCCGGTGGGGCGGACAGCTGCCTCCGGCGCAGGTGCGGGCCCGTCGCCTTCGGAAGCTCGCCTCACGCTTCTCCGCCTCAGTGCCGCCGCCGGCGTTCTTCCGCACGTGCGTCGTCAGCATCACGCGGGAAGATGCGCGCCGCGCCACGCGTCGGTGCGCCATCGAGGAGGAGCTGCTCCACGAGGCCCGCGCGGCTGATGCGGAGGCACAGGAATGGACGATCTGGCCGAGCGGTATGCGCTGGCCTGTGCCCTTAAGCTGGCCGGCGCACGTCCTGAGGAGGCCTCGTGTCAGCCGCCCGTTTGCACACTGCGGGAGGGCCCCCGCTGCCGCCGCCGTGGCCGTGCCCCGAGCGCGCGGCGGCACGCGCACCACCTGCGCGTACGATGGCCGCTGCGAGGGCTCATACAAGCTTGAATTAGATGGCTCTATACCCGCCGCGCGCGCGGGTCCTGTTCGCTTCGGTGTCGGAGCATACCTCGATCGTGGGCGGCCGTTTGCACGGGCGGCGCCAGTGCCTGTGGCAATTGACGCCGCCGTCAGAACGCGCGGCCTCGTCGCGCGTATGGCCATGGGAGAAGGGGAGCGGCCTTGGCGGCCGCCCAGCCACCCAATGCAGCCCACCGACTTCACGATCGTACACAGGCATGCACATGCACATGCCATGCACATGCCATGCACATATACATATGCATATGCATATGCACATATGCACATGCATATGCATATGCACATATGCACATGCATATGCATATGCATACGCAGCATGCATGCATGCATATACCATGCATATGCCACGCACCGACTTGCTTCCACGGTGCGCAGGCAGTACGTGTCCGCGGGGAGGGCGCAACCAGTGGCCACGGGCGTCGCTGTGCCAACCAAGCAGGACGCGCACGCGCAGCTATCCGCGCTGACGACGCACCGGGAGCTCGGCTGGTTCTACCACCTGAAGACCCTCGGTGTGGTCAAGGTCCGACCCTGCAGCTTCTTCGGGGGGCTCCCCCCCCGAGATGGCGACAACGGTTACGAATTCGGACGCGAGTGCATAGTGCGCGAGCTGAAGGCTCTGGTCAGGACAGGCACGCTGCCACCCTTGGTTGCGGATCTCGTTGTACAGCACGCGGGAGGAGCCGCCGGCACGACGCCGGCCCCTCCGAAGCCCAGCGCCTCGGGACTGCCGTGGCAAAAGTCCAAGGCGTCGAAGCCGCCGCAGCAAAACCCAAAGGCCTCTAAGGGATCGGGAATGCTTTCCAGGCTGCGACGTTTCGGGCGCAGTGCGAAGCCATGAACCGACAAGAAGCGAGGTGGCATGTCCTCCGGTTGAGGCTGTGCTGCCCCGCTCACGGTATGCGCACGCCCGAGCCACGGTAGCAGTAGCAGTAGCAGTAGCAGTAGCACGGCAGTAGCAGCAGCAGTAGTACTACGTAATAGTAAGGTACAGTGTGTAGAATGTGCTGTCGTGTGGATATTGCTGCGTACCGGGTTTGTAGCGTGGCATTTGATGGGGACCGTCCTAAACAGTGATCCACCATCCTATTCAATTGAGTCCGCGGAAAGAAAAGCTGTGCGTGGTTCCGGAACCACCTCGCGCCAAAACGACGCGCCATTGCGCTCGCGCGCAAACCGGAAGAGCCATTGGCTGGCGCCGGCTCTGAGCCCAATGGCCATCGTCGTTGCCTTTGGTATCAGTGCCACAGCGAAGCTTATGCGGGGCACCGTCGACTCGCGAGAGTCGTGGGCCTTCGTCGACAGCTTTTGCTTCGCGAACTACGGCCAAGGACTCATCGCCGGCACCATCCACACGGGCGAGGAGGGCCACCAGCTGCTACTCTACAACGACGTGCAGGAGGCGAACTGGCCAGCAGTCGGCGCCATGAGTGCCTCGTGCGAGCGCCGTGTGAGCACGAGCTCCAACCTCCAGCAGCTCCACAACTCATCGCGCGGAACAGACTTCCAGTGGCGCGTCCAAGCTGACAAGCAGGCGGCGCCGCACGAGTGGTTCGTGGCAGTCGCCAACTGCGGCGGGCGCGTGCACGTCTCACGCTTCGAGCTCAGCCTGTTCAACGACGGGCCGTGGTGGCGCCGCCAATTCTCGTGCGAGCTCGCCTTCGTCATCCCCATGTACAGCTCGTACGCGCTCTCGCTGACCATGATGTTGTTACTGCTGCTGGCTGTAAGCCGTGAGATTCGCCGGCCCGTGGCTCGCAGCGGCGGCGGCGGTGCCCCCCCGCCGGTGTGGACGGTGGCGCTCGGCACGGCCGCTGCCGCGTGCGGTGCGGGCGGCGCTATCTTCACCGTGGCGCACTTTGCCGTGTACGCGCGACGCGGCTATGGCGTAGAGCCACTGCGGGTGGTGGGTGGCGCCGGCGAGGTGTGCGCCCAGCTCATCTTGCTTGTGCTCGTGCTGTGGACGCTGCACGAGCAGTGCGGCTCCGAGGCCACCTACAGCGGAGGCAATGGCGACCCGGCCCTGCCGCCCGAGCGGCTTATGCGGCTGCTTGGCGCACTCGTCCTCTCGCAGCTTGTGCTGTGGGCTTGGGCCACACAGATGCACGCGGAGGGCTCGTACTTTCTGCTCGCCTACACGACGGTGCCTGGAGTTCTCATGCTCGGCACGCGCTGTGCCATCGCGGCGCACCTGCTCGTGCGCACCGCGCGCCGCGGCGAGGGGCACGCGCACCGCCGCCTCGTCGGTGGCGCCACAGTGGGCGTGGTTGCGTGGCTCCTGGCGCCGCCGCTCGCCGCCGCCGCCGCCGTGCAGCTCGCACCCTTCTGGCGGGCGCAGCAGCTGGTGGGCACCGTCCACATGGCGTCACAGGTGCTCGTGCTGGGCGGCATCCTGCTCGTCGACTGGCCGTGGCGCGCGCGCGTGTGGCACCTACCCGGTATTCACATCGAGATGGGCGCACCCTATGAGGACATCCGGTGAGCGCCGCCCGCCAAGGTCGAAGGAAGGCCAACCCCGAAAACCGCACTTTATTCGTTTGGTGTGTAGTTTTGTGGTTATATATATAGACCACACCGCTCTTTGAACTTTGTGGGTATACGTTTATAAGTAAAGTATATAAAGAGCTCGGTGTGCCGGCACGTTCATGAATGGGAGGAATCTATGACCTTTTATACACGCCACATTATCCCTGCTTGTATACGTTGCGCGTGTTGCGAGAGAGTGGGTGTCGTCAAATATTTCAATCTATTTCACACATCACAAGGCGCGCCGCGCAGGCGGGGGTACACGCGAGGATACGCACACACAGAACGCGCCCATGTTTTTTTTGTTGCGAAAGAAAGCTATATCATGTAGCTGACAGCAGGTTGCCCAGAGGCTTTGAATACCGGCACAGTCCTTCGCAAAGAGAGCATTCGAAGCGTCTGGGCAACATGCACCGGGTTGCTTGAATTGTCCGGCTGCGGCGGGCCAAGCTCCTGCTTACAACGCGCGACGTGGCGGCAGATGACCATGCACATAATCATATGCACGAAGCTCCATACGCTGATGAGTACTGTATAGAATGCGCCGTCGAAGCTCTCACGCAGGCTCTCGTTTTGCACCGTGGCGACGGCCGCATTCTCGACCATCAACACCAACAGCAGAACGAAGCCAAAGCTGATGTAAGCGTCCAGCTTCGTGACGTATGCCACTTTTGGCAGCGAGTCGGCGATGACGAGCTTGAAGGCAACCGCAGTAAGCAGCAACGTCAGCGTGACCGTGCAGCGGTCGGCAAATTCAGCAGGCGGTTGTGCAGCGGTCGTGAAGCCAAGGGTGGTGATAGCACCCATCATGCCTACGACGTTGAACGAGTAGTAGAAGTGCTTCCGCCGCACCACGAGGTGCGCCCGAAAGACGGGTTTTCCATACTTGTCATGAGCAGCCTCTGCATTCGGGCGGTAGATGAGCCACTCGGTCAGTGCAACGCGCGGCTTGAGCCCGACGCCCACGGCAGACTCCTTCTTTGCTGAATCCGGCCGCAAGAGCACAAAATAGCGCCCCTTCGCGAGGTCAGCCTTGGAATTGGACCGGATCACGATGCTAAGAACCTGCACGTCGAACGGGAAGTCCGCGAGCTCGAATTGCTCCATCAAGACGCAGCGCATGCGCCTCTCCCAGTGCACCAGCCCCGGCGGGTATTCCTTGCGTAGCTCAATGGTCTCCGGCTCGTCTGGCTCCACTGGCTCCACGGATAGGCTATTCTCGAAGTGAAAGTGAGGCACCAAGCACTCCTTGTCGGAGATGGGGACCACGTCGGCCTCGAGCTTTGCGCAGCGGGACTTCAACTCCGACTCTAGCCACCACATATGGAGCGTCACGTCAACGCAGAAGGTGCCTGCGACCTGGTCAATGTTGCTTATGCCGTGGACGGTGAGCTTAATGCCGACCGCGCTCTGGTAGCTCTCCGCTATGGCGTTCAACGTAGCCGTCTTGCCGCGGATCTCGCCGCTGCTTAACGGAATGCTCATCCCATACACCGACCGCGCCGTGTTGGCAGTCGCCCGAGCGCAATATAATTTCTCCGATTTTGAAATAATATTGCGTGCTGCCGTGTGTGCGTGCGAGTGAGGATGGAGGTTGACTGCGGGTGTGGGTGTGGGCTGTGCCTCAGGCTGGTTTGTAGCAGCCAAGCAGGCTGTTGAAGCAGCCCGGCTGTTTTTGGAGACAATCTCAGACAGAACAGCCCCCCTACCTGCCCCCTACACACGCAGTTAAAAGTGTGCTGCTCGTAGAGAAACTTTCTTTGGGGGGCAGTTAACCGTGGCGAGCTCCGGACAATAACTGGGGTACACGCTCCTACTTTACCTCCCAGAGCTGCCTGTGTGCCGCGTGGAACGTGTGGTGAATATCTGTGGTGCATCTCGTTTAAGGTCGGAGGACCGCTCAGGAGCGGGTGACCGGAGGGCGATGGCGCAGGATTGTGCTCGGTGACGTTCTGGCCAAACACGTAGTCGAACTAAGAGGTAGGGCCCGTGTCTGGCCGTAGAGGTAGCGGGAGTTTTGGCAGCGGCCGCACCGCTGGGTGTGCCATCGGGGAAGAACAGACATCACCCTGGCTGGAAGCCATTGCAGCATGCAGGGATCCGCAGTGACCGTATCCCAGGCTGGGCTCCAAGCCCGTGCCGGCTCCCCGGACCCGTTACGAGGTACGAGACATGTCTCCGTCGGGTTTTTACCGCCGCGACCGTCTCAAGCACCCCCTTCCAAGCGCCAGAACGTCTGGTATATTTGCACACGAGGGGGCATCCCACATCCCTCACCCTGGGCGCCTGGGGCATCCAGCTCACCTTCCACGCTTCCAGGGTCACGTGCCGATTTCCGAACCCCCGCATGTCGCAAAAGTGGCGCGCGTAGGGTTCACGGTATACTTGTTGTCAGAGGTGATGAAGTGATGAATGAATGAATGCCCTGGCGGTCGAATCGCGGTGGCTCGAAGTGCGGCCCGAATGCCGGAAAGCCGCTGGTGAGAAAGAGCCCGTGTGCCGCCTCTTTTCTGTCCAACAAGTTTTTAGTCAAAGACAGACAACAGCTGACACCTGACTAGACACCTGACCTAGATACAGGCCCTTAACAATAGAGAAAGGGGCTGAATAAAGTGGACAGAGTTGAGTCAGTGGTGATCCCGGACACCCC
>Ga0209302_10001102_pt1 | contig 15630 bp, 11 predicted proteins | sample ArcOceMetagenome_2_FD_187445 | JGI IMG/M metagenome (GOLD analysis project Ga0209302, IMG submission 187445) | Marine eukaryotic phytoplankton communities from Arctic Ocean - Arctic Ocean ARC135M Metagenome (SPAdes) (version 2) | ecosystem: Environmental > Aquatic > Marine > Oceanic | place... | reverse complement strand
GGGGGGGGGGGGGGGGGGGGGGGGGGGGGGGGGGGCGGCTGGTACGTTGCTCTCGCTGCACGCCGAGCCCCTAACGGCCGTGGTGGGAACCGAGCTTCTGCGGCATACCCTCAGCTTTGCACAGCGTTGCGCGCGCCTTGTCGGGGCGGCTACGGCCGCCATCGCCGAGGAGGCTGCCGCCGGTGCCGTGGTGGCCACTGCAGCCGCTGAGGCCGCCGCTGCCGCCGCTGCCGCCGCCGAGGCGGCTGATGTGCAGGCGGTCGTTACGGCGACTGCGGCAGCAGCCGCGGCGACGACCAGCACGGACGACCGGCTGTCGCCGCCGCTGCAGTCCATGATGTCTGTCTTTGAGACACTGCCTGACTCAGCGCTGTCCCTGCCTCCATTCATGTCGCCCGCCGCCGACGTCGGCGCCACTGCCGCCGGCACTGCCACCACCACCACCACCGCCGCCGCCGCCGCCGCCGCCGCCGCCACTTCCGCCACTACCACCGCCGCCGCCACCGCCGCCGAAGTGGGCTACGTGCCGAGCGGCCCGCCCGAGAGCACGCCGCCGCCCCGTCCGCCGCGCCTGCCCCCCTCCGTACGCGCCGTACGCGCCGCGCACCCTGAAAGCACACCCTACAACACCGCAGTGCCCTCGTCCGGCTGGCCAGCAGGCCACGCAGGCATCGCACCGCTTCCGTCGCCGCCGCCGGCCGCCGCCGCCAGCGGCATCACCTGGCTCTTCCAGCTCGCCAAGCTGCGCCTCATGCTCGTGGAGGCTACGGAGGACGGCGCCGCGACGGGCGGCGCCACGACAGACGGCGCCACGCCCGACGCGGCAGACCTGGCCGAGGCGGGCTGGGCGCTAGCAGAGCCGTGGCTTGGCGGCGCGGCGGCGCGCGGGGCCAAGGGTGGTGGCGCTCGTCTCGGCGGCGGCGGCGGTGCCCGTGCGAGCGGGCTGGTGGTGGTGCTCTCTCGTGTCACTGCTAAGCTGCCGCCGCCCGCGCCCGCGCCCGCGCTCCGCTCGAGCGTGCTGCGCGTGCAACTGGGAGTGGCGCAGGCGAGCGCGCACCTAGCGAGCTCTGCTGAGCCGACACTGCCCCTCCTCGCGCCGGTGAGGACTCAGCTGGAACTAACCCTAACCCTAACCCTAACCCTCACCCTAACCCTCACCCTCACCCTAACCCTCACCCTCACCCTCACCCTTACCCTAACCCTAACCCTAGCCCTAATCCTAACCCTAACCCTAACCCTAACCCTAACCCTAACCCTAATTCCAGGTGAGACTGCAGCTGGCGCTCGAGCGGCACGTGTGGCACGGCGTGCGCGTGCCGCCCTGCCTCTTCGTCGAGGCCCATGCGCCGCCCATCTCGCTGCGCTGCTCGCTCCAGCACGCCGCCCGGCTGCTGGCCTTGTGGCGTATGGTGCGTGGCGCGCTGCCGCCGCCTGCGCCTCCCCCACCCACCGTCGCCGCTGCCACCGCAGCCGGGGTCAATGCCGACCCCGCAGACGCGACGGCGACGGCGGCGCACGTCGCGAAGCCGCGCGCCGCGTTGCCCGACGCGCGCGAGTCCCATCACGACCTCGCTTGCTTCGCGGTGCTGGTGGGCGGCGTCCGACCTGGCGCCATGCAGGTGACCTGGCACTCTGCCGACGGCGCGTGCGAGACGAGCGTGACCTGGCGTTACGCCCTCCCGCGCGCCGTGGTGCGCGTCACCGTGCTCGCTGACGAGCGCGTGCAGCACGCTAGCCGCAGGCCCACCCACCGCCGGACCAGCAGCCGCGGCAACCCCCTGCCCACGGGTGGCGGTGGTGACGGCGAGGCGCCCATGCGGTGTGAGCTGCAGCGGTGGGACCTGCTCTCGGAGCGCTTCGTGCGGGCGGCACGCGCGTCGTTGCGCGGCGGCACGTCCTTCGACCCGAACCGCTCCGCTCATGCATATACCATGCATGTGCATGTGCATGTGCATGTCATGTATGTATGTATGTATGTGCATGTGCATGTGTGTGTGCATGTGCATGTGCATGTGCATGCGCATGTGAATGTACCACGCATATACCATGCATCTATGCCATGCATATATGCATATATGCATATATATACCATGCATACCAGGCTCCGACTCGGTCACGCTTGAGCCTTCCGAGCCGTCCGCCACGGCGGGCGCATGGGAGTGGCGGCTCGTCATGCAATGCGCCGCGTCACCACCCGACGCGGAGGCGGAGGCGCGGCCCCCCTCGGGCAGCGCACTGCTCACGCGCATGCGCGTGAGCTCGCGTGACTGCGCGGCGCAGGTGCCGCCCGTGCCGCTAGCCCCTCAACGTAGGCCCCAAGCCCCAAGCCCAACCCTAACACTAAATAGGTGCCGCCTGTGCTGCTGCGGCTCGACCTGCCGAAACTGGTGATCGCTATCGGCAGCGAGGGCGTCGACACCGCTGTGGCCGCCGCCGCCGCCGCCGCCACCACCACCACTGGAGCCACAGCTGCTGCGGGAGGCGCTGCGAGGCGGGGCTGTAGCCGGTTGCAGGAGGGGACGCTGATGCGTGTGTCTCTGCAGGCGGCGCGCCACCGGCTGGCGCTCTACGACAGGGCGCGTGGGTGGGAGGCGTGCAGCGTGGGGCGGCTGAGTGCCGAGGTGCTCGAGCTGAGTGACCTCACCCTCGAGCCGCTCGTGTCGCAGGCCGAGTTCCGCCTCCGCCTCGGCAAGGTGAGCGCCGCCGCGCCGGCTGGGCCGGCCGACACGGCGGGCGCCGGTGCGCAGCCGAGCGCGCCGCTGCGGGCGTCGCTCGACTGCGGCAACGTGGCGGTGCATGTCGGCCCGGCCTCGATCCAGCTCGCCTGTCTGCTGCACGCGCTCATGCCCTCGTCGCGCGCCATGCTGCTCTCGCCTCCAACGAGGCTGACGTTGTCGTCGCCGCAGCTGCCACCCACCCCACCGCCACCGACACCGCCGCTACCGACGCCACCACCGCCGCCGCCGCCGCCGCCGCCGCCGCCACCGCCGCCGCCACCGCCGCCGCCAGCAACCCCGCCGCTGCCGCCCCCCCTGCGAACACCGCTGCTTCCTGCACCCCAGACCACGGCGGCCGCGGTGGCCGCGGTCTTTGCTGCGGCCGAGCAGCCAGTCACCACGCCACTCAAGGCCACGCCGGAGGGCGCGGCGGCGCGCGACACGGCGCGTGGGTGCGCAGCGAGCCTGGGGACGCTCGCGCACGCGGCCAACCTCGTCGTCAACCAGACGCTGCTGCCGATGGTCTTCGGGCAGCTCGGCACGCAGGAGACCCTCCCGCTGCCGCCGCGGCGCGAGTGCGGCTACGCGTGGCGCGTCGGCGTCGGCGCGGGCGGCGCTATCGAGGGCGAGGACGCAGCGGACGTGGGCAACCTGTGGGCGGAGGCGTGTGGCATGGCGGCCGCTGGCTCGGCCGCCACTTTGGCCGCCTCGGCCGCCACCGCCACCACACCCGCCGCCGCCGCCGCCGCCGCCAACGCCACCGAGGCGGAGGCGGCGTCGCTGCGGTCGCTGCGCTTCCGGCTGGCGGATGACTACCACTGGAGCGAACCCGTGGCGCTGCAGCCAGGTGGGCCGCTGAGCAACGGCAGCCGCTGGCTAGCAGTCGGCCCGCCGGACGACTACGTGCTCCTGCGGCTGCACGTCGAGTCGGCGGGGCTGCAGCTGCGGCTAACGCTCGGCGCGAGTCATCTCCTCGTCAACCGGCTCGACCTGCCCTTACTCGTGCGCCTGTACGAGTCCTCGCTCCCCGCCGCGCCGCCTCTCCACCTGCCGCCCGGCGCCGACGTGCCGCTGGTGCTACGCTTCTCCCGGCACGCGATGCGCTCCCACGCCATCCGTGTCACCGTCGCGGCCGCGCCGCCCCACCAGGCCGCCCCCCACCAGCAGCCCACGCGCATCGCTAAGGCAGCGCCGCCGCCCGGGGCGCCGCTGGGAGCCGCGCTGCTGCCTGTGCCGCTGCCGCCGATGGGCGGCGCGCGCGGCAAGCAGAGTGGGGAGGCGGCGCAATGCTACACGAGGCTGGTGCTGGAGCCTGACGCGTCGACTAACGACGGCCGTCGCAGCGAGGACCTCTTGGTGCAAGAGGAGCTGGGCTCTTGCACCTTCTCCACGTTTGCCGACCCGGCTGACGACGCCGCGGCCTCGCGCCTCATCTTTGCGCCCTTCGTGCGGCTGCTCAACCCGAGCTTCGCGACGCACCTCTGCTACCGCGTCGAGCGGCTCGGCGGCGGCAGCACGCAGAGCCAAGGGGGCAAAAGTCCTCCTCTCCGCCACCCCCCCCTCCATTCTTTACCCTTGCTGATGAGATTGGCCCCAGGTGCCGAGGCGCCGCTCCTGGGCTGTGGCGACGCTCCGGGCGTGCAGCTGCAGCTGCGGCCTGCAGGGCATACGTGGTGCGAGCCGCCGCTGCAGATCGACGCGGCGTCGCTCCCGCGCACCGAGGCGGCGGGCGGTGCGCCCGTGCTGCTGCGCTGCCTGACGGGCCAAGGGCAGGCGCTGTGCCTGCACGCGCACCTGCGCCGCTCATCACCAGAGGAGGGCGCGGCGGTCGAGGTGAGGCCAACCCCTACTCTAACCCTAACCCTAACCCTAACCCTAACGCAAACCCGAACCCGAACCCGAACCCGAACCCGAACCCGAACCCGAACCCGAACCCGAACCCGAACCCGAACCCGAACCCGAACCCGAACCAGGTGAGGCTTCTCGCGCCTCTCGAGGTGGTGAGCCGCGCGGCGCACGCACTGCTCTTTCACAGCTCACTCGAGCACTCGCACATCCTTGCCCTAGCCATGGCGCACGGTGGCAGCGGCGGCGCCAGTGGCAGCGACGGCGACGGCGGCGGCGGCGGCGGCGGCGGCGGCGGCGGTGACGGCGGCGGCGGCGGCGGCAGCGGCGGCCCCGTGGCGCTGTGCAGGGAGGGAGGAGCGTCTCCCACCGCGCTGTGCAGCTGGGGCGTGACCCAAGATGACCAGCACAGGTACGTGGTGCGCCTCGCCGTGGCGGTGGAGGCGGCGGAGGCGGCGGAGGCGGCGGAGGCGGCGGAGGAGGGCTGCGCTCAGGGCGGCGCTCAGGGCGGCGCTCAGGGCGGCGCTCAGGGCGGTGCGGCGCCTCGACCTCGGGCATGGTCGGAGTTCGTACCGGTGGAGAGGAGCGTCACCCTCAGCCTCGCACACCCCGACGGGGAGCACGTGCTGCTCCTGCGCGTCGCGGCGAGTCTCCGCTAACCCTAACCCTAACCCCCCTAGCCCTAACCTTAACCCTGACCCTGACCCTAACCCTTACCCTAGCCCTAACCCTAACCCTAGCCCTAGCCCTGACCCTAACCCTGACCCTAACCCCAACCCTGACCCTGACCCTAACCAGGTGAGCCACCGCGTGAGCGGCGGCATCACGCACCGCCTCGCCGTGATCAGCCCCGCGCTCTGCCTCCACTCGCACGCACGCCTTCCGCTGCGCGCCAACATCTGCGGCTTCCCTTTCTTCCACTCCCTCCGGCCGCGCGGCGGCTCGGCGCCTGTTGCGCTCGAGCGGTGGACGAGCGAGGCGGGCTCCAGGGAGGCGGGTCGCGCGTCGCCGCTGCTCCGGATGACCGTGTGCGTCGATGGCGCGGAGCTGGCGGCGGTGCAGCGACGCGCAAGAGCGCGGCGGCGGCATGTGGTCGTCGCTAGGGGAGGAGGGGGCGGTGAGGCCGGCGAGCACGCCGAGCACGCGGAGGAGGAGGTGGTGGATGGCGACGAGGACGAGGACGACGACGACGAGAGCGATGATGACGACGACGACGACGAGGATGAGTGGGACTGGAGCGGCGAGCTCTCCCTCGAGGCGGACGAGGTGGGCCGGCGGCAGCGGGTCTGCCTACAGAGCGAGGGCGGCCGGCTGCGCCTCCTCGCGTGTGAGCTCTCTGCCGATGGCGGCGGCGTCTTGCACGCGACGCTCTTCGACGAGCCTCAGCCGCCGCTCGTGCTTCACAACCGCACCCAGCACACGCTCTTCCTCTGCCACGCCTGCGCGCCCCCCCTCGGAGATGCGCCCCTCCCCGCACCCTCGCACGAGGTGCTCAAGCTCGGGCCCGGCCGCACCGGCCGCTTCTTCATGGGCGGCGGGGCTCCGAAGGCCGCGGCGGCGGACGGCACGCCCACCTCCAAACCCTCCACCGCGCCCTCGGAGAATGTCCTCCTGCTCGGGCTGCAGCGCGATATGGTGGCTGGTTATAACCCCGCCATGGGGGCCGTGCCCGGGGGCGCCGCGCTCCGCCTCGCACCGCCGCGTGTGCTCTCGCTGCGCCTCCTCCCGCCCCGAGATCTCCCGCCCCGAGATCGAGATCGCACCCCAGATTGCACCCGAGATCGCACCTCGGCCGGCGCGTCGCAGCCCCTCGACCTTGAGATCGCCATCTCGCTGCACGGGCCAACGTGCACGCTCCATCTGCTGCCCGCTGCGACGGCGGCCTTCGCGCGGCCGGCCCAGGCCGCCGCCGCGCCGCGCGCGCTGCCTAGTGAGCTCTCTGCGGCGTGCAGCATCGGCCGCCTCAGTCTCTGCCTCTGGGCGGAGAGAGGCCAGGCCGCGGCCAATGCGGCCGTTGCGCTGCTGGAGGCCAATGCTGCCGGCGCCGCTGCCGCCCCGACGCACGACGGCACGGCGGCGCTCCACGGCGGCGGCGCGCCGGCGCGCCGGCTCAAGGGTGGTCCGCTGCTGCACCTGACGTCTGAGGGGCTAGAGTGCGCACTCCGCCGCTCCGTGCAGCCCGCGGCGCTGCCCGAGCGGCTGCGCCTGAGGCTGCCGCGCGCGCCAGCCACCTCCACCTCCACCTCGGTGCAGTGCACGCTGCGTACCGTCCAGCTCGACTCGTGGGGCGGGGGTGCCGCTGCCGCGCCACGCGTGGTGCTCTGCGCGGAGGGCGTGCCACAGCGGGGGAGGCCACAGCGGGGGGGCTCTGCCGCCGCCGCTGCGGCCGCGCCGCGCCGTGCGGTGGCGCGCGTCTCGCTGATCGCGTCGCGGCACGGCGCGGCGCCTGCGCACCTGCAGCTGGCGGAGGTGCGGCTGCTGCCGCTCGCGCTCGCCCTCGATGACCTGCTCGTCGCACGCGTCAGCGCGCTGCTCGAGGCGAGTGCGATCTGCGCGCGGAGCACGCACGCCGCGCTGCGACCAACCGATGACGGCGCGCCGTACGCCGCCGCAACCAACGGGCCGCGCAGCAGCGCAGGCGCGGCGACGCCATCGCCATCGCCATCGCCCTCGGGCCTCATCCCGCCGCGCGCCGCACGCGCGCCCCCCCTACCGCTGCTCTATGTCGAGCAGCTGAGCGTGAGCGAGGTGAGCGTCGCCTTGAGTGCTATAACCCTAACGTCACCCTGACTATCCCTAACCCTAACCCTAACCCTAACCCTAACCCTAACCCTAACCCTAACCCTAACGTCACCCTGACTATCCCTAACCCTAACCCTAACCCTAACCCTAACCCTAACCAGGTGAGCCTCACCCTGAGTGCGCACACCTCGCGCCTCGGCCCGCTCAGCGTGAGCACCCATCGCACGCCCGTGACCTTCTCGCCGCTCGCGCTCACCGCAACCCTCGGCTCGCCCGCCGCCCTCGGTGCCGCGCTCGTCGGCCGTTACGGCGCCGAGGCGCTCGCCCAGTCCGCCGCGCTCGTCGGCTCTCTCCAGCTCCTTGGAAACCCTACGCGGCTGCTGCGCTCAGTGGGCGCCGGGCTGAGCGACGCCCTCTCGCTGCCACTGCGGGGCCTTACTGAGGGCCCGCGCCAGTTCGTCGCGGGGCTGGGCGCGGGCGGCACCTCGCTGCTGATGCACGTCTCGCACGGTGCGCTCACCTGCAGGGGTAGTAGGCTCACCTGCTCCGTCTCTAACGCACGCACTCGCTCACGCAATCGATCACCCACTCACTCGCTCACTCGCTCACTCGCTCATACACCCACTCGAGCATGCACGGACTCTCTCACCCACGCACTCACAGGCGCACGACCCCGAACCCGAGCCCGAGCCCGTGCTCGAACCCTACCTCTACCCCTAACCCTGCCCCTGACCCTAACAGGCGCGCTCACCTCCGTCTCCGACTTCACCTCCGCCGTCGCTGCCAACCTGGGCGTCGAGGCGGGCGCACCACAGTCGCTGCCGCCGCCGCCGCCGCCCGGTAAGCGCCGCCACACTACGCCCTCGTACTAACCCTAACCCTAACCCTAACCCTAACCCTAACCCTAACCCTAACCAGGCAAGCGCCGGCAGCACACGCCGCTCTCATACGGCTTCGGACTGCTGGCGGCCGTATCGCGGCCCGTCGGCTCGGCGCTCCACCTGGTCTCACACACCTCGCAGTCTTAGGGTTAGCACCCTGACCCTGACCCTGACCCTGACCCTGACCCTGATCCTAACTCTAACCCCTAATCCTAAACCTTGCCCTAACTCTCACCAGGTCTCTCATGCCTCGCAGTCTTAGGGTTAGCACCCTGACCCTACCCCTAACCCTAACCCTGAGCCTAACCCTAACCCTTGCCCTAACCCTCACCAGGTCTCACACGCCTCGCAGTCGCTCATGCGGAGCGTGGGCGGCGGCGCACAGGCGGTGGCGATGCCGCTGCCGCCGCGTCCTCGTGGGTGGCACGGCGGCTACACTTCCGTGGAGTGGTTGTGCCGCCAGGTGCTGCCTGGTTAGGGTAAGGGTAGGGTTAGCTAACCCTAACCCTAACCCTAACCCTAACCCTAACCCTAACCCTAACCCTAACCCTAACCCTAACCCTAACCCTAACCCTAACCCTGACCCTAACTTGTGCCGGAAGGTGCTGCCGCCGCACGAGGCGTACTGGGCGCACGTGGCCGCCACACCTGTCGCCTCGCGACGCGATGGGGTCTCCCACGTGCTGCTTCTCTCGAGTGCCGCGCTCTACCTCATCCAGCCATTCGCGCGCCGCGCCGTCCTCATGGCCCTCCCAATGCACCAGGTGCATGGAGGTGCATGGGTTAGGCTCAGGGTTAGGGTGAGAGCGGCGCCGTACACTGGTTACACCAGGTGTGGTGGCACACTGGTTACACCTGGTGTGGTGGCGGAGTCGCGCGCCCCTGCGTAGCTGCACCCCTGCGTATAGCTGCGCCCACACACCGCGTCCGCCGACGTGGCCTGCCCCATGCTTAGCCCCCATGCTTGGCCCCCATGCTTGGTCCCCATGCTTAACCCCCATGCTTGGCCCCCATGCTTGGCCTGGCTCCCGTGTTGCAGGTGGAGCGCCTCGAGGCGACGCTCGATCCCGACACGGAGGCGGGCGGCCTAACCCTAACCCTAACCCTACCCCTAACCCGAACCCGAACCCGAACCCTAATTCTAACCCTAACCCTAATTCTAACCCTAACCCTAACCCTAATTCTAACCCTAACCCTAACCCTAAGCCTAAGCCTAAGCCTAAGCATAAGCCTAAGCATAAGCCTAAGCCTAAGCCTAAGCCTAAGCCTAACCCTAACCCTAGCCAGGCTGGCGGCGTCCTCGCCATCTTCCTCAACCCATCGGAGGCGCACCGGCTCGCCATCCCCTCGTGCCTCCAGTACGCGCTGACGCCGGACGCCTCCTACCACCTGGTCGCCATGCACGAGCAACTCGTGCTGGCCCTCTCGACCTGGGAGGCGAGCGAGTGGGAGGTGCCTGTACCGTAGGAGAGAGAGCCGCAGTATTCGAGCTGTGAAAGGCAGGCGGTTGGGGGGGGTTGGGGCAAGAGCACTTACACGTAACGTTATTACGTTGGCCAGCCGTCGCATGGTTGTGCACAATACGTTGACCCAAGGTACGCATGGTTGCATTTGATAATATACCTGTTTTTTTGCGAATGTAGCTCGTTTTAATTTTTTTCTGCGTGCTCGTTTCAGAACGTGCCTTATCTATCGTATCTTACCTACTTTATCGTGCCTTGGTGGTGCTGGAGTCCGCCGGAACGCGTCGTCGGTGTACGCACGCCAGATCGCAGATGAGAGGATGCGTCAAGACTAATATTGGGTCTTACGGCTTTATATTGGCGGCGCCGGCGGACCAACTGCGGCATGACTACATAGAACTGCCACAGTAGACTTGTGTATACATATCGGCCCGATAGAGAGTGTGGTTTCGTCGGACATCTGACAGCGGGCGGAAAGGCAGCCTTGGAAATAGACTGTAGTCACAAGTCACAGCCTCTCAGCGTTTCCATCAATAACGATACCCGACGGAGTTTTGTTCACATGCACACACATGCACACATGTCACACATGTGCATGTGCATGTGACATGTTGCATGTGCATGTGCATGTTGCATGTGCATGTGTATGCACACGACATGCACATGTGCATGCACATGCACATGCACATGCACATGTGCATGCACATGCACATGCACATGTGCATGCACACGACATGCACATGTCACATGCACATGCACATGCACATGCACATGTGCATGTGCATGTGCATGTGTATGTGTATGTGTGCATGTGACGGATGTGCATGTGTATGTGTATGTGTGCATGTGACGGGGCAAGTGGCAGGCCAAGGCTCCAACACACAGAGTATCCTCCACAATCCGTTTAGTTTAGTCTTTTGGCGTGTACTCGAAGCAGAACTTGAAGACGACGCTGGTGCTGGTGGGAAACTCCTTGGATCGCTTGCACCACGCATCTACCGTCATCCCGGCAAATGCGGGGTGCGACTTGTACCTGGTTAGGGTTAGAGCATATGGTTCGGGTTATGGTTATGGTTATGGTTATCGTTAGAGTTAGGCTTACCATTCGGTGATCAACTGCTTGAGGTTGCCGGGTCCTGACTGCCACACTTCCGTCATCGGTGCGTACTGCTTTACCAGGTTATACAGCCGGCTATCTGTCAGAGCGCGGCGGGGCAAACACGAGATCAGCCGATCTGCACATGGTCCGGTGGGTCCCAGGTTCGAATGGCGCGCACTCACAGCTGACCCAGAGCAACCTCGGCAGCTTGCTCGGGTGGACTGGCGTGTAGTTGCACATGACGTGCGTGTGGAACCTCTCCTGCAACGTCAGGCCGGACGGCGCGCCAACGGCAGGTACCGCAGGCAGGTACATGCAGCGGGGAGGTGCTCCAGGGAGGTAGGTCCCATACTGCACTGGGACACGCTGCTGCGCCATCTCCATCGGAAAAGCCATATTTTGCATCGCATAGGCGGGCATGAGCCTGCAGAGCGGCTTTTGTGCCGGGTTGGTGGAGCCCTGCTCCCGCTGCGCCTCGTCGCGCATGGCACTCACGCGCTGCTTGCTGCTCAGCGCGTCCTCCGATTGCGCCCAGCTGCCCCACAGCGTCGCCGCGTTCTTGACGAAGTCGCGCACGTAGTCGTCCCTGTCGAGCTCCTGGATGGTCATTAAGGCGGGGAACTCGGCGGCTTCGGGGGCGGCGAGCTCGAGCACCCGACGACCCGAGGCCGTGGCCGGGCGACCAGTGGCCCGGCCTCTCGCCCTGGGAAACGAGTGCCGGGCTACCCGGAGCCGCCACAGGGAGCAGGCACAGCAGCCGAGTTGGGGAACTGCCGAACGAAGGGGCACGTTGAGCATGCTGAAGCTCGTTGAGAAGGCACGCCTTGGCCTTCCTGAGCTGCTCGAAGGCGGTCGGCGCTTCCGGGTCGCCCGACTTGTCCGGGTGGCAGCACAGCGATAGCTTACGGAAGCTCTTGGCCACCTGCTCCTTGCTCACGCTCCAAACCGGCTCTCCCGCGAGCCCGGCGTAGGGCTTGGGCAGCTGCAGCGTGTCGAAGTGGTTGACGGCGCGTAGGATGCCCGAGATTCTTGGACGAGCTGCTATTGGGCGTCTGCTCACCACGGTAGAAGGCATTTCTTGTGGTGTAAATAGGGACATTTCCTGGGAGGTGCGTGAGGAACAGTGCGGGTGCGTTGCAGATCAGCCCGCAACGGCATGCAAGATCTGCAACAGTCCCGTTCAAGACTCCTTTGGTTGCACGGACGAACGCGCTGTGAACGCTGTTTCCGTCTTTTGGAGGATACTAGGATTATACGAAAGACTCCTCACGCGAGGCTATCGTCCACCCTTTCGGTACAATGGTACATGGCATATCGGCCGAGCTGCAGATAGGCTTTTCACACGTGAGGAGTCTTTCGTATAATCCTAGTATCCTCCAAAAGACGGAAACAGCGTTCACAGCGCGTTCGTCCGTGCAACCAAAGGAGTCTTGAACGGGACTGTTGCAGATATCTGCAGATATCTGCAGCCGAGAAGAGAGGAGGAGAGGAGGAAGAAGAGGAGGAGAGGAGAAGAGGAGAGGAGGAGAGGAGAAGAGGAGAAGAGGAAAAGAGGAGGAGAGGAAAAGAGGAAAAGAGGAAGGGGAGCTTCCAGCGTCGAGTCGCGAACCAGCGCCGTTCCACGTGTAAACCGCTGCACAGAACCCGGGGTGCAAGTTTGCAGCGTTGTCACGAAATCCATCGAGTGTAACGGCCTTCATCAGGAGACTTCGTTCTTGAGGAGACTTCGTTCTTGTAACGGCCTTAAATCAATAAAGAGACCGAGTTCACCGAAACCCTCATAGTCATGCCCAGCCAGAGACACCTCGCCAAATCGGCACGAGACGAGAGGACCTCGCCGCCAAGATGATTCGCATCACCCTTCTCCTCCTCGGCTGCGACGCTGCGCACGCCCACGGCTACCTTACGAAGCCACGTCAGAGGCCGCCGCTCTGGGCAGAGCCCGGCATGCAAGGCCACACGAGCGCCTCTGCCACTTACCGTTCGGCCGAGCCTGTTTTCACGCTCAACGGTCCGATTACAAGCAACGCCCACCCGTACCGCGCCGACTCGTACAGCTGCCACGACTTCAAAGCCGAGACGCCGCAGACCACCATCACTGCAGGCGAGTCGCTGGATCTGGTGTGGGAATTCGAAGCGAATCATCCGGGAGACTGGTGCGCCTCTGCTGCTCTTTGTCTTACCTCACCTCAACCTTGCCTAACCTCATCTGACCCCCACGTCACCTCGCATCAGCTCCTTGTACATCTCCTACGAGGCCGTCAACGCACCCTCGAACTGGATCAAGCTCGCCGACTTCCCGGGCTGCATCGATCAGGCCAAGGTCGCAACCTTCGATGGGAGAGCCCCGGACCTGTACAACGAATGGACGCTTACCTTGCCCGCGTGGCTGCCCGGCTCCGAGCACGCAGTGCTACGCTGGGAGTGGACGGCCGTGCAGCAGGTGAGTAACATCGAGTTCTACGTCACATGCGCAGACGTCAAGGTTGTGGGCACCGCCGAGGCGCCCGACTCAAGCTTCCTCGCCAAGGTGACGCCACTTTCAGCTTTCACGGGCACGTCGCACCTACCCGCCGACGCTGGCGCGTACCGGAAGGTGAGTGACTGCCACGAACCTGGGACCCACCGATCTGCAGACAGATACCAGGTTACCCCTACCCCTACCCCTACCCCTACCCCTACCCCTAACCCTACCCCTACCCCTACCCCTACCACCCTAACCCTAACCCTAACCCTAACCCTAACCCTAACCCTAACCCTAACCCTAACCCTAACCCTAACCCTAACCCTAACCCTAACCCTAACCCTAACCCAAGGCTTACAACGGAGAGTTCGGCATCGAGTTCATGGTCGGCCCTGTTGTGGCCTCCTACAACGGCGTGGTCATCGTATCGCCGTCGCCTTCCCCCCCGGTGATCATTGAGCCTTTGCCTTCCCCCTCGCCACCGCCGAAGCCGAAGCCGCCGCCGCCACCGTCGCCACCGTTGTCACCGCCTTCCGGATCCAACTGCCCCGATGGTTACAACCCCGCGTCGATGACCTGGTACCAGTCGTATGCGCCTTGCTGCCCCGACAACCCCAACTACGACCCTGCGGCGCCGACCGAGGAGTGCGACAACTACTCAGCCTGCGACTACCCCGGCGTTTTTGCCTACACTTCGCCCAAGAGCTTAGAGTGGGTGCAGGCCAACAGTATCGCCGCCTTCTTCTCAGCAAACGGCGACAACGATCTGTACGCCGCGAGGGAGGTCAGGCTGTCCGCGCTCGGCAAGAATGTGACAGTTAAAGTCGTGGATACGTGCGGCGACAACGACTGCGGAGGTTGCTGCACGGCTAACGCGCAGCCGTCGGGCTACCTAGTAGACCTCGAGTACTGGACGGCGGTGCGCCACTTTGGAAGCGCCGCTGTCATCTCCGGCCAGCTCTGCTGGCAGCTCGTCGAGGGGCAGGTCTCGCCGCCTCCGCCGCCAGGCGCCGACCCGTGTGTCCCACTTTGGGGAGACTGCACCGGCGGCGGCGGGTGCTGCCAAGGAGACTGCTTTGTCAAGGATCAGACGTACCGTCAGTGCCGTTGGGCTTGCCCTCTGCCAAGCGAGAATGAATGGATCGGCCCAGAGCCTTGGGCTTGCCTTGGTGACCTCCCACCTTCAGCCCCCCCCTCGCCCTCGCCGCCGCCGGCCACTCAGACCAGCAAGCCGCCGCCCTCGCCACCGCCACCCCCACCCGATTCGCCCTCGCCGCCGCCTGCCGCAACGCCTGAGCACCTGGTGCCCACGGCTTGGGCGTCGTACGATACAGGCGCCATCTTCCTCCCGCGGCTCGACGAATTCACGGCGGCACTTACCGATGTTCTCAGCGGCGGTGGCCGTGTCGTGCAGTCGTCGGGCGGCGCCGCGGGTAACTCACCCCAACGCTTCAGTCACTTCTGCAACCCCTCCCCTCACATCAACCTTTACCCCTCCCTCCCCTCCCCCCCTCTCACTCGCCCTCACTCGCACACCCTCACCCTCACTCTCATCCTCACCCTCGTCCTCAGGCGGCGTGGTGAGCGAGGGGCAAGGCTACGGGCTCCTCCTCGCCGGTGCCGCTGCCGCAGCGCTGCCAGCAGACCACCCGCGTTGGGACGACGTTGTCACCCTCGCGCTCCAGTACTTTCGGGGGTGGGAGGCCATGTGCGTGGCCACCGTGGCCGACTCGTGCCAGGAAGTGTACCTGTGCGGCGCCAACGAGGAATTCAAATGCTTGCCGTCGTGGAAGTTCAATGCCGACGTAAGCTCCGAGCTGGACACCGGCTCCGCGACCGATGGCGACGAGGTATGTCACGCACGATGAGATGCACCATGAGATGCACCATGTGAAAATGCACTCACTGCGAGTGCATGCACCGCGTAAAAGTATAAAGTATGGCCACCACGTTTATGATCAGGACGCCATTCTGGGTATGCTGCTGCTCGTGCTCGCCACCAAGGCGGAGCAACCTGCGTGGTGGCATGAGGTGGCGCGGTGGACGTACCAGAGCTGCCGCGCCTTCCTTGAGCACCTCACCGAGCCGCATGCCTCCAAGGTCGCCTCCAACGGGCAGCCGCAGCGCATGCTCAAGCTCGGCTCCTGCTGGGGCGGCTGGGACTGCAGCAACCCCTCCTACCACGCCCCTGGCCACTATCGCGCCTTCCGGTGCGCTGACACTCGCACCCAGCGAGGTCCCACTCACAGAATGCACGATGACGTGCACCACACTCTGCCGCCCCTCTGCTGACGCACCTCCACGACGCCTGGCAGGGATTTTATGCTGCGCTACGCTGCCGACTACGGCGTGGCGGCGACAGAAGGTACAGAGCATGCGCTCAAGTGGGACAGCCTGATCGAGACCTCGCACGGCTTGC
>Ga0209302_10001100_pt1 | contig 15659 bp, 15 predicted proteins | sample ArcOceMetagenome_2_FD_187445 | JGI IMG/M metagenome (GOLD analysis project Ga0209302, IMG submission 187445) | Marine eukaryotic phytoplankton communities from Arctic Ocean - Arctic Ocean ARC135M Metagenome (SPAdes) (version 2) | ecosystem: Environmental > Aquatic > Marine > Oceanic | place... | reverse complement strand
AAATAGCTACCTGGAGCGCGCCGATCGGGCAGTGCTGGAGAGTGCCACCGAGTTGGGCTGCCTGCAAACTTTCAGCGGCTGACACTGACAGGTTCTCTTGCCAGAAAGCAGCACGGCAGCGGCCCACACGCGCCGGCGTGCTGTTCGCATGTGATATGTGGGAAGGTACATAACGGCACGAACCAGAGTTTACTCCCATCCAGGCCATTGAGGTCGAATACTAAGCGCGCCTTTGGAAGTTTCGCACTCAAGGGGTGAAAAAGAGAGATCTCCCGCCGCAGAAAACGCGACAAACGATTTGCAGGTCCACATCAGTTCGGGTCTTTACTTCCACCCTCGTTACGCCGTTTTAGCGCCATTGCCAGCGCCGCAACCACCGCCGCCTTTCCCATGTCCACCTTCGGCGGGCCTGGACTCTCCGCGTTGCCGCCCTCGGGGCCGCCCTGCGCGCTGCTACTGCTGCTGCTGCTGCTGTTGCTGCATTTCCACCTCCGGAGCGCCGTTGCCACCGAGGCAACAACCGCGGCCGTTCCCGGGTCCCCTCCGGCGCTAGATCCGCCGCTAGCGCTGCCGCGCTCGATGCAGCCGACGCCGACCTCCGCGCCGCCCTGCGCGCCGCAACTGCTGTTGCTGCATTTCTGCTCCGCGCGGCCCTCCGCAGTCTCAGTCTCCGCCTCCGCCTCCGCCTCCGCCTCCGCCTCCGCCTCCGCCTCCGCCTCCGCCTCCGCCTCCGCCTCCGCCTGAGCCGCAGTCTCAGCCTGAGCCGCAGTCTCAGCCTCAGCTGCACCGCCGCCCACGAGGAACGAACCGAGCTGCCGCGCCGCTGCAACGGAAGCGTCGCTCGGCTCCGCCTGTGCAGGGTTGGGGCGAGGGTTGGGGCGAGGGTTGGGGCGAGGGTTGGGGCGAGGGTTGGGGCGAGGGTTGGGGCGAGGGTGTGGCTTGGGGGTGAGGGCGGGGTAAAGGTCGGGGTTATGGTCGGCCCGCGACAGGTGGTTGGCGGTGGGGACCATTACAGTGGGTGCTAAGGGTGAACGTGAGAGAGAGAGGGGGTGAAACTGAGTGTGTGGGTGGAGGCGAGGGCGAGGGGCGGGGGGGGGGGAGGGGGTGACGGGAAGCCGCCTGCAGTCCGCAGCGTAGCGCCTCAGCCCCGGCAGGCCATACGGCCGCTGAGGCCGCATCAGGCGGTGGCACGGCAGCGGGCGTGGGGGGCGTGGCAGGAACGGCGGGCGCAGCGGATTCCGCCGCCGCTGGCTCGTGCGGCTTGGGCAGTGCGACGGCAGGCGCAACAGCAGACGCAGGCGCGGCGGGTGTAGGCACGGTGGCAGGCGCGGGCGCGAGGGGCGCGGGCGCGGTGGTAGGTGCGGGCACGGCGGGCACGCACGCTGGCGCTGGCGCTGGCGCTGGCGCTGGCGCTGGCGCTGGCGCTGGCGCTGGCGCTGGCGCTGGCGCTGGCGCTGGCGCTGGCGCTGGCGCTGGCGCTGGCGCTGGCGCTGGCGCTGGCGCTGGCGCTGGCGCTGGCGCTGGCGCTGGCGCTGGCGCTGGCGCTGGCGCTGGCGCTGGCGCTGGCGCTGGCGCGGCGGCCGTCGTGGGCATCACCTCCGCCTCGCTGCTGGGAGCGAGCCGCAAATTGGTCGCTGAGTAGACCCCACGCGAGCCATCGTGCAGCTTCACGAAGATATCACCGTCCGGATCGACAGCCACTACCACTCCCTCCTGGCCGCTCTGCAGCCCCGACGCCACTACCGCCGCCTCGCCCGCTGCCCACCGTCGCGGCGGCTGCGCGAGCGCGAGCGCGACCGCTGCGGGCACGACGGGGGGGGAGGCGGCGGGCGCGGCAGCGGCAGCGGGCGTGGCGGCAGCGGCAGCGGGCGTGGCGGCAGCGGCAGCGGGCGTGGCGGCAGCGGCAACAGGCGTGGCGGCAGCGGCAGCAGGCGTGGCGGTGGCGGCAGCGGTGGGTGCGGCGCGCACGGGAGTGGATGCTGCAACGGCGGCGGCGGCGGCGGCGGCGGCGGCAGCGAGCGGCGCGTTCGCGGGCGGTGGCTGCAGCGGCGGTTGCGGCGGTCGCGGAGGCGGCGGCGGAGTTACTGCGGGGCATATGGAGGCGGCGGGCGGCGGCGGCACGGAAGCGGCGGACGCCGCCGGCCCGTCCGGCCCCGCTGCACGCTCCGCCTGCTCCCACTCTTGCGTGCCGCCGTACTCGGCGATGAAGTCGTCGCGGCTATACAGCTCGCCGTCATAGTCGTACCGCCTCTCCTCCTCTCCGCCGTCACCCTCGCCACCGCCGCCGCCGCCACCCTCGACCGCCACAGGCTCGGCGGTGCTCCGCTCAGGCGGGGTAACGCACGCGCAGCGAGCAGCCGGGCCACGGCCGCCGCTCGACCTCGAAGGTACGGCCGCGGCGCATACCGCCGACGGAGGCGGCGCGGCGGCGGTGGTGGCGGCGGTGCGGCGAGGCACTGCTGGCAGCGAGGCTGCAGCTCGCTGTGGGGCGGCATGCTCTGGCACTCGGTAGCCCGGTGGGTAGCCCGGTGCATGCGGAGGGCCTGTGGCTGCCGCACTCGTTGGATAGGCCGAACACGGCGGATACCCACCGGCCGGTCCGCCGAGCATCATACCTGGCAGTCCAGCTGGCGCTGGCACGCCACACGGCTCAGGCGGCCCTAATGCTGGCGGCGCAAAGCTGCCCGGGAAGAGGAGCTGGTGCAGCAGCGCCGGGCCGGCCTGCTCGTCCCGGCCGCCGCGGAGGAAGATGCGCTGGAAGGCGAGGCAGAGCGCGCCGTCGTCGGGCTGCATGCCGCCAGGAGCTGAAAAACATCGAAGTCGCCCGCTGGGGGAGAGGACGCGGACAGATTTTTTAAACACCAAGATAAGATAAGAAACACCACGATAAGATAAGAAACACAGCGCAGCCCGACAAGGTGCGGTGCGGGCTCACGCCGTGGCGAACAGTATAAGTGCAGTTTATACAAGTGCGCCGTCAGCTTCGGCGGAAACATGGGTGGGACCAATTGTCTGCCCGCGCGCTCCCCTCTCCCTCTCAAACGCCGACGCCGCCCGCACGGAGCAAGTGGGCCATCTCGACGTAGCCCGGCTCGTCGGGCCCCACGAGGCCATGCCGCATTGCAAAGTCCGCCATGACCAGGGCTGAGTTGGGCTTCCATAGTGGCAGGTTGTCGCGCAGGGAGCGGAGGAGCTCGTCAGCCCTGGTTAGGGGTAGGGTTGGGGTTGGGGTTGGGGTTAGGGTCAGTAGTCAGTGGAAAGGGTCAGGGTCGGGGTTCGATGTTGAGGAAGGTGACCGCAGGAGCTGGAAGCCATCGACCTCGCCGTCAGCACAGATGGGGACCATGCCCGGAGGGAGACGCACGTCAAAGGTGGCGAGCACCTGAGAGGAGATGCGGTGGAGATGCGGTGGAGATGCGGTGGAGATGCGGTGGAGATGCGGTGGAGATGCGGTGAAGATGCGGTGAAGATGCGGTGGGGATGCGGTGGAGATGCGGTGGGGGTGAGGTGGAGATGAAGTGGAGATGAAGTGGAGCTCATGGGGAGCTCAATGGGCACAGCCTTGGTGGAGAGCTACTTACTTCTTACTACCTACTTACCACTTACCACCTACCACTTACCACTTACCACTTACCACCTACCACTTACCACTTACTACTTACTTACTTACTTACTTACTTACTTACCTTGGTGGAGAGCCCCTTGCGCGTCGTGTAGCGGTAGGAGACCAGGCCGGCGGGCCGCACCGCCGCCACCACCTCGGGCGGCAGCGAGGCCTCCTCCTCACACTCCTTGCGCACGTTGTCCGCAAACGAGAGGCCCGCAGGCTGCCCCCCCGCGACCATCTGGTCGAAGAGCCCGGGGTACGTGGCCTTGGACATCGAGCGCTTGGCCACCCACACTCCCTGAGAGGCATAGGGTTGCAGCCCTCTGCATCTCAGGCTGCAACCCTATGCATCTCAGGCCGCAACCCTGTGCATCTCAGGTTGCGGCCTGAGATGCACACGAGGGTTGCAGCCTGGGATGCGCACACACGGTTGCAGCATGTGATGCACAGGGTTGTAGCCCGAGTGCATGGTTGAAGCGGCAGGTCCTCCACCCAGGGAGCCAAATCCTCAGAGTCCTCAGGGTTGGCCACCCAGCCGTTGACATGAACGCCGTACGAAGGTATACCGAGATAGATCATCGCGGCGCGCTCGAGCCCCAGCAGCGGCTCATCTGTGCACACATGCATGGTGCGTGCAGCAGTGTGGTGTGCATGCAGTGTGCAGTGTGCAGTGTGCAGTGTGCAGTGTGCAGTGTGCAGTGTGCAGTGTGCAGTGTGCAGATGCAGCTGCAGCTCTGGAGCCAGCAGCGGCGCGCCTCCGCCGACGCCGACGAAGCCGCGCGCGAGCGGCCAGACGTCCTGGAGCTCCTGACGAATCTTGGCCGCGGGGATGAAGCCATCTTCCACGAGGCCGTCGACCAGCGCGGCCACCAGCCGCGTCGCCTCCGCCACCGAGGTCGCGTCTGGTGCCAGCTGCAGCCCCAGGGTGGGCACCCCCTCGACCATGGTGCCCTCGTGCGCCAGCCCGCCGACGAGCGTCACGATCGGCAGGCCGCGCACCTCGCGTGCCTCTAGCGCGCAGGTCCGCCCGAGCTTGATCTGCGCGGCCAGTGCGGCGAGCAGCGCGCCGTTGGCCCAGCCCACCTGCTCGGCACCCACGCGCACCGGCACGTAGTCTGCAGCGTCGTAGGTGTTGCAGCGTGCGACCGCCGCGAGCAGCGTGCCCGCCTGATCCTCCTCCTCGCCGTAGCGGACCAGACACGCGCCCTCCACTTCGCCCTCGAGGCAAAAGGAGTCGACGTCCGCCACCTCCAGCTCGCCCGGCGCCTCGCGTGCTGCCGCATCCATCAAGCACACGCGAGCAGTACGCTCCCGCCCAGCGTATGCTCCGTGGCGATGGCGATGATGGCTGGGAGATGATGGTGCCAGCAGGCTGTTCACCACGATGCTGCTAAACAGCACCACGAACACCACAGGGTGACGCATTTTGCGGGGAGTCCAGCCGATTGTCGGAGCGGTCGGGTGTGTCCGTCTCCGCCGACCTGCGCCAAGGGGGCCATAAAAAACGCCCCTCGAATCCCGACACGCCCTCCCCGCGGGATAAGATAAGATAAGTCGCGCGTCGTGTAGCGTCGTGACACCCAACCATCGTATCTTAACCCGGGGGATAAGATAAGATACGATCCCACCGCACATTAGCGCAGAAACCGGAGCAGGAAGAGGTTGCCCAGGTTAGCAAAGACGTGCACCCCCGTGTGCACCCAAGCACCACCCAGCCGATGGCCGCGCACGGTGAGGACGCGTCCCACGGCGTAGCAGGCGCCGCCCGCCGCGTAACCCGCCAGGAGCCTATGTCGAAACCAAGAGAGTGGCTCGGACAAGAGGTTGGCTCAGACCTCGGCCAGCCGGCTCTCCGGAGGCTCCTCTCAGCGCCAGCTCATGCCACAGGCTGCCCCAAGCTCCGGCGAGCCTCGGCCAATCAGCCGCTTAAAACCGCGCTGCTGCCGCGCTGCCGCGCTGCCGCGCTGCCGCGCTGCCGCGCTGCCGCGCTGCCGCACTCGCTGGCCGGCTATACCGGCCTGGCTTTCGACAAGGCCAGGAGCGCAGGAGTACGCCCTGTGGCCGGCAGAAGCGGATGCCGATGCAGACGTGCGACGCCATGCCTCCCCGCACCACCACGAGATCTAGCGTTCGGCGCCACGTGTCGCGGCGAGGCTCGATCCAATAGATCATCGAGGAGAGCAGCACCTGGCGTGCACGGGGCTGCTACTACCCCCTTAGGGGGTGGCACGTATCCGGCGGCTTCAGCCTCACGGCCGCACCGACCGCAGCCCCCATTGGGCCCGGAGTGGCGCAGCAGCGCGTAGCGCAGCCACGAGCGAGGAAGAGCACGTCACATATGCTGCAGGAGGGTCTAGTGCCACAACTCAACATGCTGCGGCACCAGCAGCGGGCCCAGCCCGAAGAGAGGCCAGACGCCAGCCACGACCGACTGCTGAACTGAGACCGCCGTGATGAGCGATGTCAGCAGGCACGGGTTTCGCCACGCGGGGTCTGTCTGCAGAGGCTGCCAGTCGTCGCTGCCTAAATCACTTCGAATCCGCTCGAGAGAGATCACAGTGCTGGCGCGTGCTCGGCCCACGGTGCTAGCGCGTGCTTGTGCTAGCGGGAACCGGCTCAAGCCAGGAGCGAAGGCTTGCGCTCCCACGAGTAACGCGGTGGCAGCGAGCATCGGACAAGCGCAACCCGAGCGAACTTGCGTCCGGCAGGGGTGGCATCTGCGGAACTAGTTGCCCTCTTGTCACCTCTGGTCTGTGCCGTTGATCGAACTTTTTTTGTTTTTTGTGTTAGCTTCCCATAGGAGCGGCTTGGAGCACAGAGACAGAGACGCAGCTAAACCCAGCCTATCCCAACTCCGCCCGCGCTAAACGTTCACTCGCCAGCTGCAGCTCTCGCGCACCGAGTTCTAGGCTCTTCTCCGCAGTCCCGCCCCGGCCCGCAGTCGCACAGGGAGAAGCCTCCGCACCCCCTCTTCCTCCACCTGCAACGGGGCGTGTGCTCTTCCTCTTGCGATCCGCGGGCGGCCCCACCGCGCTGTTCACGCGCTGGAAGGCCGAGCTGCTCAGCTGCGCCGCGAGGAGCACATCCGGCCTGTGTTCAAAGCAAGCTGGCTCAGCCTTAAGCCAGCCAGCCAGCCAGCCAGCCAGCCAGCCAGCCAGCCCAAACAACCAAAAGGCCAGCATGCCCGGGGGCTAACACGAGCTGCGCGAGATAAGAGCGACCTGGGCTCGACGGGCGTGCCTTGCGAGTCGTAGATGCCACAGCTGGCGGGGTTGACGGTGCTGAGGGCGGGTTCGCAAGTCTCCTCAGGCTGCGTCCAGCGCCAGATCACGCCCCAAGCTGCCCACGCTTCGGCCAGCCTCGGCCAATCCGCCGCTTGGGGCGCGCGTTGGCCCAGGCCATACACCGGCCTTGCTTTCGACATAGCATCCGACCAGCTGCAGCCGAGCCCTAGCCGCTCGAGCCTGGTTAGGGTGAGCTCGGCGTAGTCTTTGTACTTTGCGCCTCTGAACCCGGCTGGACCGAGGAGACGCTCCGTGTCGGCAGGTGGCAGTGGCGTCGGCGGCGGGCGCTGCTGCTGCTGCTGCTGCTGCTGCTGCTGCTCGTGCTCGTGCAGCTCCTGCAGGTCAGTGGAGCAAGTACAGTGAAGACAGTATGGCACTACAGTATTGGTGAGCATAGGGCTCCTGCGGGCAGGTCGAATGAGTAAGAAAGGAAGGAATACAGAGGTGAGGCACGATAGAACTCGTGAGTATAGCTCTCCTGAGCGGCGAAGTCACACCACTCCTGGTAGCCCCAGCCGACGCGTTCGCTAGGCAGGTGCAGCTCCTGCGCGGTGTAGCTCCACTGGCGCATGAGCGTGCTGGCGCAGCGCAACAGCGGCTCGGAGCCGCGCAGCATCTCGACGAACACATCCAGCCGTGGCTGCTCACCCTCGCACACCAGGATAACATCCTCCCATGTGTCGTCGTCGTCGGCGACTCGGTAGAAGAGGACCACCGTGAGCTCGTGCTTCTTGGCGTGCGCGCGCAGAGTCGAGAGGCCCTCGGTCGCATCGCAAGCGACGATGTGGCACACGGCAATGTGCAGGCCCATCCTGGAGGGCGCGGTCGGCGGAGATGTCGGGACACTGTGGACACGGCGCGTCGAATGCGCGGGTGGGTGGGTGCTTCAGCTCGTCCGATGAGCGCGTTTTCTGAGCCCTCGCTCGCTCGACCTCCGTAACCCAGTATACCTGGGCGCCCTCGCACCGGTCCGCGGCCCATCAGAGGACGTCTATCCGTGATTATTCTGTCGACAAAGCAAGACTACTTAAATGGTCGAAACAGCTAGTGCCAAACGCGCCGCACAGCCTGATGGGCCACCTACGAGCTAGGTCTGGAGCACGCCTGTATATTCATGTTAACACATACGAACGTCTCATGAAAACAGCCGTCGTCAGACGTCACGCGCCCCTGCCAGCCGCGCCAAAAACGGGGCAAATCCATGCCAGCTGTGCGCCGCGCCGCCGGCATCAGGCAATCAGCCGTGGGTCCACGCCCCGGCCCCAGAGACCCAGCATGAGCAACCCCTCGCCAGAGGTAGGGGCGGGACGGAAATTCCGTTTCCGCCTGAGATATTGATTATTGTTCCTCTCTCACTCTTCTCTCCTCGTCTCTCCCCCCCCCGTCCCGGCCCGCGGCCGGCCCCCCGCGCCCCGGGGCCGGGCGCGCTCCGAGATACAGCCCTGGGCATTTCTGTTGTAAACCGTTAACAGCACACAGCTAACACTCACAGCTCTTGCTTGCCTTTGCCGGCCTTAGCGTCCTTGACGGCCTTCTTGGCGACGCTCGCGAAGTGCGTGTTCGAGAACATGCCCGCCTTGAGCGTCCCGGTCTTGTCCTCCTTGACCGACTTATCGAAGGCCACCTTGGCCGCCTCGACCGCCAGCTCGTGCGCGTCCTTGGAAGCGCCTCCGCCCGAGGCGGCGGCGGCAGAGAGCGCCGCCTCCTCCATGGCCTTCTGCGCCTGCTCCTTCTTCTGCACCTTGACGGCAAAGTCGCGCTCCTTCATCTTGCTGCTCTTGGGGCCCTTCTTCTTCTTGAGCCAGCGCTGGTACGTGTCGAGGTCGTCCTCGTTCAGCGTGCCCACCTCGGCATCGTCGAGCTGCCGCTTGCCGTCCGCCCACAGGCCCGGGAGGCCCGTCGCGGCCTCCACCTTCGGGAGGGCCGCGCGGCATGCCTCCGAGAGGTCCGCCGGCTGCACGCGCTGAATAAGGCAAGTGGCGGTCTCACCGTCGGCGCTCGCCTGGCCGCAGATGCCGTCGGGGAATGTGAGCTCGGCCGCGCAGCCCTCCAGCAGCGCGAGGTACTGAGTACAGCCCTCAGAGCGGCCCTCGAGGCCCTTGAGGCAGGTCATGATCCCCTTGGGACTCAGATCCATGTCCTCGCCCACGCACGCGCCCTCGTCGTCGCTGCACGACGGCAGCGGCGCGGAGAGAACGGCCTGCGCGGCGAACAGAGCGAGCGAGAACCTGAGGAGCGCCATCGTGGCAGCGTGGGAATGGGGGTATATTATAAGATAAGAGACACCCATTGATCTCTTCACGGGTTCCTGTAGCGCGTGAAACCTAACCATATTATCGTACCTTCATCTTATCTCTTATCTTCAGCCCTAGATAGATGACGATGATCTCTTATCATCTTTAGACCTACCCCGGCCCGTTCACGTGCCCCCAATGCTGTCTATCGCGGCTCACCGTGATGCGCGGTCGCGTGGGCGCAGGGACGGTGCGCCGGAGGGCCCGGGTGACCGCGGGGAAGTTTCGAGTCGGCGCGATGCCCGCCATCGCTGCCTCACGCGCCGTGTGTGGCCGCCCAGGGTGCGGCGCATGCACATGCACAGGGCCACGCACACGATCACCAGCATGAGGATCACGATCATGATCGCCCAGCGTGAGGCGGCGCTTGCGATGCGCATGCTGCCTCCCGCCCTGCCCCGCGCGCCCACGGGCCGCCGCGTGCGCCTCGTGCGTGCGCCGCGCCGAGTTGCCGCGCGGCGGTGCCCGTGCGTCCACGTGTGCGTCCACGTGTGCGTCCACGTGTGCGTGTGCCGAAATGTGCCGGTCGGTCATGTGTCTGCCAGGGCGGTCATGCTCGGGCGGGGCCGCGGGTCGCGGAACCACGACTCGTCGATGCGCGGCAGCGGCGGCGGCGGCGGCGGCGAGCGCGGTGCGGGTCGCCGGCCATATGCGGCTGGCGAACATGCTGTGCGGGAGGGGAAGGCAGTGAGTAGGTGAGCAGAGTAAGTAAGCAGCTCTCCTCTGGCGGTATCACGAGCTGCGGCTAGCGCGCTGCACGGCTCCGCGATCTCAGGGTCGTGGCGCTGCACGTGACCACAGATGAATACCGCAGAATGAATACCGCAGAAGTGCACCGTGCACCCTCAGCTGCGGCTAGCGTGCTGCGCGCCTCCGCGGTGCTACGCCCTCCAACACGAGAGTACTTACTTTGCCAATACCAGAGTACGCACTTATTCACGACCTTCCTTACTGACTTACCTGCGGAAGGCGTCGGGGTTCTGGAGGACGACGTGCGGCAGCGTCGCGGCTTGCGGCACGGCCGGCGGCATGGGTGGGTCATTCTCGCAGCAGAGACGCACCCCGCGCTCGACAAGAGGGCGGCCGCAGCCCTCAGGGTCGCGCAGCAGCGGCACGCCCCCCCCGGGCACGCTGCCGCCCTCACCGTTGGAGAGGTGCTTGTACAGCTGCAGCGCGGGCGAGCCGAAGCGGTTGAGGTGCTGACCGCTGCTCGCCCAGTCCCTCTTCTTTGCAAAGGGGAACTTGACGAAGTCGAAGCCACCCGGCACATCGGAACGCCGCACGACCACCGGCGCGTTCCACGTGTGGCTGCCGCCGAGCCTCCGGCTAAAGTCGAAGCGGTAGAAGGTCGAGTAGAGCAGCAGCGGGAAGTCTCTCCGATGGGAGCACCACTTGAGCTCGTGCAGCAGATCGGCACCGGGTAGCTCGTCTACATCTGCAAGTATGATGAGGTCCTCCTCCGAGTGCACATGCGCCATCGCCGCCGCCCAGCCCGCCTGCTGCACGGCGATTTGGATGGGGTAGAAGGCCTCCTGCCGCCAGCGGCTCTGCAGCGCCTCGTGCAGAGACTCGCGCAGCGCCGCGTGTGGCACCTGGTCAGGTTTGGGGCCGGGGGTGGGCGTGGGGTTTGGATGAGGGTGAGGGTCGAGGTTGGGGCTGGGGTTGGGGTGAGGGTCGAGGCTGGTGTGAGGGTGAGATCGCGTGCGGCACCACGACGTGGACGATCTTATGTGCGAAGGCGGCGAAGCGCTTCGCATGCTGCGCGAAGACGAGCGGCTTGCGCAGGCCGCGGTGCGTGACGGGCGCCTCGACGACGACGAAGAGGTCGACAGTGGCGTTCAGCTCGTGCAGCCTCAGCTCCAGCACGTCTAGCTCGTACGAAAAGGGCACAATGTCAATGATCCGCCGTGGCGGCTGGCCTGCAGGCCGCGGCATCTCACACCTGCGGGAGGAGGTGGCCACGCTCAAGGATACACGCAGTGCAAAGCACGGCGTCAAGCGCGCACACTCTCCCTGTGCATCGTGTGTGCATCGCATATATGCGGCAGCGCACTCGAAGCGAGGCGGCGACCACGAGAGGTTGAGCGGCTGCTGGGAGGCGGGCCCGAAGACGAGGCCCTCGAGGTGCTGCTGCACGTCGGCGAGCAGCGCCGGCGGCAGCCGGTGCGGGTCGGTGCGCAAGGCGGCCTCGACGGCGGGCCAGGAGACGCCCATGCGAAAGCGCCAGCGCGGCGCACACGACACCAAGGGCGGAGTGCGAGGCTGAGCGAACACGTCCCGCTTTAACACCTGTTTGGTGGGTTTAGCCACAGCTAAACCGGGGGTGGTTTAACTTGGGTCAGCCCAACCGTCGCTGAACCGGGTCAAAGATCAGATAAGATAAGATTGTTGGGTTTCACGACGCTACACGACTCGCGACGCTACATACACACGTTCCGCGATGCCTGGGCCCCTCACACCCAGACACAAAGGCACGGTGTACTGGCGAATCTTATCTTATCTTATCGTATCGGGTCAAACCCGATAAGATAAAACGGGGGGTGGGGGGGGGGTATTATTCCCTTGGTTTACAGCGAGCGACTGGACGACTGCCAGGACACTAAATCGGTTAGTAATTACGGCTTTAGAGTGGCTGGTTTATGATCCAAATATCCAGCGGGGTCAGCTGTGGTCGGAACCTGCATTATCGCCAATGTCGGTGGCCGGGCGGGAGCCCGAGGCGCGCACCTCGCGCGGTTTAAGAGGTGGTTTAGGCTAAACCGGTTCAGGGCGCTGAACCAAGTTGCGGGGGGGGTATTGTGCCGTGGTTTAAGTTCGGGTTAGACCCGGTTCAGCGACGGTTCAGGGCTGGCCCAACTTAAACCACCCTCGGTTTAGCTGCATCTAGCTGCGGCCAAACCGGGTGAAACCGCGACGTCTAGCAGTCTTAACGTTAAGGCAGTCTCACCATGGCCATGTGATGCAAAAGGGGGAGACAGACCGGGCGTGCGTGAGGGTGCGTGCGCAGGTGCGGTGGACGCTCGGACGCTGAGGGTGTGGTGTCCCCGGGAGGGAGGGTGAGTGAGTGAGTGAGGTGTGCGACAGACAGGCAGGCTGCGCGGGCGGGCGGTGGGTGGGTGCGACGGGCGGGCGGGGAGGGATGGATGGATAGATAGGCTGGCTGGCTGACTGGGGGTTCCTCCGCCTCCAATTGCGCTTTATATTTTGCCCCATGTCCAAAATCCTGCCCCTGGGTCACCCGACCGATAGTAAGATCAGCCGATAAGGTGGTTGGTTTCACGCGCTACACGAACGACCGACCGATGCGTACGTATGTGTGTGTGTGTGTGCGACGCTGCACAATACCGCCATGCATGTCAGCATGTGCTGGGCCCCTCACACCCAGGCACAAACAAATGCACGGAGTACGACGATCATGATACGCCGCTATAATAACCAGGGACTCGACCTCTGGCTGCGGACTGAGTGGTGTGACGTCGATTCCCATGCGTTCTCGTGTAACCTCGGCACGGCTGGTCTCACCTGATTGACGTGACATTCAATTAACTTTCCAATGGAGAAAGGTTTTGAAGATAGACATATATGATCCCGCAATAGCGATCTCCCCGCACGTGACGGGAATCTCCTCGACGGTGGTCCAAAATCTTGTCGGCGCTCGGATCCACGCAGGCCGTTTTCAAGACAACGCAGGTCGCACTCGCAGTCCCGCCTCCTTTGGGCATGGCTCACCTACGCTCACCATCCTTCGGCTCCGCTTGGGCTCACCTTCGCCTCCGCACGTTGCAGGTCAAATATGAGCGCCGCCACGGAAAACGTGAAGGTCGAAGTCGTGGACGCGGAATCTGGCGTGCCGAAGACGGCAAAGCTGGCCCACATCCTCTCAATCCTTGTGTCCGGCGTCATCGCGCTCTGCGTTTCGTCCGTGCTCGCCGACGGCCAGTCCGTGATCGTCTTGAAACACGTCAAGGACCTGCCCCCTGTCACGAATCCGGAACTCAAGAACCTGGTTACGATCCCGAAGGGCTCCCATGTGAACCTGAAGTACAACCTCGCCGAGCTGCTTGGCCCTGGCTACGGTGTCGGACTTCACCATGACCAGTCGGGCCACATCTGGAACGAGGCCGGTGCTGAGCACCACGATCTGCACCACCTCATCGAGGACCTTGGTATTGACGCCGTCATCGCCGCTGTCCCCAGCGTGATCTCGACCGACGGTGAGAGCCGCGCCCCAGCTGGCACGCGTCGAACGCCTGCACTCCTCGCCTGGTCTGACCGTGTGCCTGGCCTAACTGTGCGCCTGCCCTAACCGTGCTGCCCTCCCACCCAACCGCAGGCCTCAAGCACCCGGTGCACTTCCTGGGTTGCTACGAGCTCGAGCGGACTGGCCTCGCGGCCATGTCGTTTGGCTTCATCGCGGAGATCGTCGCCGTGGTGATGGTGCTCTTCCACGCGCTCGCGCTCGCCGGCATGCTGCCCGCCAAGCTGGCCAAGGCGCTCGCCGTCCTCGTCTGGCTCGTCCTCACGGTCGGCTTCCTGATCGTGTGCATGCTCGCCGTGGCGATCTACACCACCAACTGGACGTGCGACCAGGTGATCATCCCCAACATTCGTCTCTCGGACCACTTTGACTACAACTACGGCTTTGGCTTCGCCATCATCGGCTACCTCGCCTCGCTCCTCATCCTCTGCGTCACGATGTGCTTCACCTCCACCAAGGACGGCGAGGCCGACCAGCCCAAGACCGGCGTCGTCGGGGGCCTGATCAAGGTGCTGTGCGGCGTGATCACCGGCGTCGTCTCCGCCATTGTCATCTCGATGATCGTGCTCGCGCCCAACCAGGCTTTCGAGGACGAGACCTCCGTCTACGCCACCAACTGGAGTAAGTCGGGCAACCCGTGCGAGGACCAGAAGCCGTACCACGCCGGCCCGGGCGACCACTACTTCTCCAACACCCAGTGCTTCCATGAGAACGTCGCGCTGACGCTCGAGCAGGCCGGCGCCAACGTGACCAAAGGCTACATCGGCGGCTTCGACGCCAAGAGCCGCGTGCCCATCACCCAGAAGTACTCGGACGCCGGCCTCTGCGCGGTCAACGTGCACTGGCACCTGGGCGCTGAGCACCTCTCGGTGGGCCAGTATGACTCTAAGGGCTCCGGCCCGGACCATCACCATCGCAAGCTCGCGGCGGCCGAGCACGGCTCCGGTGACGCGGCGGACGAGCACGACACGCCCCCGACACGCCCCCGTCACGACGACCCTACGGCACCGGTGCGTGGGGGCTTCCAGTGCCACCACTACAAGGACTCGATGACGGAGCCGCAGAAGGCGGAGTACACGTGGAAGCACTGCGAGCACATGCAGGTGGGCGCGACGTACGAGGTCCACTGGCCGCACTCGGCTGCCGGCGCGTGCGGCACCAAATGGCAGATGCAGTCGCCCTTCTACGACGGCGTCTTCTGCCGTGACGGCATCATCACGATCGCTCCGCTCAACACCTACGAGAAGATCGGTGTGCAGGCGCAGGTCTTCACCATCGTCAACGACGAGGACCCCAAGTACGTCAACATGAACCTCTTCGAAGGCATGATCGACGACACCACCCACGGCTACGGTGGCGGCGATATGGCCTATTACACCGGCTCGACCACCGGCACCTCGCGCGACAACCAGGTCTGCTCGCGCTACACGCCGATCACGTGGCAGGTTGACCGCAAGTGCCACATGATCTCGGCCTCGAGCTTCGACGAGATGTGCAAGGTCATGAAAGAGCAGGCGGACGACATGAGCAGCGACACCCACCCGCACGGCGCGCGCGACCTCGTGGACTTCGCGCTCGCCGCCAACAACCAGCAGCGCAAGTGAGCGCGTGCGAGAGGGCACCGGTTCGTTTGAAGAAGAAGAAGAAGAAGAAGAAGAAGAAGAAGAAGCGCCCCGCTTGCTCAGTGTGATGTGTGTTTCCTGTGCGCCTCTCCTGGCGCACACAGAGTCCGATTAGAGTGCGATGAGTAGCCGGCTACGTCGGTAGGGCGGTGACGGGAGGGCAGCGCGAGTAGCAGCTTTCGAGTAGCAGTTTTCGAGTAGCAGTTTTCGAGTAGCAGTTTTTTTAACCCGCGCTGCCCCAGCTACTCCGCGGCGAAAGGCGGCTTCCCCGCCGCCATCCACCACCTCCTGCTCCTCGCCCACCCGCCTACCACCAGTCCGCCTGCGGCGCCACGCCCCGCCGCATTAAGCGCCACGACGTCCTCGCCAGGATCATCGCACATCGGCCAGGCCGCCACCACCTACCTGAACGCCCTCCACGACCTTCATCGCCGCCTCTCCAGCTCCGCCGGCGGGGCCGCCACGAAGGTTGACCTCGTCATCACCCTCCACTTCAGCTACCCGCCCGTCACCGCCCTCGACATCACCATCTCCTGCCCGATGCTCCCCTCCCACGCCGCCGCCGCCGCCAAGGACGCCGCCGCCATCTTCACC
>Ga0209302_10001098_pt1 | contig 15681 bp, 10 predicted proteins | sample ArcOceMetagenome_2_FD_187445 | JGI IMG/M metagenome (GOLD analysis project Ga0209302, IMG submission 187445) | Marine eukaryotic phytoplankton communities from Arctic Ocean - Arctic Ocean ARC135M Metagenome (SPAdes) (version 2) | ecosystem: Environmental > Aquatic > Marine > Oceanic | place... | reverse complement strand
GGCCAGGACAAGGCTCGTTCGTGGCGCTACCTCCTGGTGGCGCTCCCTCCTCAACCCGGTCGCCTCGGACCGATGGACCAGGCCGCCGCCTCCGCCCCCGCCTCGCTCGCACCGATGGTGCGCCTGGGAACATTGCCGCTGCGGCTCCTCTCCTTGGAGCGCGGCGCGGCGCTCGTCTACTCGGAGGAGCTCGTAGACGCGAAGGTGGCGCTGTCGACGCGCTCTGTCGATCAACGGCTCGGGACGACAGACTGGCGCGGGCCTGCCGGCCAGATTGTCTTCCGCACGTGCGAGGCCGAACGCGGCCGGTTGGTGGTGCAGCTGGGCACGGCCGACCCCGAGGGCGCGCTGGCGGCCGCGCGCCAGCTCTTCGACCCGGCCGACCCGACCCGCGATGGCATCGTGCAGCTCGACGTGAATATGGGCTGCCCGACGCTCCGGTGGTGCCCGAAAGAGTGCTCGAGCGCCGGCGGGAGCGGCGCGGCGCTCTTTGCGGACCGCGAGCGCGCCGAGAGGGTCGTCGCGGCGCTGCGCGCCTTCCTGCCGGCCGGTGTGCTGCTCTCGTGCAAGATCCGCCTGTGCGTCGAAGGCCCGGAGGCGACCCTCGAGCGCTGCCGGGGCCTGATCGCCGCGGGCGCGGCCGCCCTCGCGATACACGCGCGCTGCGCCACCGATCGGCCGAACGACGCGGCGCGCTGGGCTGAGCTCGCGCCCGTCATCGCCGGCCTCGCGAGCCAGGTGCGGCTGACGGTCAACGGCGACGCGCTCGACTCGGCCTCGGCAGACGAGCTGCGCCGCGCCTCGGGCTGCGCCTCAGTCCTAGTGGCGCGCGGCGCCCTCCTCTCGCCCTCGCCGTTTGTTCCGCCGGGCGGCCGTGTGCCGCCGCCCACGCCGCGGTGCGACGCCTCGTGCTGCGTGTGCCCGGGCTGCGAGGCGGAGGTTGCGGCGCGCGAGGGGCTGTGCGCGTGCACGCGGCGGCTGTGCCGCAGGTATGCGCAGTTGGCGATGGCCTCCGAGAACAACCCGCTCAACACTGGCTTCGTGCTGCTGTGGCTGCTGCATGCGCGGCTGCGCGAGCGGTCAGCCGAGCGGCCGCCGCCTGCGGGCGATCCGCACGGGCTGGCGGCGGCGGCAGCGGCGCTGCGGGACGCGACGAGCCTCGAGGACGTGGTCGGGGCGGTTGGGATGGGCGACGAGTGGCGCACGGGGGCGGCGGCGCGCGGCACGCCGGCGATCGCGTCGCACCGCTACCGCGCCGACTACTTTGACGACCTCGCGCAGCGCACGGACTGGGCGGCGGCGCTGCCCCGTGCGGCCATCGCGGCGCGGCGCGCGCTCGCGCGCGGAGGGGCGAGCTGCACCAACGCCGACATCCGCACGGCGCTGCTGGGCGCGCCGCCCGCAGGTGCCAGGCGAAAGAAGCCGTCGGGGCCTGACCGCTGCGCCGAGCTGCGCGAGCGCGCGGCGGCGCGCGGCCTCTTCGCGCGCGTCTTCGTGGCGGAGCAGCGGCCGCCAGAGGAGCGCGTGCTCGGCTACTACGCCGCGGCGTGGCGCTGCCGGGCCGTGCTGGGCGGCAAGCCGCACGACGGCCGCTTTAAGAAGAGCGTGCGCCACGCGCAGCAGGATGCCGCGATGGTGGCGCTCGAAGCGCTCGAGGCGCTGCCGCCAAGCGTCGCGGTTGTGGTGCCGCTGGCCTCGTCAGCGAGGCAGGACGAGGTGCCGACGGAGGCGCCTCGCTCGAAGGAGACCCACGTGGAGGAGGAGCCTCCTGCGAAGCGGGCGCGACGGCTGATGGCGTTATTGGTGCCAAGGTCGGTGAAGGTGGCTCGGCCGAGGTAAAGTCTAAAGTAACGCCGCACAATAGAGGGGTATAGACAATTCCCAACCTCCCCTCCTGAACTTGTGTCAGTCGCGAGACGAGATTTGGTCGGCGCGGCTCTCCGCGCGTTTCTCTATCTTATCTGCGGTATATGTAACAGATAAGTAATTGTAAGTCCGAGTTGTTGGTGGGTTATTTCGGGGTGTAGAGTTTGGCGTGCGCAATAACGTCGGCATCTCGTAATCTATGGACCTCGTGGACACCACAGATGACAGCGTCATCGAGCTATCGGAGCTGCGCCTGGTCCCTGCGTCGGTCCTCACCTCGCACCTTGCGATCCTCGAGACCGCCACCAGCGCCTACCGAGCCGAGCTACTCAAGCGGCCGAGCCACTGCCGTACGGCCGCCGCCGCCACCACCACCAGACAAGCCATGCCTGTGCTCGGTGAGGCGCCCGAGCAGCTCGTCCACAGTGTGCTACCTACGCTACCGACAGAGCTGTGGCACGCCATATTTGTGACCGAGCGGCAGTGCTGGCGGCGACTGCGCATGTGCATGGTCTGCGACGCGTGGCGACATGCCATTCGCGACGACCCGGAGACGTGGCGTGCACTTGTGGTGACATACGACCGACGGGCAGTCTTAGACCTTCCTACAGACCACTTGTTCAAGAGACTGGTCGATGACGGGGCGCTGCCGATTCTCCCAACGCAAGTGCGGCGGCTAGTGCCCAATTTGTCGTGGGTGACCACTGTGGTTCTGGCGAGCAGCACGGTTTCTCAGCCATGGGGGTTCGCCGGGGAAGCTCCACAGGCTAAGTTGTTGAGGGAGCGGCGCTACATTGACTACGTCTGGCCGGTTTTGAGTGCCCTGTGCGGGCTGTCGTTTCCGTCTCTGCGCAAGCTTGCGATGAATCTTGAGGGGCTCGGCCGCGATAAAGGCGACGCGGAACACTTTGATGTCGTGTTTCGCTGGTTGCGGGATGACCTTCCAGCTGGGCTCGAGATTCTGAAGCTGGGGTGGGCCCACTCCACTCTGAAGCAAAAGTACTTTCCTGGTCTGTTCGATCGATACGTGCAACTCAAGGGCCTCCAGCTCGCGGGTGAGTGTCCGCTGAGCAGGCCCTGGACCTCCGACAGCATGCGGCACACCATGGAGGTGCTCGTGTGGGGTGACTGCTTCTATGCCACCGAGGATAAGCTTGGAGAGCTCGCCTCCCTCGAAAATGTGCGCATGGTCAATCTCGTAATGAGCGCGCCGGCGCCGGAAGACCTCGCAAAAGTCTGCGAAGCCATGCCGGCCGGCGTGAAGGTGCTGTACCTCGATTGGGACTCCTCCGAACCACTTTCACTTGTCGACTGGAGCGTCATTGGAGTGCTACAAGGGCTCGTGGAACTGTGCGTCTGTCTGGACTCGTGCGAGTTTGCTGACGGGGTAGGGACGGCGGCCATCAACTCGCACTTGGCAGGGCTGCTGCCTAAGACGACCATCCTCATCGCCGAATGGAAGGGGGATGGCGCGGATTGTGGACTCAACGAGATTGAATACGCGCCTAACCTTATCGACCGCGAGTTCCTGCCGCTCCGTATTCCTGATTGGCACTACCGGCGAGGCGTTTACCATCCTGGGGCACCTCCTACTGGATAGCCGATTTTCGACCCAGCCCGGACTTCCCCCCCCGCCGAGTCACGGGTTTCGTCAATGAACATGCTTCGTCAAATCGCAATCACGATGCAAGTTTGGCCAATTCGTACTCAGCTCGCGCACACTGCAGAGTAATCAACGAGATCGACACTGGATTGCGGAATCTGCGGACTTGTAACCAGTGGGAATTGTTAATGGCATCGACGGAATCCAGTGAACTTGCGTGATTGGATAATTGTATAATTACATAACTTGTCATACTTCCACTGATGAGCAAACTTGCAAACTTGTGCATGCAGTGTCCCGATTTGGATTGGGATCAAACTTGCCAAACTTGCCTCCGGGATCAAACTTGCAATCCCAGTGTCCCGATCCGTACTAAACTTGCATCCACGGCTGCAGACCCGAGAATATCCGATTTTTGGACGTTCCTGCTACTCCCACCCATCCTATATATATAGAGGCAGTATACAGCCGTAAATAGGGCAGTCCATTAAAATCACTTGGCGGAGTTAGTACGTTAGTATAACGCATGGTATAACGATTTAAACGAACGCCCCGCCCCCGCCACGCGAGCTAACACTGCTAACACTACACAACTCATACCGTACTACCATGGGCATGGCTGCTAGAGCAGTCCTTCTCTCTGATTTGGCGGTTTGTGGATTGTGAGGAAGGAGAGAGCCCTGAACAGTAGGCCATGAGTAGTGCACTGCCGAGAGGCGCCGCAAATCCACCAACCGCTTGCCGCTCGCCAGCGCCGAATGACCGACCTGCCGCATCACCGGCACCGATGGACCACCAAGCGCTGTGCCATGGCGTTGGCACATCGCCTGCTTACTTAGCGACGTCACGCTTCCACTGGCTGATCAAGCGCTGCATGTGCGCGCTCAATCTCCACCTCCGCCCGGGAGAACTCACTGGGAGAACTCACTGCAGTCCGGGAGCACTCACTGCAGTCCCAGTGAGCTCCGCAGTGAGCTTGGGCGTGGGTTCTCACTGGGCGTGGGTGCTTCGAGGCGACCCGCGCTCATGCCCGCGTGGCACGCTTTGAAGCCCTTCAGCACCTCCGCACAAGCCGTTGCCTGGTTATCCTTTTTTGCGATGCAGTCGGTCCACGCCTCGTAGAGCGGCTGGCACCCACCCAGCTGAAGTTGGCCACTCCCGTCGACGACGGGGACAGCGGCGCGCGCCTCCGCGCTGCGCTTAGCGTCGCCGCAGTCCACGCACACTTCCTCCCTCTCACCCATGGGTGCACGCGAGAGCCAGCACACAGACGAAGACTTGCGCCGAGGTGTGGGGGATAGGCGTGGAAGAACACAGATAGAAGAATCTTATTAAACGGCGGGAAACCTCCAAACCCGCGACATGGTAAATAACTGCACAGCAAGAACGCGAGACTCCTCCTAGGTCCCGCTCCCCGCGCAGCACGGCAGCACTGGTCCTCAGAGGCCGTTGGCCACAGGCCTGCGCTCCCGCGAGCTCTTCTTCGGCTCGGGTGGTGGCCTCTCGGGCGCGGCCTCCCACTCGCCGGACGCCGCCCGCCGCCGCCCCAAGCTGCCGCCCGCCCTGCCCCCGCCCATCGAATGGCCCGACGCGCCGCTGTCGCCGCTGCCGCCACGGCTGCCGATGTCCAGCTCGCCAGGATCGCCACCTTCAACGGCGGGCGCAGAACTCGAAACCTGCGGAGCACCCTGCTCCGACTTCTGCTGTCGGCGGCTGCGGCCCATCGGTGCGCCCGGTGCGCCCGAGCCACCGCCCACCGCGCCGCCGCCGCCACCCGTCGCGCCGTCGCCGCCGCCCGTCGGCATCTGCACGCGGGCATCCACGCCGCCGCCCATGCCGCACGCCCCCATCGAGGCGGCCCCCATCGAGGCGGCCCCCATCGAACCGGGCCCCATCTTCTCGGCGCCTCGTCGCCCCGTGCCGTTGCCGCCGTTGGTGGCGGCCTTCTGGGAGGCGAGAGGGTTGAGTGTGCCCACGCGCGGCTGCGCACCGAACTTGCTGTTGAAGTTGACCTCGCGGTTCTGCAGCTCCATCTTGAAGTACTTCATCTCCTCGTACGTGCGGCGCACCATCTCGTCTTTCTCTTTCATCTGTCGCCGGAGCGACTCGATGAGCTGCACGTCTTCAGGCCGTGGCTCGCGGTTATCAAGCTTGTCCTGCAGCTCCTTGAGCTGTGCGCTAAGCGTGGCCACCTGCGACTGTGTGAGCTGCTGTGCGTGCTGGAACTCGCTCGTGAGTTTCCTCGTCTCGTCCACCTGCTCGCCGAGCAGCGTCTCGAGCTTCTCCTTGGCCGCCTCCTTGGCCGCCGCCATCGCCTGCTGCTGCTCGCGGTACCTCGCATCGAAGGCCGCCGCCGCCGCGCGCGCCTCCTCGCCCGCAGCGACCAGCTGCTCGCGCAGCGCGCGCTCCTCCACGCGCAGCGCGCCCAGCTCGGCGCCCCGCTCGGTGGCCAGCTGCGTCTGCCTCTCGAGTTGCAGCTGCAACTCGAGCAGCGCCTGCTCGTGCGTGCTCCCACTCGCCGCCGCCTCGGCGCGCCGCCTCTCCTCTGACGCTGCGAGCGCCGCTGCGGCGTCCGCCTCCAGCTGTAGCCGCAGCGCCTCGCGCGCGGCCGCCGCCTCGTCGGCGAGCTGCTTGCCGAGCGCGGCCGCCGCCTCGTTGGCCGTGCGCGCCTGCGCCGCCAGCGCGTCCTCGCGCGCCGCCTCCTGCTTGACGATCTCCTCCGCCAGTCTCGCCTTGTGCGTCGCCTCCGCCACGAGCTTCCATTTGCGCGCCGCCTCCGCCGCCGCCGCCGCCGCCTTCCGCTCCTCCGCCAGCGTCGCCACCGCCTCGCCCGCGCCCTGCTGCTCGGCGCCCAGCAACGCCTCGAGCTCCCGGACGCGCTCGCCGAGCCGCGCGTTTTCGGCCTCGGCCGCGGCCATGTGTCTGGCCGTTTCCTCCGCCGTGCGCGCCGCGCGCGCCTCCGCTTCCGCTGCCGACGCGGCCGCGGCCGCGGCCGCGGCCTCCTGCTCCTCGATGCGCTGCCGCAGCGCCGTCAAGTCGGCCCGGGCCTGCTCGAGCTCGCACGCCGCCTCCCTCAGAGCCACCTCGCCCCCCCCCGCCTGCTGCCGCAGCGCCACCAGCTCCGTCTCCGCCGCCTGCTGCCTCCGCTGCAGCGCGGCGATCTCCTCCTGCGCCGCGCTCAGGCTCCGCCCCGCCGCCTCGGCATCCGCCGCCGCCTGCTCCGCCTGCGCGCGCAGCGTGGCGTGTAGCGCGCCGAGCTCCTCCCGCAAGCGGTCCGCCAGCTCGTTGGCCGAGCGCAGTGCCGCGGCGCGCAGCTGCAGCTCCGCCTCCTGCGCCGCCCCCTTGGCCTCCGCCTCGGCCGCGCGCGCCTCCGCCGCCTGCAGCGCCCCCCGCAGGGCCTCGAGCTCGGCCTGCCGCTGGGCCGCCTCCTCCTGCAGTCCGTGCGCCTGCGCGCCCGCGTCGCCGCGCGAGCGCTCCAGCTCGGCCTGCAGCGCCTGCAGCGCGGCCTCGTGCGCCTGCCGCGCCGCGTCGAGCTCGCGCTGACTCACCTCGCGCAGCGCCTGCTCGTGCTGCTGCAGCCGCGCCTTGGCCGCGCGCTCCTCCTCCTTGAGCTGCGCTTGCAGCGGCGCCGTCGCCTCCGCGACGGCGCGCAGCGCCGCCGCCTCGAGCTCCGCCACCCTCGCGCTGTGCGCCGCCGCCGCCGCCTCCGCTGCCGCCGCCGCCTTGGCGCGCTGCGCCGCCGCTTGCTGCTCCGCCTCGGCCGCCGCCCAGCGTGCCGCGTCCGCCGCGTCCGCCGCCGCCTTCCGCGCCGCCTCCAGCGCCTCCCCCGCCGCGCCCGAGCCCAGCCGCAGCGCCTCGAGCTCCTGGCGCGTCGCGGCGTGCGCCTCGACCTCGCGCCGCAGCGCCTCCTCCTGCGCCTGCGCCGCCCCCTGCGCCGCCGCGCGCGCCTCCGCCGCCGCCGCCGCCGCCTCGGCGCGCGCCGCCTCCAGCTCCGCGCGCAGCGCCGCCTGCGCGGCGCGCGCCTCGTCGAGCGCCGACGACGACCCCCCCGCCTGCGCCCGCAGCTCGGCGAGGAGCCTCTCCTGCTCCTGCAGCTGTGCGCCGAGCTCCGCCTCTCGCCGCGCCGCCGCCTGCTCCGCCGCCACCAGCGAGGCGGCGCGCTGCTCGAGCGCCGCTTCCGCCGCCGCGAGCTGCGAGCGCAGCTCGGTCGCGCGGCCGCCCTCCGCCGCGAGCTGCTTCTGCAGCAACTCCACCTCGGTGGCGAGGCGCGTCGCCTCCTCCTTGGACGCCGCGAGCGCCTCCTCCGAGGCCCTCCTCGCCGCCGCCTCCTCCTCGAGCCTCGCCTGCAGCTCCTGCAGCTCCTTGGCTTGCGCCGCTTGAATGGCGGCCAGCTCCCTCGACCGCTCCTCCCCGGCCGACGCCGCCTCCTGCTCGCGAAGCATCTGCGCACGCTCCGCCTCCGCCGCCGCCTGCTGCGCGCTCAGCGCCTCCTCCGCCTCCCTCAGCGCCGCCGACAGCTTGTCTTGCTCGGCGAGCTGCTGCGCCATCATATCGTTGTACTTCTGATTGTGCATCTGGACCACCATCTCGAGCTCCTGCCTGTCGTTCGCCTTGCCGTCCTGCGCCTGCTTGATCGCGGCTTCGAGCTCGGTGATACGGCCCTGCATCTCGCCCTGCGTCTCCTTGAGCGCACGTGCCGCGTCAGCCTGCTTACTCTCGCTCGCCGCCTTCAGCTCCGCCTTGTAGCTCTCCAGCTGCTCGAGCGACTTCTTCTTCTCCGCGGCATATGACTTCTCGAGCGCCGCGACCTTCTCTGCAATCGCCGCGGCGGCGGCCTTGCCACCGCCCTCCTCGCTCGCAGCAGCGACCTTCGCCGAGGCATCTTGCAGGAGGTTCTCGATCTCAGCCTCGTAGTCGTCCTGGAGCAGTTGCAATCGCCCCTCGGAGTCCTCATTGCGCGTGTTCAGGTGGTAGATAACCTTTGTGAGCTGTGCGACCTTCTTGCACAGCTTGCTGTGCAGCTCGGGCGTCAGCAGGCTCGCGTCCATTGGAGCGGGCGGTGCAGCACTGTGTGAGGCGCCTCAACCGAGGATAACCTCTCCAGCAACGGCCTGAGACGCGGCGTTGTGACAACGCGAGTCTGGGGTGACATGGCGGAACAGGCCCATTACCTCGTAAGATAGATAAGATCTTACCTCGTAAGTGCGCATGTAAGTACGCGTTACAAGTACTCTTACGCTACGTCCTGGTGAACCGCCTTGATATGCGCTCGTGTGTTTCCCGCTCTCCGCAGCCTGCCAAACCGCCATCACCCCAATCGCCTGCCCTCAGCACGTCAGTAGGCGTAGGTCGCGCTGCCAGCGGGCGTGCTCGCCCCCTCGGCTGGGCCAGCCGCTACGGCGCCGGCGGCGTCGCTGCTGCCGCCCCCGCGTACCGCTTCCGCGACCGTCGCGTGGCCCCTCGACTGAGCGAGGTCGTCGGGCGTCACGCCGGAGTCGTCCTGGGCCTTGGCGTCGGCCCCGCGGCGCAGCAGCTCCTGCACCACCTCGAGCTGGCCGCTGCCGGCCGCCGAGTGGAGCGGCGTCGACTCGCCGGCGTTGCGCACGTCCACGGGCGTGCCCTGCTCGAGTAGCCAGGTGGAGCACGCCAGGTGGCCGGCGGCGGCGGCCCAGTGCAACGCGGTGTGCCCAATCCCGCGGCCCGCCTTGCCGAGTAGCGCGGCGTCGGCGGCGTGCAGCCGCTTGAGGCTGCCCAGGTCGCCGACCTTGGCCGCCTGGAACCACTGCACGTCCGGCGCAGCAGAAGGGTCGACCGCCGCCGCCGCCGCCGCAGGCATTGGGGGCGGAGGCTCGCGCCTAGCGTTTGGTTCCGCCGCCTTCTTCTTAGGCTTGCCGCCCCGCCCGCCGCCCATGCCGCCCATGCCGCCCATGCCGCCCATGCCCGACATCGCGCCCATCTCGGCCATCATGGCGAGCATCTCCGGCGGCAGATTAGGCATGCCGCCCATGCCGCCCGCCCCGCCGCCCATGCCGCCTCGCATGGCGGCGGCCATGATCATCTCCTCCAGCGCCGCCTCGTCGTCGTCGTCGTCCAGCATGTCGAGCGGCGAGCGCGCCGGCCCGCCCTTGGCGCCGCCCTTTTTGCCGCCCTTGCCCTTTTTTCTGCCGGCGGCGCCACCACCCGCCGGCGCGCGCTGCGAGCCGGTTAGCCGGCGGGCGGGCGGCCTGCCACCTGCTCCCGGCGGCCCGCCCATGCCCTGCATCATCGCCATCATCGCCATCATCGCCTCCTCGTCGTCCTCGTCGTCGCCGTCGAGCGCGCCTAGCTCCGACATACTGGGCACCATGTTCGCCGGCATCGTGCTGCCGTCTGGCATGAGCACCGGGCCGTCGGACATGCCCATCGACGCCTTGAAGAAGGACTCGAACGACTGCTGCAGCTCGTTCATGTCCACGTCGTCGCCGTAGAGCTCCTTCATCTCTTCGCCCATGCCGCTCTCGATCATCATCTCCTGAAAAAACTGCTCGAGCACGCCCGAGCCCATGAACTCTTCCATGTCGAAGTCGGTGAGGTCCAGCTCGCCCGTGGCGTCGTAGACGCGACGCTTCTCGGGGTCGCTCAGCACAGCGTAAGCCTCAGATATCTCCTTGAACTTCTCGGGGTCACCGCCCTTGTCAGGGTGGTGCTGGAGAGCGAGCTTGCGGTACGCCTTCTTGATCTCGGTCTCGGACGCGTCCTTGGCGAGGCCGATGCGCTCGTACAAAGTGGTGGACATGCGCCTCCAAACGGCCGCCCCTGAACTTGCGCAAACACAAGAGTCAATGGTCATTCGCAGGACAGTACGCGTACTGTAGTAGGTAGTACCCCCCTCTGGGTAAGCCCTGGTCTAATACGCTAGAGTTCACATCAAAGATCAAACTTTTCACAAACGCTGGAAACGCTCACCGAATCAAACTTTCACGCGCTGACCAGGCGCGCTGACACGTGACAGCAGACTCCACTCTCCAGGCAGCGGCACTTCTAAAGTCTCGGGGAGGTGCGCGCAGACCTGAGACCGCTGAGAGACACTGAGACAGAGATAGATCCAGGAGAGATCAACGGAGAAAAATGGATGGAAACGCAAAAACGACCAAAAGCCACAGACAGCGCACAGCGGAGGCACTTGACTGAGAAAGGCGCCACCGATGCCTTCTCACTCAGAGAAGAAAGAGGTGGGTCCCACGCGGGAGAGAGAGAGATTGGTCTCGGTTAAACATTTCCGTGGTGGCGGTAAGGACTGTACATTTGCGTCGTACGTTTTGCCTTCGTTCCATTGAAGGCCAATCGGTGCGATCGACGCAGCGCCCCGCCCACGCCACCCCTGCTCGACTCCCGGCCCACAAACTCTGCTTTCCAAACGCCAGGAGCATCATGGGCATCTTCTCGAAGGCGGCCATCGACAAGAAGTATGTCATCGAGAAGAAGGAGCTGGGCAGCGGGAACTTTGCCGTTGTGAAGAAGGCGACCCTCAAGAGTGGGTTGAAGGCGGCGGACATCCCCGAGGGCATGGGTAACGAGGTGGCGGTCAAGATTATCGACAAAGCCAAGGTCGAGGACATGAACGACATCACCCGGGAGATTGACGTGATGGGGCAGCTGAAGCACGCCAACGTCATCAAGGTCTGTCCATGCCGCGAGAACCCCGCCCCCCGCTGCCACACCAGCCCTGCGCCCTAGCCCTGCCCCGACCCCAAGCCTGAACCCGAGCCCGGCACTGGCCAGCTGTTCGAGATCTTCGACGAGCCGAAGAAGATGATGCTTGTGATGGAGCTCGTCACGGGCGGCGAGCTCTTCGACCGAATCGTCTCCAAGGGGAGCTACACCGAGGCGGACGCCGCCGGAGTCCTCCTACAGCTGTGCGACGCGCTCAACTACATGCACGCGAAGAAGATCGTGCACCGCGACCTGAAGCCGGAGAACATCCTGTGCGCCTCACCCCCGCCGCAGTGCACCGCCTCACCACCCCCACCGCTGTGGCCGAGTGCCGGGCTCCGAGACCGCCGCGCCGCCCGAGCGCGCCGCGCCAGCTTCGCCCTAGCGCGTCGCCTCGCGCCCCGCAGGTACTCGACCAGCGACGAGGACTCGCCGATCAAGGTGGCCGACTTCGGGCTGGCGCGCGTCATCTCCAGCAAGGAGATGATGAAGACGGCCTGCGGCACGCCGGTGACGCTCATGAGCACCGTCTACCACCACCCCTAGCCCTACCCCCAACCCTAGCCCTACCCCCAACCCTAGCCCTACCCCCAACCCTAGCCCTACCCCCAACCCTACCCCTACCCCTACCCCTACCCCTACTCCTAACCCCAACCAGGGCTACGTCGCGCCCGAGGTACTCAAGAACAAGGGCTACGACTCGGGCGCGGTCGACATGTGGTCGACGGGCGTCATCCTCTACATCCTGCTGTGCGGCTTCCCGCCCTTTTACGAGGAGGAGCTGCCCGCGCTCTTCGAGCAGATCCTGCACGCCAGGTGCACTCCCCTGCCCGACCCCTCCCCCGTGACCCCACACCCCTCGCTGGCGCCGCCCTTTTGGGCGGCCTTGTGGGTGGCCGGTTCAACGTGCCGTCGCCATGCTGGCACAAGTCCGTCTCCCCATGCCACGGTGCACGTCTCCACATGCCACGGCGTCTCCATGCCACAGGTACGACTTCCCCTCACCATGGTGGGACAACGTCTCGAATGAGGCCAAGCAACTCGTGCAGGGCCTCCTCACCATCGACCCCGCCAAGCGCCTCACAGCCGCGCAGGCGCACCCCACCCCACCACCCACCCCGCGCGGCTCGCGCGCGAGCCTCCGAGGCACGGCGGCGCCGTGCTGCCCGTAGACACTGTGCCCCCTTTGCGCCACCACCACCACACTGCTCACCCGGTGGCACGTCGGCGCAGGTCATGGCCTTGCCTTGGGTGTCGGGCTCCGCGCCCACCGCCGACCTGTCGGGGGCGCAGGCTGCCATGAAGAAGTACAACGCCACCAGGAAGCTCAAGAAGGCAGCCCTGGGCCTGATGGCCAAGCACCGTATGGCCAAGCTCATGGAGGCGGGCCGCGCGCAGCAGTAGGGCGCAGAGGCGGACGCGGGCACACCGGGGAGCACCGTCCCCGTTGATCAGAAGGAGTGCGTTCTCAGTTGTTGTGACTATGTCTAATTCGCGGGTGCAGTCATTTTGGAGATAAGATAAGATTGTTGGGTTTCACACGTTCTTATCTCTCTTATCTTATTATCTGATAAGATATATATAGATCTCTTATCTTATCTATCTTATCTTATCATCTTACGCAGCTCGTCCGCGTAACTACCTCCCGGGGCGCTGCCGACGCGCGCGAGGTGAGTGGCACACAGAGCACACCGTTGCGCTCTATTTTCGTGACGCAAATGCAAACGCAGCAGCAGGCACGGAGGCTCCACGTGGCGAACGTGTGTGGCACCTCCGGTCAGTATGGGCTGGTCATCGACGCGGGGTCGAGCGGCACACGGCTGCGTATCTATTGCTGGAAACCGGTTGGCTGGGGCACTCTGCCCAAGATCTCAGATGTGCTAGAGCGCGACAGCGATGGCTTAGATTCAACCCTGCGGCGCAGGCCGGGCCTCTCCCAGTTCGTGCACTCACCCGACCAAGCGGTGGCGCAAGTCCTCTCGCTAGTCACAGAGGCTCGGCAGTGGTTGCCGGAAGACAGGTGCACCCCGCCGTCACCATCATGTGTCAACCCACGCGGCCCATACGCCACAGCTTACTCGCACCTCACTTGCCACGAGCAGGGCGGCCTCAGCACTTCTGTACGTCAAGGCCACTGCGGGCCTGCGGCTGCTTCCGGTGCTTCAAGCTGAGCTGCTGCTCAAGGCTGTGGGTAGCGGCCTCGCCAACCGCACGCGCTGCCCCTTTTCCTTCGTCGAGGCGCGCGTGATCAGCGGCGAGGAGGAGGCGCTCTTCGGCTGGCTATCGGCCAACGCGCTGCTTGGCCGGTTCGGCCGCGGCACCACAGCGCACAGCGACACGGTCGCGTGGCTCGACCTCGGCGGCGCGTCCGCGCAGCTCGCGCATGCTCTGCAGCCGGGCAGCACCACGTCTGAGGAGGGTGCCGCGCACGTGCTCGCACTAGCGAGCAGTCACGTGCGTCTCGTGCTCCGCTCGCACCTTCGCTTCGGGTGCGACGAGGCCTAACCCTGACCCTAGCCCTAACCCTAGCCTCAACCCTATCCCTAACCCCAACCCTATCCCTGACCCCTGACCCCAACCCTAACCCTACCCCCAACCCTAACCTTGCCCTAACCCTAACCCTAACCCTAACCCCAACCCTGCCCATAACCAGGCGTGACGAGGCCTTCTGGCGCTCGTGCCGACTGCTCGTGCGGCGCGCAGCTACCGCGGCACGGGTACGGGAGCGGCACGCAAGCCAGCGGGGGGGGATGGGGGCGGGGGACAATGAGAGCCGCGCGCTGCCGCACCCGTGCCTGCATGCTGGCGACACCTTTGCGTTCCGCTTCGAACGCGAGGTGCATGGGGCGGGCGGCGGCATGGGGCAGGGGGCGGCGCAGTTCACCCAGGTGAACTTCTTCGGCACGGGAGACGCGGCAGAGTGCCAGGAGGTCATTGGCGTCTTGGTGCACCAGGTAATGCGCCATGCGATGCACCAGATAGTGTTTTGTTGCACCATGCAGTGCACCATGCCCATGCAGTGCACCATGCACCATGCGGTGCACCATGCCCATGCGGTGCACCATGCGGTGCACCATGCGGTGCACCATGCGGTGCACCATGCGGTGCACCGAATGCACCTTGCCGCCCCAGGAGGACGAGTGTCCGCCCGGCCGGTGCGGCAAGCTGACCAAGCCCTTCCTCGGCACCTACTACGGCGCGGGCAACTACTTCTACGTCGCGCGGCTGCTGCGGCTCGCCTCGCACAGCGGCACCGTCTTCCTCAGTGCCGACGACTTCGCCGCCGCCGCGCACACGGCGTGCGCCGTGCCGTGGCTGCAGACGCGCGTCGAGTGGAACGCCTCCGACTGGCTGCACGTGCGCCTTGGCTGCTCACCCCCTGCAACCCTACGCACCCAGGCTGCAACGCTGTGCACCCAGGCTGCAGCTTGTATGTGCCCAGGCTGCAACCCTGTGTACCCAGGCTGCAACCGCTATGCATCTCAGGTGCGCTTCGGCTGCTTCTCGGGCCTATACATCTCGGGCCTCCTGCAGCACGAGTACGGCTTCCCGCGCGCCTCGAAGCAGCTCGCCATCGCGCACACGCTGCGCGGGGCCAAGGTGGAATGGGCGCTGGGCAGGCACACCGCCCCGCCGCCCCGCCACCCCGCCGCTACGCAGGCACACGCCTCAGCAGACATGCTGCCCCAATGCTGCCCGCCACCCGTCCCCACCACCAATTGTAAGTCTCTGATGGTTGCTTGCGGCTGCGCAGCTTGTTGCATGAGATCGCGCTCAAGGGCGCAGCGGTCGAGCTGATTCCGGATGCTGCCGGCTGGCTGCCACGCTGCCGCGCCATGCTATCGTCAACCGGCACGCCGCAGCCCCCTGCCTGGATGGACCGGTCGATATCTGCCCTCTCTCTGCTTGCCATCACGGTGTCTTGCCGACCCGACCCGTCCCTGGTGGCAGGCATGGTCCCCTTTTGGTGCTTGCTACCTCTGAGCTGGGCGCTGGCCATCGGGCTCGTCACGTGGGTTGTGGGGTGTGCGTGCCTCCACCGGCGCATATCCTCACGGCGCGGCGGCAAGCGATTGGAGTACGCCGGCGCACCTTCCCTCCCAGTGTCGCCCCTTCTCTCGCCAAGCCGCGCGGAACTCGGTTACTTCGACGCCAGGTAGGTACATCTTCTCATCTTGTCGATAAGAATTGGAGATAGACCATATAATCATATTATCTGTGCTCTTATCTCTTATCTGTCTGTCTGCCTGTCTTTGATAGAGATAAGATAAGATCTTATCTTATCTCTATCAAAGACAGGCAGACAGAGTGACAGACAGATTCAGGGGCCCAGATTCAGAGATCAGATAAGATAGATCAGATCTTATTATCTTATCTTATCTTATCTTATCTGATAAGAGAGAGATACTAAGATCTCTCTGATAATAAGATCTTATCTTTCTTATCTTATATTATTTGCCTGTATATACTGGCTTACGTGTCTCTGCCCCCCCCAAGTCCACGAGTGAGTCGCGCTGAAC
>Ga0209302_10001097_pt1 | contig 15697 bp, 8 predicted proteins | sample ArcOceMetagenome_2_FD_187445 | JGI IMG/M metagenome (GOLD analysis project Ga0209302, IMG submission 187445) | Marine eukaryotic phytoplankton communities from Arctic Ocean - Arctic Ocean ARC135M Metagenome (SPAdes) (version 2) | ecosystem: Environmental > Aquatic > Marine > Oceanic | place... | reverse complement strand
ACAAATAGGATCCGCTACTAACAAAGTTACAAGTATCCCAGATAGTATTAATAATAACACAAACAATGCGATTGTTGACACAAATTACGACAATTATTCTGGGTTTGGAAACTATTATCATATGGACGTTTCCATGCATTATTCAGATTTATCATATGGTGTGTATTTACCTACAGTGACATTTACCACAACACACCCACTCGGATGGTTTACGAAAGAGATGCGAATCGCACAATTGGCAGAACAAGGGTTCACCGGGTTTTATGAAGCAGATTTTGCGGATAATATTACAGACATTTACCTTGATGCGTTTCTTGGCGATAAAAAGGTATGTGTCGTCACAATTAACAAGGTTACTGATATTTATCAGAGTGCGTTTAAGAATTGCAGTAATTTAAGAGCAGTTACATTGGATACGGCGGTTGATACAAATAATAAATATAAATTAACAACTCTTGGTAATAATGCGTTTGAAGGGTGTAGTGCGTTGAAGCAATTGTATATTCCAGATTCAGTAACTGACATAGCCCATAGTTTATGTAAAGGGTGTACGAATTTGGAAGTGGCTGTCATGGGGTATGGGATTAAACGTAATAATGAGAATGCTTGGATCGGTACGAATGCGTTTGATGGTTGTTCGAAATTAAAATATTTCATTATTCCCGATACCGTTACAAGTGTTAGTGAACTTGCTTTTAGAAATTGTAGTAGTTTAGAGCATCTATTGGTGCCAGAAACAATAACAACTCTTGCGTATAATGCGTGTACATCTATAAATTCCGGATGTATTGTTACATTACCGGATACCGCAAGTATGCCAAATAGTAAATTTAATAATAATACATTCCGTAGATATGATGTGGTTGTGTTTAACCCAAATGGTAGTGAACTCACGTACGGCGAGGTAAACACACAAACGTCGGGTATCACTGGTTATTATAAAGCAACCTTTAATAATACCTCATCGACTACGTTTACTACATTTGGTTACGAATGTTTTCGAACTAGTAAGACTAATAATGATAAGTTAGTTGCGGTATCTATACCTTCTACCGTTACAACAATAGGGTATTCTTGTTTTAGAGAACAAGAATTATTATCGGTATATATCCCCAAAGCGGTAAGTACATTAAAGACATACCTGGACCAAAACCGATACGTAGCTACTTTTATAGGCTCTGAATTGTACCAATTAGTGCTTGAATCAGGAGGAACACATAATCTTTTATACGCTGGTGGGGATGATGCGGCGCATTGTCAGAATTGTTCTAATTTATCAGCAGTTATAATGCACCCACATATCAGTCGTCTCGCCGATTCACTGTTTAGGAATTGCACCAAGTTACAATTAGTCAATATTTTTCAGAAAAACGCTGATACCACATTTTCTAATTGTGGAGGTGAATACACATTTGCAAGTACCTCATTGGAAGAAGTATATTTACCGGAACTAACAACGTGGTATAACCACACGTTTCATAGTAATCCAGTATTAAAACGGTTACATATTTATAAACATACAACGAAAGCTACTACAGCACTTATCAATAATGGAGTCAATAATGGTACTAATAAATTTCACATATATAGCGATTCCGCTGCTACGCTTCATCTAGATAATCATTCTATTTGGAATAACCACGTGATTTTTACTAAAACATATACGTCTATACAAACGAGTCAATTTAGCGGACATACATATATAAAAACAATTACATTCGAACACGGAGGAACTAGTCCATTAGATATAAACCCAAATGCGTTTGGTCAGACTGGAATAACAGATGGGGCACACCAAATTAAATGGAATGACCGCGAGTTTGAATTTAGTAGTAATCCACAAGACGTTAATGATGCTGGAATATTTGAAGATACAACTACATTAACCTCAATTTTCATTCCAAAAGGGTTTCCTTGTATTCCATCCAGATTTCTAACTCAATGCGCCAATCTACGAAATCTGTATTGGGATAAAAATTCATCTGTTACAAATGTTTACGGACCTTATGCTATTTACGGTACCCTCCTACAAAGCCTTCATTTTCCAGCATCAATTGTATCTCTCGGTGGTAGTAACAATATCAATAACTCCCATCATTTAATCAAAATCACATTTGGAGCAGGAAGTCGGTTAAAGTTTATTGACGGTCTTGGACGTGGAGCAGACGATACTGGTGAATCCGCTTATGAATTATCGAATATCGTTCTACCAAGTTCCATACAAAGTGCAAATGAATATGCGCTTAATAATTCATTCAAATACGGAGTATTAGATACAATGGTTATACCGAGCTCAATGGAATATATACCAGATTATTTTATTAATGTATACGGCGACACCGCAAAAATAAATACTATTTATATACCGAATTCTATCACCAATATAGCCGGACCACGAAGACATCACTCATATAAATCACAAGGATATAATACAGCATTTAGGGGGATACGCGCACTTACCAGCACTAAATATTATGCACCTTCACACTTAAACCCACTAAATACAACATCATTTACCAACGCACACGATATAACATACTATGATTTCGTAAATTTCCCAGCAATAAACGGAACAGTGAAAGGGTTGTATCATACAAATCATTATCATGCAGAAATTGGTGAGGGGACCATCACAGTAGGCATCTCTCTAAGAAATACTAGCAAATTGATTTCGGTGAATTTCCCACTTACAACAAAAACAATTTCACAAAATGCGTTCAAAGATAACTTTGGTCTAACATATGTGACATTCCATAAAGGTTCAAGATTAACGAATATTGAATCGGGCGCATTCGAAAATTGTCGAAATATTTTTGACATTATATTACCGGAAGCTTTGACGAACATTGGAGAAAATGCGTTTTCTGGGTGTATCAACTTGGCAACGGTGAAAATTCCATATAATGTTACGGATATTTCATATGGTGCTTTCACTAATTGTACTAATCTGGAATACGTCTCAATATCAGACACGTTATATAATGATATTTCAAATAATATCAATGACTATTTCTCAGGCAAACATATTATAAACTATCATGTTGTGCCTACAGTTGAATTTACTAGTAGTAATGAATTAACAAGTTCCAACGTAACAGCACAATTAAAGGATGTAGGATTATACAAAGGATCAATTTATACCCCCACATTTTCGAGTAGCGTGATTACAATAAACCCAGATGTATATGCGGATTTCCCTGAACTTATATTCGGATTACCTGAAAGATTCAGAACAGCAGGTTCAGGTGGAATCGTTCATAATAATACAATACAATCGCAAGTGGTTGGTGCTTGGTATAAGGATGGTAATACTACTTCCAGGTCTGGGGATTTCCCACTTATAAAAAGTATTCCAGATTATAACCTATATAATTATGATATTGGTTACGGAAACATAAATAATGACGATAATAATTATCTCGTTATGCCAGGGTTTACAGTAATATTATATAACAACTTATATGATGAATTAAACACACACAATACGAATCAGACTGATCTAGGAACTACTCAAGTTTTAGATAATTCATCAGGAACTAAAGCCAAACTTTTTACTCCTAACACAATAAATACAACGAGTTCTGCGTTATTAATATTTTTAAATAGAATAATCCATTATAAAAGCTACGTCTACTAGTAGTATTCTTGTATTTTACAACAATGCGAACAATTATAAGATATAATTATATACGCGTATTTTATACATAAACAAGGATGAGTGGCTATATTGCATTAGACCAACAAACAAAAATATCTAATAATCCAGGAGCGTGGATGTTTGATGGCAGCAAAGAAAATAGATGGCCTATACTACATAGTACGACCGACGTTAGGACTACTAGCATGTTTCTCACAGATGGAACTTCTTACTCGTTCAATGATATAGATGACGCGTGGTTTGTTTTACCTGGATATAAGTGTGAAGTGTATCAACACAGTAATTATAGTGGAATCAAGTCTACATACGACAACACATACGGAACCACCGTTTTAGTAAAAAAAACAATCAGAAGTAATGATGTCACCAGTATCAAGCTATTTTTTAAAGGAACTCAACTATAATATATCACATCTGAATACGCATATATGCATAATTATTCTAAGTAATACATTTCATATAGATAGATAAACTATATGAAATGCGTGCGTTAGTATTTAGAGAAACAAATATCCGCACCGAGATAGTATACTATCTTCATAAATAATACTGATATATTGCGGGTGTATTTTACCGAATTTCATATTGGTTCAGAATACAATATTAAAATATTCAATTATTATAAATAGTAGTGCGAATGACAACTGCTGGAAATACCGTTCAAATTACTACAAATGAAAGTCCAAGTGTAGTCGTAGATACTCCTATGTTTCCGGGGGCTTACATTTCAAATCACGGTGCGACTCGTTGGTACGGTCACTCAATTCCTATTTATCATTCTATACCAAGTATAAGTGATAACTATATGACTACAACAGCATATGGTTCTAACAATTCAACTGGTCTTGAATATATACTTGCTAATAAGGATAAATATATTATTGTCAATCCGAGATATAAATTGGAAGTATATCAAGTCCCTGACTATGGATACCATAAGTCGGGGACCCAATCATCAGGATACGATACAGATAATATAAACTTCTATACAGCAGATAACACAAATGGTACAGAACTGTTATTACATAAAGTACCTACATCCGATCCAGAAAATATAGATCTTGAAATAGAGTCTTGCAAATTATTTTACAAAGATGACGATGATATAGTGCGTGAAGTAATTCCACTGAAACATTCACAAATTACTTCTAGTTTAGGTAGTATATTTAATATATCAACCTACCATAACCCATTTGATTCCAACATCTCATTTGAAACTGTAAATCTAACATATAATGGACAGACTTATAAATTAGCAAAATTCTACTACGGTGGGAAAATAACAAATACTGGTAAAGATATTACAGTGCCTTGTTTATTAGTTGGTGGCGGTGGGTCGTGTGGATACGCGTCAGGAACTAGTTATGGTTCAGGAGGAGGTGGCGCTGGGGGGTATGGTGAAGGAACTATAACTTTAAAACGTAATGTAACATATGATATATCGGTGGGACCAGGTGGTGTTTCAACCGCATCTGGAGGTCCTGGTGGTAATCCAGGGGTTGATACATATATAAGAGGGAGTGATGGCTCTGAATGTAGAGTATATGGCGGAGGGGCGGGATGTAAATCATTCCCAAATAACAATATGGGAAATAATAGTAATGATGGAACCAAAAGTGGAAGTTCTGGTGGAGGAGCATTTAGAACTGGTACCGCACAACAAGATAAGTATTATTCTGTTACTCCAACAGGTGGTCAAACCACATTCACCAATACGCGTGTATCTATATATATGTCATATTTCGCGAACAAAGGAGGGGGGGGGAATGAAGGAGGAGGGAGCGGGGGAGGCGCTGGAGGCGCTGGTTTAACGGGTAGCGAAGGGACTACCTCGTCTGGAGTGCGAGGAGGAAATGGAAAACAGTGGATTGATGGATTATGGTATGCGGTTGGAGGAAGTGGTGGTCAATACGTAAATTCAGGCAGTCAGTCCGGTAATTCAAACTACGTTCGTGAATTAGGAAGAGGTGTTGGTGGCGCTGGTCGTAAAGGCAGTCAGGGACACACCACAAGTGGAAGCTGTGGAATATGTATATTGGCAATACCAATATAATAATGTATAGACATAATCAAAAAATAGTGATATAGGTGTAAAAAATAATAGTTTGATAATTATTATTTTTATCTATTCTAATCAAGAACTAAAGAAACTTGGTTCAAATAACTTTCAAAATCCATATTATTATCAATATAATTTTCTGGATTTTCTAATAAATCTCCAAATCCAGTCAGCTCATATAGAGGACGTGGAGGAGTAACTGTGCGATATTCAGGACACTTCTTTGAAATGGCTGGACTGCGAATAAAGAAGAAACGGTCTTTCAATGGATTTCCGCCTAATATAATCCAATCTACTTTCAAATTCAGATTTTCAAGAGGCGATTGTGAGAACAACATAATGGGTAATTTCAATTCAGATGCTAACATCCACATATCAAGAGTTGTTAAATAATAATCTTCGCTCGTAATCAAATCTTCCATAGTAAGTTTGTTTCGAATGACTTTATTTATTATACTGGTTTTACCATTTTGTTTTCGTAATATGTCATATACTTTTGATTTATGACGGTCTACATATTTGCCATATAAACGTATTAACATAGTTTTTAGATCATTTACTGTAATCTCTCGTTCATAATAAGTTTTATAAATCATCTGTATCAGATAGTAACTACATACGTGAGAGCATTGGTATATAGTTTCTTTTGAATCTTCTGGAAATGTCTGTTTCCATTTACTTTGACTGTTGCCAATCACTTCGTTTAATTCTTCCTTAACACATTGATCCAATTGAGGTTTTTCGTCTTCAGTTTCCTCACGGTCTTCTTGTTGTGAAATCCGAATTTCAGACGAATATGTTTGTGAAATTGCGGGTTCGGCAGTGTCAAAATTCAGATTACGAATATACGAATTTGTATAAAACGGTTCTAAGTTCTCCCAATATTCATCTGTTAATATTGACTGCAATAAAATCACCTCGTTTTGATTTACATTGTAATCAACTGTCCCAATATTCAAGTATTTTTTAGGTTCTAACATAAACAACCTAACCCGTTTATATCGTAGAAACTCGTCTGCGATTCGCCCAAAATACAGTTTTTCATTATCAATTCCACTCATCAAATTTGTGCTTGGGATAATAAGACGTTGGTTGTTGTTTTTAACAATACAGTACGGTTTGTCACGGTTATCATCAGTACAAATGCTAACGTCATCCATATTCTTTAAGACATCTTCTTCAATATCATGAAATGATACAGTGTTACGTAAAAGATGTTTGATAAGTATCTCTAATTTTTGGAGTTTGATGCGATATAAATAGCGATTATCATTTAAGATAATAATAAGTTTTTCCTTTAAGGTAGAATATAGTGGGTCATTTAATAATATCCGTATCGTTGTTTTGAAGGAAGAGTAAAATTGGGTTTCAAGACGAATATTTCGGACGACTTCTTTTCGCTGGCTATCTTCAGAACTTGTCGTCTGTACTGTTTTATCAGCATCAGAATACCCATTATCTGCATAACCTTTTACTTTAATAATATCAATGCCATCATCAACGTCATTATTAATGGGAGGATTGATTTGTAGGACCTGATTTGTTTCGGTTAAAATACCAACAATAAGACCATCTTCTACTACCTTTAATAATGGCTTACATAACAACTCGTTTTTTGTATTTTCTTGTATTTGAAATAACAAATCTCTAGTAGTAACGTAGTCCGTCCATTGAATATTATCCATATATTGAATAGGGATATCTGATAAAACAGAAGAAGGAAGACACGGAATAAATACACTATTTGTATTTACGTCTGAAATACGCACAATAAACCCAATGATTTTATTTCTATAATTAGATACTTGATAATCCGTAACATATTTATGCTTCTGTAAAATATCATATACCTTATCTGCGACTATATTCTGTTTGTATTTATATTCCTTTGGCATACTTGGCAATGGTTTACAGTATTTATTCGATGTATTCTGTATTTTCTTTAATGTTTTTCGTAGCTCAGGAAGCTTCTCATTGTTGCCAAATGTAGAAATGCGCTTTACGGTTTTATTATCATCAGTGTTATCGTATACAGAAACAATTGCGTAATAATGATCTTGTTCTACCAAAATAAGTGTATTCTTATTTTTATCGTGCAGTTTGGAGCTATACGAATTCGACGGGCATATGAGTTCTACATTATCAGTAATATCATTATCGGTAACCCTTAAAATGACAAGATTAAGTCCATTGGGAAATAAATCAGGATTCGGTGAGGTAACAATATCCCATAAGTACACATAATCTATCCATGAATCATCATCGCGGAGATATTCCAGAAACTTTGCGAACGAAGCAACTGTATGTTCGTAAAAGTCCATTTGTGCGGGTATGTTATCATCAAGCGATTTATAAAAAACACTGTTATAATGCTTGTTTAAGAAATCATCATTTACTCGTTTATTTTTGGGTTGGAATGTTGATGTTAATGAACCATTATGATATTGTAAAAACATATCCAATGTGATAGAATCGGCAATTATATTTCGCATTTCTGAAATACTGGGAACTGGCAATTGTTTTGTATTATATTCATTTATATCCGCATATGTTCTAGCAATACACCCTATAAAAGACTGATGGTATTTACGTTCAACTGTATACAATAAATATGCGCGTTGGTTCTCCTTTAATTTTTGTGGATTGTCGGAAGAGATCATAGATTGATATTCAATATCTAAGAATAATTGAACGGAACGAGGTAAAAATATCCATATACCAGCATTTTCAAAGAATGATAATTTAGAAAAGTATCGTATAGTAGTAATATCAATACCAATTGCCTTTGCGTTTTTAATAGACTTATCCACTTTATCAGGTTTCATTTCAATTTCACCCGTTATATCCGCATCTTTACCATCAATCACATCTTCCCAGTTACTGCCCTTAGGCGCGTCAATACTATTCTCTGTAATGCCCCACTTTTTTCGGCGACCTTCAAGTTGGGTTGAATCCCATTTTTTACTGAAACAACAGGGAACCCCGTATTTTGGGTGTTTTTCATCAGGTAAAAATCCGGGTGAGTGATGAACGTAATTTCCATCTTTATCAACATGATATCTATTTTCAGTAAATTCATGAATTTTGCCAGAACATTTACCCGAGTCAACATGTGATTTGGTTAAAGGTTGATTCGTTTCAGTGCACCAATATCGAGGGCAAATAAACCAATGTGGATTTTCCTTATCTGCCCCATATTTTAATGCGTATCCATATCCATTGCGATTCTCTTTATCTATTTGCGTTTTTTCATCATTCGTAAGAATAACTGGTTGCCTCATTACATTCGAAGGACAAGCTCGAGAGTACGCACTGAAGTGACCTTCTTCCTTTGATAGGATAAGTTCGGGTTCTAGCAATTTTAATTTGTTAAAATTATATTTTCTTGGGTCTATTTTCACCTGTGATTTTTTCACCTGTGATTTTTTAGCACCTCCACTCATATAACCATCATCATCCCCATATTCATCATCTTCATCATCTTCATCATCGTCCATATATAAAAAGGCATCATCATCATCATCATCATCATCATCATCATCGTCATTATTACCTAATAAAACATCATCTTGCGAAATAGGACTAACCGATTTATTAGAAGGTATAATAAGGTTCTCAATTGTAGGTTCTTTAACCTCATTATACTTTCCAGAACACAATTGATTAATTTTTGATTTAGATATTCCATTCATTCCAATTTTCTGCGATACACGTAAAAAGCTATCCAAATAAATGGATAATAGTTCAATATATCGTATATTTGTTATTTGCGTAACTTCAATATGTAAAATTAACCCGGTTTGCAATTTCCCTATATTCACAGAAAATCCAGGATTTTCAACAATGTCTACGTTTTTATTTACATACTGGCCGTTAATCCGGGTAAAATTATTTAAGTAATTCGTAAATTCCAAAAGTGCTTCTTGGTCGGTATAATTGTAATTTAATACAAGCGAATTCATAACTTCTTTTTCGCTGTTTGTTCGTTGATATACATCAGTAATCATTCGATTCGTGGCGTTCATCTGCGTGTAGTTGTTTACCCGTTTAAAATTCATTTGTAAATTATTCGGTTCTAGTTCTTGTATTTCAAACATGCTTGTTAAGCAAGGTGATGTGTCCTTAAATGTAATGTCATTTGTTAATGGCGACCATAGCTTGTAGTTAATATTTATAATTTCAATATTTTTATGCTTAAGATTAATGAATGGTTGTAGTTTATAACCCAATCCATGTAGATATTTGTTTAATGTGTTAATTGTTTCGTTAACGACCCCATCTATGTATATTTCGAGTTCTGGTATATCAGGCAATGAAAACACCGCAATACTTCTTGGTATTTCTAATTCTTTTGAATAAAAGTCGCACATAACATTAATATCTCCATTTTGATTAATACTAATAATTACGTCAAACGTTTTACCTTGCATATTTCCCCGCACAACTAATGATATTTGAAGCGATTTCCCTATATTTTTAGAATAATTCATAATCTCTCCTTTTGACAAAAACGGAATTTGTTGCCCGGTCTGTGTAATATCTTCAGTATACGCTCGGTACATTTTTTCAAAACGAGCTCCTGGATTGTATTTAATAAATGGAATTTCCTTAGTAGAATGCATAGTTTTGAATAATACATCAAGTGGAAGCTTTACTTTGGTGGAAGGGTGAATCGTAAAATCTATATATTGGACTCCATTTTGTGAATACTTGATATCATCACGAGACCCCGTATTATATATTTTATATACTGTCTGTAAATTTTCTTCTATTTTTTCAAAACTTTTATCATACAATTTATCATTCTCAGCCAATAGTAATTGTTTTTTTCGAATTATATCAGATCCAGTAAAAATGTCACGTTTCTCTAATAATGGGAAATACAAAGGGATTACATACTCATCATCTAACTGTATTGTCTTCCCATATTCAATAACGTCAGATACCGAAGTAGCATAGATAATATTATTTATCAAATCCCCATATGATAATAATACATTGTTCTCAAAAGAGATTAACGGATTATTGCTTGTATGTTGAAATGGGTTATTATCCGCATTAATTATATTATATGGGTTCGCTTGAAATAAAAGTTCAATTTGATTGTCTGTAAACTTTGGACCTATAGGTAGCCATATTTCTTGTTCGTTTTCTAAGAAAGATAAGAATGTAGTTAGGTCATTGTATGTATAAACATCTTGGACTGGTATCTTGTCAATAATTATTGCGTCGTTTACACCTAAATTTTGTAAAAGTTGCCCTAACATAACAGAATCTAACGGAATCTTGTCATCGTGAGTAACATAATTATATATTTGAAAGAGGGTTAGGTCACTTTTTATTTTGGAGAAAAGGTAGAGTTCTGGATACGAAATTACATTTTTACCAATTTCTGTTATGATTTTCTTCTTTATAGTCCGAATTGTGTCGTCTTTGTAGATTTGTTGTGACGAGAACACTACCTCAATATTATTTAGTTCAATATTGACAATATCTTCTTCGCTAAACATTTCATTTAAATCAACCGGTCCATTGCTATTAGAAAAGACAATTATCTTATTTTCCGTCTTACTTGAATCCAAATAATGGACTTTGAAAATTTGTTCTGATGGAACTTGTATATTACTACTAGTCGAACCTGACTTTTCCATTTATATACAATGTGGTTATAATTTATGTTGTGAAATTGCATTTGTATCATTTGTTTTGTAAAACATATTTTCTATAATTATATTATTATGAAATTTGCATTACTGATAGGCATAAACTACAAAGGAATTGAAGACTCTGAACTAACCGGATGTATTGATGACGTTATTCGGATGAGAGACATGCTTATAAACGAATTAGGATACCAATCTCAAACCATTACGATATTGCGAGATGATACAGATAACAGGGATTTGTATCCAACACGGAAGAATATAATGCGAAAAATGGAAGAGTTTGTAACAGATAAAACGGTCGATGATGATTTATGGTTTCATTATAGCGGACACGGTTCACTTCGCCGTGACCGGTCTAATGACGAAAAAGAAAACATAGACAGTGTAGTTATTCCAAATGATTTTCAAACAAATGGTGTGATATTAGATGACGATATATATTCAATAATAAAAAACGTAAAAGGGAAATTATTTTTATTATTTGATTGTTGTCACAGTGGAAGTATATGTGACTTACCTTGGACGGTAAGCTATATTGATAATAAAATTATAAAATCAAATATAAACACGAATATACATGACAATGCAAATATTTATGCTATCAGTGGTTCAACCGACATGCAAGTCAGTATGGAAAAGTATAACGAATTTCTCCAAAAAAAAGTAGGAGCATTAACAAACGCGTTTTTAATGTTGTTACATAACAACAAATATAATGTTGATATTAAAGATTTATTTATAGAAATTTGCCGATATCTTTCATATAGTGAATTAGAACAAAATCCTACATTATCATGCTCGACTGAAAACATAATATATAAATTTGAATAATCTTTACTTCATATAGTATACAAAATACACTATATGAATATTACGGCATTCGCTTAAAAAGAACCATTGGGACGGTTATTTTGCTGCATGATCTCGTCATTTGACATTTCACGAGTAGATTTTCCACCGCGAACCCATCCGTCTAGCGCAGCCTCTTCAACTGTGTAAGCAGCGTCATTCACACGCTCTTCCATCTTGTCGTCAGTAGGATACAATAGATATTGAGAGAACGATTTATCCATAATGGTAGACACACTTTTCTTTCCTGCTACCACTTCACCGTGCTGAAGTTGAGATTCGAGAGCAGGGTCACAACTACCTCTACCTAGATAAGGGACACTAGCAAAAGGGCGTTGAAATAATTGTAATTTCTCAAAAGGCTTTGTCTGCTCGGTTTTAATAACAAGATTAGACTCGTCATCAATTACATTTCCATTGAGCCCATTTCCGTGGGAAATACCACTAAACGTCATAGTGGGTTGCTGAACGGCAAAGTTAACGTGTTGAGATGATGTATTTTCGCTAAAAAAGCTTGCTAAACTATGATTGGCATATCGGGTATTATGAACGTTATTTTGGGTTTGGTCGTTTTTATCAGAACCGATGCGGTCGGTATTATTGAACAAATAAGGGCTAACTGTGGACATCTTATATTTATACTATAGTAAGAGAATGAATTTCTATATAAGGGATTTATTATATACAAATTAAAATCTAATAATTAGTATGACGAGCTAAATTTCTCGCACATGCAAAACTATTACCTTCTTTACATGAAGTCATACTTCCGTAACAAAATTCGCTAAATGCTTGTTGGTCGTTAGGGATTGTTGTAGTTGGATTAGAACTAAATGGACGCAATGACTGTTCGAATACATATTGATCCCCTAAATCTTTAAACAATTTATCTGCTATATCTGGCTGGTCCGGATTGGATTCAACTACCATTTGCTTTGCACTATCTAAAATTTTATTATTTACGTTTTTATTAAATGCTGCTGGGGCAGGCTTTTTATTAGGATTATAATCGTAATCCGTCATCATAACATTACTAAATGGATTACTTGGCTCAGGCTCATCAAATATGTCGGTAGGGATTTCTTCTCCATCTTGAGTTAGAAAATCCATCGCAGGATTTCCAAATCCTTCCTTTACCTCTTCTACCACCTTTTTGGATTCAACCTTTACTCTTTCCTTTTGATGGTAATACTGAAGAATAAAAATAGAACCGACTGTAATAGTTCCTATAATTAAATGGCGAATACCTCCATAAAGAATAGTGCTAACTAAGGTCAGTATAAGTACGGTTCGTGTTACTGAATTTAGCTTCTGTTCGTATGTCATACATTCAGTGGGAAAAAATTCCATTAAATATTTGGATGCAAACAGTATGTTTGGGTCTTCTCCCCAAAACGGAATGTACTTGCGTTTTTTATTAGTGGGAATTGTCTGAGTAGTAGTTTCGTTCTCTATCAAATGATCTGGCATAATTATATCTATTCGTATATATAAATTAAAATATATTTCCGCTATGAAGATGATATAATTACTAATTACTAAATATATCATCATTCAAATACTTTCCTAACACATTTTTCATGAATCTGGAAGGTTTCCTCTTTGTTATCATTTGGTATGATTTTTAGAATGCATTTCGATTTCTCTCCATATAAGGGTTCAGTGCATCCATTCTCTTTTTTCTTATAAGTTTTTGGTCTGTATTTTACTTCTTTGAGAGATATAGTGCAACGAGCGCGAAAATCTTCGTATCGTTCCCGTACATCATCATACGATAATCCTGATTTTTTCCCTAACATTGTATTTATTAGTTCATGTAACTCGTATACATATTTTGAGAACGTTTCGCGGTTTTCCATATGTTTCATTTTAAGTGGTAACTTTTTGAAGTTGCTATTGAGATTAGTCCTGCATTTACCACACGGTAATACGTATTTTATATTTAATATATAATCACGATAATTTCGTTTATCATTTTTAGTAGGGTTTACCGGATAATTAAAACTAATGGTATGCATTGAATGCCACATACTAGGCCCCCAAACACTTGTTAGCATACCATCTCCACTATTATAATCATTTAGAGAATATATCTTCTTATGTTTCATTGTTTTACTTTTACCCATATTCAGTTATAATTCAATGACAAAATATTATTTACTAAATTTTATTCGTTTTTCCAATACAAAAAGTATATCCATATTCTATATAATGCCTGGATTGATTGAAGTTGTCAATAAAATTGCTCGTCCTTACTATAAATATATAGTAATCGTAATCGCAGCTATGATTTTTGGATATGCTGCAAATTACGGATACAATGCGTATTTTGTAAAGAAACAAGCAAATAAGTTTGCAGATGTACCAAACGCAAAACGTAGAAATAAAGAAGTTAGTGTTATGTTCTTCCATGTTGATTGGTGTCCTCATTGTAAAACTGCGTTGCCAGAATGGGAAAACTTCAAAAAACAGTTTAATAATAAGGAAGTTAACGGATATATTACCAAATGCGTTGATGTAGACTGTACCGATGAAACTAGTGACGTACAAAACATGATAAATAAGTATGAGATTGAATCATACCCCACTGTTAAAATGGTAAAGGATAAGAATACAATTGAATTTGATTCTAAAATATCAGCAAGTACATTGGAGCATTTTGTAAATTCTATGCTGATGGAATAAGTTGATCCTCATTTGCCATTAAAATATTTTCTGTTGATGTGAATAAATTACATATTATATCAACTCCATTTTGTATCAACTCGATTCTCTTGCTAACATTACTCGTTGTTGTAACAATATCATAAATAGATACTTCAGGGGATCCAATTTTGAATTCATTGGGAATAACGTGATTCACTTTGGGTAAAAACGCAGCGATAACTTTTTTTAATATGACAATCACGTAATCTAATAATGAGGATTTTTCATCCATTATGTCTACATTGTTTGCGGTCGCGTCACTACATAGTCCGATTATTTCGGACGGATTTGCTCCATTTTCAATACATTTATCAACTGGATAATTTAATAACAATCCACCATCACAATAGCATTTTTCCTCTTTTATAAAGGGTGAAAATATAATAGGAATAGAACAAGAACTATACACAGCATCTATTACTCGCCAATCGGGGTGTGTTTTATATGATATATCTACTAATTCAAAATTCATAATTTCGGTCGTAAAAATATGAATTTCAATATTGGTAATATCATAGAACTCTTTCATGGTAACATGAATAGGGATATCTTTTCCTAAAAAGAGAGAGCTAAATGTATCTTCAATTGTTTTTATACCGAAAATTCCTCGCTGTTGAAGAGAGTCGAATATAGAATACAAATTAAATTTAAAAACATTCTGCCATGGGCGTTTGATTAAGTAATCGTCCATAGTTTGCCAATCATAATTCAGTGCGAGTATTACCGCAAAAATAGAACCAACTGAAGTGCCATATATAG
>Ga0209302_10001092_pt1 | contig 15705 bp, 23 predicted proteins | sample ArcOceMetagenome_2_FD_187445 | JGI IMG/M metagenome (GOLD analysis project Ga0209302, IMG submission 187445) | Marine eukaryotic phytoplankton communities from Arctic Ocean - Arctic Ocean ARC135M Metagenome (SPAdes) (version 2) | ecosystem: Environmental > Aquatic > Marine > Oceanic | place... | reverse complement strand
GGGGGGGGGGGGGGGGGGGGCGCAACCGAGTCAGGTGTCACCACTCCAAGTCCACCCCGCCTTTTCTGCAACCACACTCCCCCTGCTGCTGCAGGCTTTCCGATGGCCATTCGGCGGGCCACTCCTCGCCCCCCTCAGCCTCGGCCTCGGCCACGGCCTCCGATGCCAGCCGCAGCTGCCGGCGCAGCTTGACGTTGCCGAGCTGGCCGCACGCCGCCATCTTCTCGGCGCCGCGCGTCGTGCGTATCTTGACGAAGTAGCCCGCCGCCATCAGGCTCGTCTTGAAGGCGGTAGCCTCCTGCGGCGAGGTTAGTTAGGGTTAGGGTTAGGGGTTAGGGTTGGGATTGGGGTTGGGGTTGGGGGTAGGGCTAGGGTTAGGGCTAGGGTCAGGGCTAGGGTCAGGGTTGGGGTTGGGGTTGGGGTTGGGGTTGGGGTTAGGGTCAGAAGGCGGCTGCCGCCTGCGGCGAGGGTGTCTGGTAGCTGGGGCGGCTCTGCGCATTGTATGGTATGAGATTGAGGTGGAATCGCTCGGCGGGGCCGACGGTGAGCAGGAAGGCCGCAAGGAACGCGGCGTGCTCAGTGGAGTCGTTGACGCCACGCAGCAGCACATACTGCACGGTGAGCCGCCGCTTGGTGCGTTCGAGGTAGTGGCGCATCGCCGCAGCCAGCTCGACCAGCGGCACCCTCCTGTTGATCGTTAGGGTTGGGGCTAGGGTTAGGCCGAGGGTTAGGCTCAGGGTTAGGGTTAGGGGTAGGGGTAGGGGTAGGGGTAGGGGTGGGGGCGGGGGTAGGGGTAGGGGTAGGGGTAGGGGTAGGTTGGCCCGCCTGTTGATGGGCATGAGCTGCGAGCGCGTGGCGTCGTCTGCGCAGTGCACCGAGAAGGCCATCCGTACACGCGGTAGTGCGAGCAGTAGCGAGTAGACCTGTGACGTCAATAGGGCCATAGTAAGTAGAGCAGTAGCGAGGATAGTCAAGGTAAGTAGGGCCGTGTAGTAAGTGAAGCCACGGTAAGTAGAGCCATAGTGAGTAGACCTGTGGCGCGAGGCCTACAGTCGACACAGTGACGTTCTTCATGCCGAGCCCGGGGAAGTTGGTCATCACCCGGATGGCCTGCACGAGGTTGTCGTGGTTGTCGAGCGGCTCACCCATCCCCATGAAGACGACGTTGGTCACGGCAAGGCCCAAGGTGAAGCGCGCGACGGCAACCTGCGCCACGATCTCGACGGCGGTGAGATTGCGCAGCAGTCCCATCCGCCCAGTCTCGCAGAAGCTGCAGCCCTGCGCACAGCCGACCTGGTTAGGGTTAGGGTTAGGGCTAGCTAGCCCTGGCCCTAACCCTAAATCCTAAAGCCTGCGCTCAACCTACCTGCGACGAGATGCACAAGCTATACCCCTCGTCCTTCGCCTCCTTCGCCTCGTCGCGCCTCTCCTCGCCGCCCTCTCCTCGGCCATCGTCCCGCTCCTCCCCCCCCGCCGGCATCACGACCATCTCCACCTCGTGGTGCGGAGGTGCGCTCGAGACCAGCACATACTTCTTCGTCTCGCCCCGCCGCGGCGGCGTCGCAGCCTCGGGCCCCTCCGCAGTGCTGAGGGTCAAGGGCAGCACGCTATCGCACAGCCCGAGCACTGCCGCAGCGTGCTCCGCAGAGTTGGCACTCAGGTCCGCCCTCGTCACCGTAGGTACGCCCGAGCGGAAGTAGGCGCAGTAGACCTTGCGTGGGAGCTGCGTGCGGCAGCCGAGGCGTTCCCGCACCGCGGCGACGAAGGAGTCCGGCGTGTGCGCCAGTAGCATCTCGGGAGGCTTGCCGTCGGCGGGCGGGTTGGGCGTCAGCAGCGGCTCCGGCTGCTCGGCTGCCGCCCGGTCTGGCTCTGATCGTGACACGGCGACCGCCCGCTCTGGCTCCGGTGACTCCGACGGAGCTGGTGGTGCGAATACGAGCTGCGGGAGCAAGAGGCCCCAGGCGGCGGCGAGGAGGAGCGAGAGCAGCGGCAGTAGAATCATGAGTGAGAGGCAGACCTTGCGCTCGGACTGGACCTTCTCGAGAAGCCAGTCGCACAACGAGGCGAAGCTGGACGAGGCTTGCGGCATGTCGCCACCCATGAGAAGTCGGCTGCACAGCACAGCCAAGCGGGACGCCGCCTCCGCCATGGCCATGGCGGAACCCGATTCGCTCGCCACCAAGACGGCGCTTCAGAAGTTGTTCCTGCAAGCGATCCCATGAGCCGAATACTCACACGCGTCGCTGGCACCTAGTGCAGTGCCCTGCGCGGGCGTGAGGGGGTGAAGGGGGGTGATAGCAAACCAGCACCCCGGCCTTGCTCACCGACCCCATGGTGTTGTTGTCGAAGCTCGACGAACTCCACGAGCGGATCGTGGAGCTGAGTTCCGAGCCGACAAACCTCGCGGTGTACGAGCGGCTCAGGCCTCAGCTCGCCGCGCTCGACGGTCTCACGGCTGTGCCTCGCACCACAGCTGAGCTCACCCAGCTGATCGAGGCTCTTCAGGCGCAGCAGCGAATGCACGACGTGTACGCCAAGCAGTTGGCGGTCGCTGCCGACGGTCAGGCGACGGAGCTGGCCGGTGCTCTGCGCGAGCTCCACTCGCTCCAGGCGGCACTCGTGGCCGACCTTGCCTCGCTGATGTCGCGCGCGATCGCCGACCACGACGAGCAGCTGGCGACGGAGCGAGATGCGAGGGCACTCGCGGAGCGTGAGACCTCCGAGCTATTGGAGGCTGCAGAGTTGCTCGAGATGCGGTTGCGCTCGGAGACGGAGGAGCGGGCGGCGCTCACCGCTTCATGCGAGGCGCGAGAGGCGCAGGCGGCGGCGACGGCGCAGCAGGCGGTGCAGAGGGCCGACGGGCTGCAGCGTGAGCTCGACGCATCTCGCTCGGAGCTGCGCCTCGCGCGGCGGGAGGTCGAGCAGGAGATCGAGCGGGCGAGCCAGCAGGCGAGCGCAGCGCCGCCGCCGGCCACGCCACGCACGAGCCACGACGAGAACGCAAGCGGCGGCGGCGGCCGCGGCGGGCTGGGCGGGCGGGGCGGGCAGCACTCCCATTCGGTTTCGAGCCTCTCGACCTCCTCACGAAGCCAAGCCCGAGGCCAAGCAGAGGCCTCGCCGCGCAGTGGTGCAGCGCGCAGCGCACCGCACAGCGGCGGCGCCTCACTCGCCTCTCGCGCCAACGGCCGCAGCGTAGCGCCCCCCCTTTCGGCGAGCCGCGTCGGTCTCGAGGCGAGGGCGAGCCTGCCCGATGGCGGCCCAAGCATCCTCATGGGGCTCGAGCGCTCCTTGACGCTCAAGCAGATGCGCGATCTCATCGACGAGCTCTACGCCTCGAAGCTGGCGCACGACGCAAAGTGCGCCACGCCAGGGCCACGCTGCACCCCCCTGCCTCGCTGCACCCTCTCTATCTCGCTGCTGCGCCCCCTTAGGCGTACTGAGGCCAAGCTACAATCCCTCACCTTGCCACACGCCCTGACCTCAGCCTGCTGCATCCCCTTAGGTGTGCTGAGGCCAGGCTGCCGCGCGAGACGATGGAGCAGCACCTGTACACGAGCTTCAACACCAAGTATGGCCTCAAGACGCTCATACTCGAGTACGCCAACGCCCTTCTCGACGGCATACGGCGCTACTCGCACGAGGATAATGACGTGGCCGTTTTCGGCTGCATCCTGCGCAACGAGGTCGACGAGGGAGTTCTAACCCAAACCCAAACCCTAACCCTAACCCTAACCCTAACCCTAACCCTAACCCTAACCCTAACCCTAACCCTAACCCTAACCCTCATCAGGTGGACGAGGAGTTCCGCTTCGTGCAGAGGCAACTCAAGCAGACCGTGCTCGAGCTGCTGCGGGTGTACCTCAAGGGGAAGCAACCGCTCAAGAGCGACGCCGCCATCGGCGACATGCTCCAGAAGCGGACGCAAGGCCTTGTGCTCGAGGAGGAGTGGAGCGACATCGTGCGCTACATGTACGCGCAGGAGGACGCCGCGGTGCTCGTCGTGCGAGTCAAGGAGCTCGCCCGCGCCGCACGCGCCGCCGAGGGCGAGGCGCGCGGGGAGGCGCGCCCCGCGCACACGCCGCGCAGCGCGCGAGGCACGCTGCCGCCGAAGCCGCAGTCGTGCAAGCTGAGCTACTTCAGCTTCGTCAAGGTGCTGCTCGACTTCCAGCTGGCAGGGCATCAGCAGTTCCTCGGCCACTTCCTCCGCCTCTTCCGCGAGCTCGACCCCGAGGCCAAGGGTGTCATCGGCGAGGCGTGCTTCCGCAGGCTGCTGCTGCAGCTCGACCACACCAAGGGGGAGGAGGAGCTGCTCAGGATGCTCGCCACCGTCGACCCCAACAACCACTCGCAGATGACCTATAGCGACTGTGTCGCCACGCTCTCCGCCGAGCTCGTAGCCGCCCTCGGCCGGCAAGACAACCCCCCTTGAGCCTTGACTCAACAGGGTCCCAACCTCCCATGACTCAACAGGGGCCCTCCTGCGGGTGCGGTCCTGGGGGTTTCTCGGGGTGCCATTTAACACGCGGGGTGCCACAAACTCTTTCTTCGTTTTTGAACTCTTAAAGTAGGAAAGACGGAGTTGTGACCTTGTGTCGCGGTTTCTTTCGTTTTTCTTGCGTCAGGTAGTTTATTCAGAATAATATGTATTTTGGCATTGATTTTGGCGCTTAAAAATGGATGTGTTAAAGGGAGAAGTAAATAGTACGGCTTTAATGCAGCTAGTGAACCACATCTAGTTCTAGACATACGCACGTAATGTCTAACGAAAATAAATTCCCATATATTGAATAATAATTCGGTCGGCAGGAGAACATCAATAAATAAGACATAAAAGAGAAAGCCGTATTACGGGGTAAACACCCACACTCTTTTGGTGTGTGGTGTGGGGCCGCGCGCGCCCTCGTAGCTTACTAGAGAGCATACACTTTATAGAGAGCGGAGGGCCATGGGGGGTCCCTAGTCTCAAAAGTGATGCCCCGCAGCGCCAGATCCTCAAAAGTCTCAAAAGAGTGCCTAGGCACTCTTTTGAGGATATTTCTCCGATATCCTCAAAAGTGTCAAAAGCCTCAAAAGCCTGTGGCGCAAATATGGTGACGGGATGCCTCGCTCGAAGTATTGACATTCGTTGTGAAAGATCAAGCTTTCAAGCTCTCACGGCATTGCGGCAACCGCTCACGGCATCCACTAGAAGGATCGTACTAGATAAGTACCTGTCAAACAGCTTTTCCCGTCTACCCTATGCCCGACCGACAGCCTTTTCGCCGGACGTTCTTTGATTAACACCCCTCCCTCCTCAAAATTCCTCAAAAGAGAGCCCTCCAAAGGTCCTGAAGCTCAAAACCTCTTTTGAGAGCACCAGACCATCAATATTCTCAAAAGCGTCAAAAGTTTCCGGATCCCAGAATCCTTAGGGTCCCCCCATGCGGAGGGCAGAGGCCAATAAGACACACACTACGTTAATAGACACCCACTACTCACTGCTTTAATCTACAGACTACACTCATGCACGCGCGCACGGCAACGTGCGGCGCGCTGGCTTAAAGTGCAACGTCGCCCTGGGCCTGAGTGTGTATTGTCGCCGCGCGCACTGCGGACACACGGCACCAGAGTGTGCGGCGGTGACATGAGATTCGCCCCCCCCCTCCCCCTTAAATGAAAAGGCGAAACAACTCCAAGAACCTCCGCCAAGAAAGCGTTTTATCGGTGCCCACGGGGAGGCACCAGCGGATAGTCTGATTCTGTGCATGTTAAATGCCTTCCCGGCGCGCGCGTCAGCCGACGACGGCAGCACACACGCTCCACGTGTACGCATCTTGCCACTTGCGCAGTGCACTTGTTCGTTGTTGGAGAACTTCATGCGGCTCGCAGCCGCGGAATCCCCACCCTACCGGCCCTTGAGTTGAGACTGCCTAACGAGAAAGGAAATCTCAGCGGAGAAACAACCACACTCACCAGTTGACTTGACGCGCAGTTCGCCACAGACGAGAAATACGATGAACGCGCTTTCCATCACACTGACTGACTCAACCCATATTTTTGGCGATATCTCGCGCCACTTCTCCACGAGAGGCACCCGATGCAGACGACCACAAGTAGGCAGCATCCGACGAGGCAACCGACGATGACGGCGATGACGCCCGACGGGCTCAAATAGCCAGCGTAGGGTTCCCACGGAGGCAACGAGGGCGGAGGCCATGGCGGCGGCGGCGAGGGCGGCGGCGCAATGGGAGGCATGGGTGGAGAACTCGGTAAAGGTGGCGCCGACGGCGGCGGCCGGTAAGGTGGTGGGCGCAAGGGCGGTGGTTTTGAGGGTGGAGGCGTCGTCGGCGGAGCTGGAGGGTTGGCCGGCGGAGGCAGCGGCGAAGGAGGCGATCTCGGTGCCTCACCTGGCGCGAACGGTGGCAGGCACGGCGTGGGTGGGTACGGTGGCCGTGGTGGGGGCGAGAAGAGCTCCACGCTCTGCATTGCCGCCGATTGGCATTGGTTTGGGGGTCGCCAACACAGCGCTACGAGTCAGCTCACAACGGCTGCGCTTTGTCTCGCGTTGGCCCACACGCCCATGATCTAAGGCCCTCTGCTCCGCGGGCCATGCGCGAAAGGCGTTCTTTTGTTAATACCTGTCACGACAGGGCGCTCCCGCGGTTAGTCGTGGCTCCGGAGCCAGGAGCAGCAGGCGTCCAGGGGGCGGCATGTCCGCCCCTGCTCAGCCCTCCGGGCCACGTATCCTTGTCGTGGAGGACACAAAGCTTGCGGCCGAGTGCCTCTGTATGGTTCTGAAGGAGCTCGGATGCGCCACCGATCATGCGGAGGACGGCGCCGAGGCTCTGGAGCATCTGATGATGGACTCGGAGATGTACTCGCTCGTGCTCATGGACCTCCGCATGCCGGTGATGGACGGTTTCGACGCCACCCTCGCCATCAGGAAGATGGGCATCGATCTGCCCGTCATTGCCGTCACCGCCGACGAGACCTTCGACACCCGCCGCAGGTGATGATAGGTAGATAGATAGATGGATAGATGGATGGATGGATGGATGGATGGATGGATGGATAGATAGATAGATAGAAGATAGCGTGATACCTAATTATCTATCTATCTATCTATCTATCTATCTATCTATCCGCAGGTGCTCCGAGATCGGCTTCTCGGACTTCGCCACGAAGCCGCTGCTACCTGCGACGCTTGCCGGGCTCCTCAAGAAGTACATCAACCACGATGTACCGTGACGACGAAAGTAGAGGTTGCATGCGGTGGCCATGCCCCCTGCCATGCCCATACCCATTTCATGTTCATTATCATCCTGTGCCATACAGTAGTGTTTGCCGTATCAACGAATCGGTGTGCGTGGCGTACGTCGTGATTGTTAAAAAGTTAAGAGTCATTCTGTGACCGTGGTGTGCCGGCAACGTCTCTCACACTCACTCTCACAGCGCTGGCCTCGTCGCTGAGTGGGGCTGCGGCTGGGGGGCTGTGAGTGTGTGTGGAGAGCGCTCACTTCGTCACTTGCGGTGCGGGTCCGAGGCGTCCGCGGCCGCGAGGCGGTCTTTCACTCTAAGTGTGTGAGTGCCCAGTCGCAGACCGGCAGCGTCGCGGTACACGCGGCACATGTTATAGGTTTGGTGCACGCCTGGGTGGGGCAGATCCTCTTAAATTGTAACGTTTTTCAGAGGGTAATTCGTCAAACCACGATGCGGCCTGGGGGTGGGGCGGCCACGGCCGGACTTGGTTAGCTGTCTTATGACACGGCGACACCCTGGGCCCGTGTCATGAGGCCACGCTTCAGCTCAGGCGGCTGTGCGTTCAGCATGGAAAGTGGTTTGGAACCGATCAAGACGGTGCCCGACCCGGTGCGCGGATCCAGTCTGGACCAAGCCACGCGGCCAAGGGGGGCGCCCCTGCACCGCCGCCCATCATCATGGCTATCGCCACTGCACTCCCCAGGCTGCTCATGGCCGCTGCCGCGCCCGCAATGACATGGCTGCCACTCAACGTCGTCATCGTCGATGACGACAGAGGTGACAGCCCGAGCTCATATCGCGCGCGCGCGCTCAGGGCTGGTGCTCAGGAGGTGTGCCGAGGTACCGCCTCAACACATGCAGGGTGGCAGCCGTTGCCCGGGACGTGCTGTTGAGCCAGAGCGCGCGCGGTGGCATGACCCGGTGCTAGGCCGGTGGCTTGGGCTCACGCCTGAGCGACCGGCACTCTGCCTGAGGGGCTTCCCAGGGCGGCCCAGGGTGGCCCTGAGTCGGGTTAGTGACCCTCCTGGGCTGGGTAGGCGTTAGGGAGCCCAGAGGGCGGCTAGGGGGACGATACGCGAAAAATGTCACAATCTGTCCGACCCAGGCGTGCACCAAACCTATAGGGACACACCGGGCGCGCGCTAGAGAGCGGAGAAGCGCTGTGAGCCCCGGGGCAGGGGAGGGGGAGGGGAGAGAGCGCCAGGGCGTCTACGCGACTGGACACTGGAGGAACGTAACCGTTTAAGCTTTAACTGGAGTGCCCACACCACACGTAAAGTATCTGAAGTAGATCAGACCCACCTTGACCTTCGAGAGGAGGTCGAGGGCGGGTGGAGCTATCACACCAGGCCGTCAGAGCCTCAACTAACGAGCGACGGACGGGCTACGCGCGCGGAGTGGCTATCGTCCACCCCCCACGCAACTTGCCACGGTGTGTGACAACAACTGACACGTCCTACGCGTATAGACACCGTCCTTGGCCTATAGGAGCATTTGGTGAACGTAGCACTTTATTGACGGTAAGAACGCTACGGGCAAACACGGATGGAAGAACTGTGCATGCCCCGGCCTTTGCATTCATGTCTGGAACCACCCCACAAAGAATAAATGGTGTGACGCCAGTCGTGTGACGCAGAATTGGTGTTTTATTGGGACGACAACAACAGGCTCAAGCGTGGACAACAACGGTGACTACACTGGCTACCCGCGGTGCGGCGCTTTTTATATCGAGGGTCGGCGCTCGGTTTATTAGGCGAGCGCGGCGGGGGCGCGTACCGTTGCCTCAGAGGCGGCCCTCAGCTTTTTTGCGGCGTCACGTACCAGGTAGTTACGGCCGTCTTCTTCAACAACTTCGTTTGAGCTCAAGTTGAGAAATGCGCTGCCTTCTCGGTCTCGCTCTCGCCACCCTCGCGCAGCCCGTCGTTGCCCGCCTGCTCGCCGAGGAGGCCGAGAAGGAGCCCGAGGCCGAGGAAGAGGTCCTGGTCCACTACGCCATCGCCATCGGAGTCGGGCTTCTTGGAGTGACCTTCGTGCTGGGCCATGTGATGGAGGTCTGCGGCGTGCACCCTCACCCAACCCTAACCCTCCCAACCCTAACCCTAGCCCTAACCCTAACCTTAACCCTAACCCTAACCCTAACCCTAACCCTAGCCCTAACCCTAACCTTAACCCTAACCCTAACCCTAACCCTATAAACCCTAACCCTCACCCTATCCCTAACCCTCACCCTATCCCTAACCCTAATCCCAACCCTAATCCTAAACCTAGTCCTAGCCCTAACCAGGTCTACGGTGTGCATTGGATGCCGGAGGCTGCGGTGGGCGTGCTCACAGGCCTCATCGCCGCGGGGCTGAGCAAGGCTACCGGACAGACCCACCTCCTCGCAGACGTGCGCGCCGCAGGTTGAGGCAGGGCGCCCTCTTGGGACTGTGCACACGCCTCTCTCGCCGCCCCGCCCTGCCTCCCTCCCTGCCTCCCTCCCTCCCTCCCTCCCTCCGGGCTCTGAACGTGAGCCCCGGTAGCTGTGAGGGTAGCCGTGAGCCCCGATGCGGGACCATGGCACAGAGTGACCATGCATCCCCGGCCAAGGGTGCTCTCAAGAGGGCACTGAGGCTACAGCCTAGCCTCGAGTAAGTCCAGTAGCCTTACGAACTGTGCTTGCCACCCCTCCCATGCACAGGAGCGCTTCGACTTTGAGTTCTTCATGACCTTCTTGCTGCCGCCCATCATCTTCGAGGCGGGCTTCAACCTGCAGGTGACACTGGTTAGCTTAGGTTAGGGGTAGGGTTAGGGGTTGGGTTGGTGACGCCGCCTAGACGCCGCCCGCCCTCCCGTCCGCCCGCCCTCCCTCCCTCCCTCCCTCTCTGAGCCTAGCCCCAGCCCTGAACCTTAAGCCCTACCCCCCCCTCCCTCAACCCTCACTCCCATCCCCTGTCCTCACCCCCACCCCCACCCCCACCCTCGCCCCCTCCGCAGGTGACGCCCTTCGTGCGTAACCTTGCGCCCACCGCGTTCTTCGCATTCATCGGCACCTTCCTCTCCACCTTCGTCGTGGGCGGCCTCGTATACCTCGCGGGCCAATCAGGCGGATAGATAGCTGGATGGGTAGGTAGACGATTGGGCATAACGCGCCACGCGATTCGCACGCTACACGGTCCCGCGATGCTGAGTGGGTGCTATCCCTAACCCTAGCCCAAACCCTAGCCCAAACCCTCACCCTCACCCTCACCCTCACCCTAACCCTAACCCTAACCAGGCCTCTGCTGCAGCGCAGCATGCTCACAGTGCCCCCTTAGCAGTGCCCCAGCTCGGCTCCTGCGCCTCCTCAGGGCGCGACAGGCGGCTCTGGGTAGCTCGGCACTCCCAGGGAGAGGCCGGCCCACTGGGAGCCCAGCCATATTGCCTCGGCAGCTCGAGCCAGCCGGCTCCAAAAGCCGCCAATTTCACTCTCTGCGTCTCACCACCCAGATCCCATGGGTGCGCTGGCCTCGCTCACCTTCGGAAGCCTGATCTCCGCGACCGACCCCGTCACGGTCATCGCCGCCTTCACAACCAGACAGAGCCTGCACCCCTCATGCAAACAGCTATGCCACATATAGGCCATAGCTATGCCACAGCTGGAACTTGCAGCTGTTTGTGACTGACAGGGGCTGCAACTAACCCCATGCCTGCAGGTCATGGCAAAACCAGCCCAGACCCCAAGCCAAGTCCCTAACCCTAACCCATGCCTGCAGGTGATCGCCGTCTTCAACAAGATAGGCGTCAAGGTCGACCTCTTCTCGATGGTCTTCGGAGAGAGCGTGCTCAACGACGCGGTGAGTAGTGAGTAGGGAGTAGGGAGTAGGGAGTAGGGAGTAGTGAGTAGTGAATAGTGGTTTAGTTGAGTAGAGAGCATGCACGACGCGTGTCCAACTTACTATACTCACTACTATCTTACTACACTCTACTTACCAGGTGGCCATCGTGCTGTCCAACACTAACCCCTAACTCCAACCCTAACCCTAACCCTAACCAGGTGGCCATCGTGCTGTCCAAGACGTTGCTCCTCTTCACAACGGAAGAGGTGTCCAAGCAGAGCATCCTCGCCGCCTCCCTGCTCTTCGTCAAGGTGAGTCCCAAAGTTACAACTAAGTGCGTGAGACACAAAAGTTACAAGTATAAGAAGGAAGTACAAAGAAGGAAAGTTACGAAAGTATAGGTCTCCCGCGCCGAGCCCCTCCCCCCCCTTTACTCCTTGCGCCTCGTCAATAGATCTTCGCGGGATCCATCGCCATTGGCATCGCCGCCGGACTCCTCTCCTCGTTCGTCTTCAAGAAGCTCAAGCTCAGCGATGGCCACGAGCACTTCACGATGGAGGCGCGGGGCAGCGTTACTACTCTAACCCTGACCCTGACCCTAGCCCTAGCCCTAGCCCTAACCCTAATCAGGCGGCGCTCTCCTTCGTCTTCCCTTGGGTAGCCTACTTCATCGCGGAGGCGCTCGAGCTATCGAACCATAGTACGAACTTCGTACCAGGGATATATACTACTAGTACCGACGACAGCTACGCTTACCATGACAGGCGCTCGAGCTCTCGGGCCTCGTTGCCATCCTTATCTGCGGCATGGTCATGGCGACCTACACCCGGTACAACCTCTCCGAGAAGGGTGAGTCAGTTAGTGAGTAAGTGCGCGGTACAACATATCCGAGTTGCGAGGGCGCTGTACGAGTACGAAACGAGGGAGTGGGTGAGGCAGTAGTAGTACGTGGGCGAGCGAGCCTGCATTCAACTGCCTCCAGCCTGCAGCCGCATGCCCTAACCAACTCGCCAGGTGCCATACTGACGATGCGCGCATACAAAGCCGTCGCTGCCATCGCCGAGACCTTCGTCTTCGTCTACCTCGGTACGTGAGTAAGTAAGGGTACTGAAGCGTAACTGGCTGCCTCGGGGTACTCAGCGTAATGGTCTGCCTCGGGGTACGTAAGTAGGTTACATGGCCACGCGGAGGTATAGACCCCAGAGGTCTACCGGCTACACTGGGGCTCCGCTACTCACTATGGCACTACTGCTCACTGTGGCCATCTTATCTTCACTATGGCTGTACTGCCCACTATGGCTACACTACTCACTGCGGCAGGGATGGCCATGGTCTCCTTCCCCATCTTGTCGCACACCTCCTCGCTCAATCTCCTGCTCTTCGGCCTCCTCGCCTGCTTCGTCGGCAGGCAACCCATACCCCCACCCTAATCCTAAGCCGCCCTCACCCTCACCCTCACCCTCACCCTCACCCTCACCCTCACCCTCACCCTCACCCTCACCCTCGCCCTCACCCTCACCCTCGCCCTCACCCTCGCCCTCGCCCTCACCCTCACCCTCACCCCCACCCCCACCCTAAACCTGACCTTAAACCCGAGCCTGCGCTCCTCGCCTGCTTCGTCGGCAGGCTGCACATCCCCATCGGCTCCGCGCTCACCAACTGCTTCCGCGGCCCAGGCATACCTGCCGTATGCCTGCCGCCCTGTAGCCCCATGCACACCCAGGCTGCAGCCTTATGCACTCGAGGCTGCAACCCCCATACAGCCCCCACTCAACCAGCCCCACGCACGCCAGACGCATCGCTGCCTCCCAGCAGCGGCCGTGGCCCGAACCCTAACCAGGCGCGTCGCTACCTCCTATCAGCGCGGCGTACCAGTTCATCATGTGGTGGTCGGGGCTGCGCGGCGGGGTCGGCTTCGCCCTCGACTATAACTCCCCAGCCCTAACCCTAACCCTAACCCCCGCCCTAACCCGCACCCGCACCCCAACCCTGACCCCAACCCTAGCCCTGACCCCAACCCTGACCCCAACCCTGACCCCAACCCTAAGCCCTAACCAGGTCGCCTTCGCCCTCGCCGCCAAGATCTACTCCGACAACAACTTCCCGGCCAAGTGCGGTGGAGGGATGGAGCTCGCGGGGTGCGACCCTAACAACGCGATGAACGACTCGGAGGCCATCCTGCAGACGACCATGCTCATTGCTGCGTTGACCATCTTCGTCTTTGGGGGCAGCATCACCGCGCTCGCGATCAAGGTATTAGTATACATACTTACTATGGCCATGCTCGATCGCCATGGTCATGCTTACTGTGATCATATGCCTACGATACTTACATCATCTCCCTCACCCTCAAGGCCAACGTGATGGAGACCGCAGACGGTGACGGGGGCGCCAAGTCGGACGCGGCCATAGTGAGCGATCAGCTCAAGGCCGACTCGCAGGTGAGTAGAAACGTAAGTATTAGTACGGTCGTATACTACTACTCATGCACATGAGTAAGGTAGGAAAGGTGACTCGAGACGCCGTGGACTCGCAGGTGATGCAGCTCGCCAAGATAGTTCTCATCATAATTAGTAGTTATAGCTGCATCTTCATCACTCGCAGGTGATGGTGTCCCTCGACAAACCCCGACCCCGACCCCAACCCTATAACCCTAACCGTAACCAGGTGATGGTGTCTCTCGACAAGTCCGCCTTTCTGCTGCGGATGCTCACCCACGAGACATCGTACAAGAGCGCCGCCGCCGACGAGAAGGCCATCGATAGATAGAGATAGAGAGACACAAAAATAGATCGATAGATAGATGGATGGGTGTCGGGTATCGTGCGCTACACTATGAATATATCCATCCATCTATCTATCTGTCTATCTATATCTCAGGCCATCGAGGAGCGTGCCTTCCCCGTGTCACACCCTGGCTCGCACAAGGGATCGCAGCGACCCAGCATCGAGCTTCACTAGCGCCACTTCCCCACCTTACTCGTCCACCTTACTCGTTCTCCAAGGCCAGTCGGCAGACGTTCAAAGGCTGACTGGCTGGCAAGCTCTCTATGACCACGCCACAGCTCAAAACTAGACGCGAAAAAAAGCCGCGAGAGCGAGGGTGAGGTTGAAGATTGAGTGGTGAGTGGTGAGTGGTGAGGACGAGGGCTAGGGTGAGGGCAAGGACGAGGACGAGGGCAAGGGCGCACCAGCTCACGTGTCACGTCATGTCTCATGATACCCTGGTACGGAACAATACGCCCATGCCTTGTTGGCTATATTACGAGGCAACTGCAACTCATTTAATCGGTCATTACCTCGAATTCCCAAGCATGCAGCGCGGTACGGTGTAATACTCCCTTACTCCCCCGTTACCATGTATTACCCCATCCTCATTTCTTGGCTTCAGAGATGAAAGCCAGGGGCTGAGGGAGGGTGATAACCAAGTAACCAAGGGCGTAGCCTCTCTGCAGCCGTGACTTCGATTCTAAATGGATATCTATGAATATCGACAACCACACACCCCTGGGAGCCTCACCGCCCTGTTCCGCTATAGAAACTGATGATCTTCCGGGCGACCCAGCGGTCAGATAACAGAATCGGCCCCAGGATGTGGGCCCTTCACTCGGCCACGTGTAGTAGATGATAGCCCATCTGCATAATCTTGGTGCCACCGGGCTTCCTGATACCTGAAGACTTGGCGCAGACGCAGTCGCTGCGATGTCCCGTCTGAGCCCACCAGCATCTCCGGAACGCGCGCGCTGCAAGAGCCGCTCCAACCATGGATGAATCCTATGCAGTGGCGCGGCATGGCGAGCACGTGGCATGGCGGCAGCAAACGTGGATCGTCGACAACTCGACTGCGGGACGCACACGGGCGTCGAACACCTGAGTTTGTTGGTTATACCATAGGCTTTGTGTGTCTTTTAGTAAATCCTCACCTCAGGACATAAGTACATAAGCCTAGCCAGTGAAGATTCTCGGTCGTTGACGCGCTCAGGGGTCTATAATATCCCGTCGACCCCCTCAGGGCCTGACTCTGAGGACCGCACGGGGCGGCGCGAGGGAAATTAATACAAAACGCGATTGTGTAAACCGGTAAAGTGCGCCGCGACGGCGAGAGTTTACCAAAGAAATTTGCATAAAACCAGATGATGCTCCCTTCTCATAACCCCCTTCCCCCCCCCACCACACACACACGGTTTCTCGGGATCTTATGCGCGCGCGCGCGCTGCCTAGGTTTGGTGTTTGCGCGGGTCATATGCGAAGCCCGTCCTTTATCGTCTTGACCCTCTCACTCACCCCGCCTTTGCTTGAGAGTTGAGGCCGAGTGGGACACGGGACCAACTCCCCCCGGGGCGCGGTTGGCGACAACGCGTGCCTCCAAAGGTGCTTTTAGACGGGCAAGCCGAGCTCACAGCAAGTCTTCTGGCACAGCGGCGCCTTCTTCTTGGCGCAGTCTTTCTTGCACTTGTCCATGGACTTCGGCGGCTTCTCCTCGCATTTCTTGATCTTGATCTTGCATTTCTTGTCGTCACTGAGGCCGCTGCAGTTGGCTTTGGGCGGCGACGGCGACGGGCTGGGCGGCGGCAGTGACGGCGAGGGCGGCGACGGCGAGGGGCTGGGCGGCGGCGGCGAGGGGCTGGGCGGCGGCGGCGACAGCGACGGTGGCGACGGCGACGGGCTC
>Ga0209302_10001089_pt1 | contig 15723 bp, 13 predicted proteins | sample ArcOceMetagenome_2_FD_187445 | JGI IMG/M metagenome (GOLD analysis project Ga0209302, IMG submission 187445) | Marine eukaryotic phytoplankton communities from Arctic Ocean - Arctic Ocean ARC135M Metagenome (SPAdes) (version 2) | ecosystem: Environmental > Aquatic > Marine > Oceanic | place... | reverse complement strand
CTGTGGGCGCGTGGCGCGGCGGATGGCGGCGGACATGGGCTGCCCGTTCGGGTGCGGGTGTCGCTTCGCGTGGCACGACGTCGCGTTCACGTGCGGAGGTGCGCCACTCGTGCGACTGCGCGAGGAATGGTGGCGGGGCCATCTCACTAAGCGCCCTGTTGGCACCTCGCGAGCCGTCCAAGGCGGGATGGGCGGCGCCAAGCCGTCAAAGAAGCTCAAGACGTCCACCGACACGTATACCCCAGCAGCCAAAGCCTTCTTGGGCACCTTCAAGAATAAGAAGAAGCCGCAGGACAAGGAGCCTTCGGCAGCCGCCGCCACCGGAGCCACCGTCTCTGCCAAACCCCGCTCGAAGGCTGCCGTGCCCGCGGCCGCCGACTCGCGGGCGTCGCGCTTCGACGCCTTCGACCCGCCGCTGAGCGCGGCGACGCTCGAGGCGCTCGGGGCGCACGGCTTCGAGACGGCGACGCCGGTGCAGGAGGCGACCATCCCGAGGCTGCTGCGCCACCAGGATGTGGCGGTGCAGGCGTGCACCGGCTCGGGCAAGACGCTCGCCTTCCTCATCCCGCTGGTCGAGCTGCTCCACCGGCGCGAGGACCCGCTGCGCACGCACCAGGTCGGCGCGCTCATTATCGAGCCGACGCGCGAGCTCGCCGTCCAGGTGGTTGCGGCGACCCCGTAGTATATCATCAATAGGCTGCAGCCCGATGTGTGAGAGGCTGCATCCCCATGCCTCAAGCACAGGGCCTCCACTGAATACCTGGCGGTGCAGGTGCACACCGTGCTGCTGCAGCTGGCGACGCGCTGGCCGCAGCTGAGCGTGGCACTGATGGTAGGAGGCACCGACGTGAATGCTGACATGACGGCGTGGCGCGAGAAGGGCGGCCATGTGCTCGTGGGCACGCCCGGCCGGCTCGACGACCTGATGGTGCGGCTGGGCAGCGAGATGTTGCTGCGGGAACTCGAGCTGCTCGTGCTCGATGAGGCCGACAGGTCTGCACGCCCTGCACCCTCCGCGCCTCCGCGCCCTCCGCGCCCTCCGCGCCGCCTGCGCCTCTACTTGACCCTAAGCCTAATCCTACCATGTCAGGCTTCTCGACATGGGCTTCGAGGCGACGCTCAATGCCATATTGCAGCGGCTACCCAAGCAGCGGCGCACCGGCCTCTTCTCGGCCACGCAGACGGGCGCGCCGCAACGCCACGCTCCAATCCCACGCGCACAGCAGCCTGCAACCCGGTGCATCTGCATCTCAGGCTGCAGCCCCCATCCGCGCTTCCAAGCCTGCGACCGTGTGTAACCCCAGGCGAGCTGCTCCAGCTCGTGCGTGCCGGGCTGCGCAACCCCGTCAAGGTCGAGGTCAAGGTGAGGCTGCTCCAGGCCGGCGGCGGCGGCGGTGAGAGTGGCGAAGGCAGCGCCGCCGCCTCCGGGCCGCGCAAGACGTCGGCGACGCCCTCGTCGCTCTCGCTCTTCTACATGCTGTGCGAGGAGGAGCAGCGTCTGCCGCAGCTGCTGCACTTCCTGGGCGAGAGGCTCGCCGCGGGGCAGAAGGTCATGTGCTATTTCCTCACGTGCGCGCAGGTCGACTTCTACAGGTCGGCCCCTCACCCTCACCCTAACCCTAACCCTAACCCTAACCCTAACCCTAACCCTAACCCTAACCCTAACCCCAACCCCAACTTAACCCTAACCCCAACCCTAACCCGAACCCTAACCCTAACCCTAACCCTGACCCTAACCAGGTCGGCCCTGCCGCTGCTGCCGCACCTCAAGGACGCGCCGATGGGCGCGTTGCACGGCAAGATGGCGCCGAGCAACCGGCTCAAGGCGTACGAGTGGTTCGTCGCGCAGAAGGGCGGCGCGCTGCTGCTGTGCACCGACGTGGCAGCGCGCGGCCTTGACATTCCTGACGTCGACTGGATAGTCCAGTTCGACGCGCCTCAGGAGCCCAACGCCTTCGTGCATCGCGTCGGGCGCACCGCGCGCATGGGCCGGCAGGGGCAGGCACTGCTGCTGCTGCGGCCGCACGAGGAGACCTACACGCGCTTCCTCGAGCTTCGCAAGGTGCCGCTGCAGCTGATGGAGCCTGTGCCCGGGCTGCCCTCGGTGCACGCGCAGCTGCAGCCCCTGCTCCTGGCCGACCGCGCCGTAATGGAGAAAGCCAACGCCGCCTATGTCTCGATTGTGCGCGCCTACAGCGAGCACGAGTGCAAGTACATCTTCCAACTGGCGCAGCTCGACCTCGGCGCGCTCGCGAGCGCGCTGGCGCTGCTGCGGTTGCCCAAGCTCAAGGAGCTGCGCAAGATGCACAAGAAGGGCGCGTGGCTCGGCCTCGAACCCTGAGCCCGAACCTGAGCCCGAGCCTGAGCCCGAGCCTGAGCCCGAGCCCGAGCCTGAGCCCGAGCCCGAGCCTGAGCCCGAGCCCGAGCCAGGTGTATGGGTCGACTTCACGCCTTGCGCTTCCGTCACCGACCTGAGCTCGATCCGGTACAAGGACAAGCAGCGCGAGAAACAGAGGCAGCAAAACCTGCGCAAGCAGGCGGCCGAGGCCGCCGAGGCGGCGGCGGCGGCGGCGGCGGCGGCGGCGGAGGGCGGCCCCGCGGCGGAGCCGGTGAGCGCCAAGGAGGCGGCGCGGCAGAGGCAGCGGGAGCGGGAGTTGGAGCTTGCCGAGCAGGACGCGGACGACGACGAGGACCTGGCGCGCGAGGCGTCGCTGCTGAAGAAGCTCAAGCGCAAGCAGATCAGTGAGGCGGAGTTCAACCGCAGGATGGGCATCGGCGGCGGCGACGACGGCGATGACGACGACGACGGCGGCGGCGGCGGCGACGACGGCGGCGGCGGCGGCGGCGGCGACGAGGACGACGGCGACGACGACGGCGACAAGCCGGAGGAGGTGGCTACCAAGAGCAAGCAGCCTGGCGGCAAGACGAAGCAACAGCAGATGGACGAGGCCTTGGCCTGGCGGAAGCCAGTGCCACAGTCCGGGTTTCGTGGGAGGGCGCAGGCTGGAGCCGAAGCAGCCAAGCCGCGGAAGCGCCAAAGCGGCCAGAGCAAGGCCATCACCAAGCGCAGCAGGCCCTCACAAGGCAACGCCAATAAAGGGAAGAAGCGCTGAGCACAGCACTGAGCACCACAGCCGGCAGTTGACGATAGATATATGCTGCACACTTTTCTATTTGTGTTACCCAGATTTACAGACACAAATGCACGGTGTGCGGCGATGACGACACGCCCCTATAAACCTGTCTGTCTGATCTTATCTGATTATCTTATCTTGCCACGCATGCATCCGCCAAATACCCACCTAGCCGCTCCTGAGCGGTCCTCCTCCGACCTTTTAGATGATAAGATAAGATAAGATTATCTCCGACCTTTGCATCGATAGATATCTTATCTTAAAAGATCTTCCAGATATCCACCCCCCCCCCGGCGTGTCACCACCTCTCGCGGAAGCGACGCGGCTTTTGATGCCCTCCACCACGACCGAGCGCAAAACCAAGACCTGCGACCCGTCGTGGCATTGGCACGAGCCGCACCGCAAGCCAATCTATCAGGTGGCCTTCAATCAGGCCGACGCCTCGCAGGCTGATGTATTTGCGGTCGTTGGCGCTAGGTGGGTCAGCATCTACAGGATGCCGGCGACAGAGTCACCACCGCACGCAGAAACGGCTGGCACTGCCGCAGAGAAGAACGGCCGCAAGCGCAAGGACAAAGCAGCGGCGGCCATGGGAAGACTCGAGCCACTGCAAACCTACGCCGACGATGACACCGAGGAGAGCTTCTACTGCGTTGTGTGGGGTGCGGACCCCTCGAATGGGAACGCGTGGCTTGCCGTGGCCGGCAAGCGACGACAGATCCGCCTGATCGACTGCCACCGTGGCGTGGCCTTGCGCACGATGCGCGGCCACGGGGGCGCGGTGCACGAGGTTCGCTTCGTACCGCACGCGCAAGCCTCGCTGCTGCTCTCCGCCTCGGAGGACGAGAGCGTGCGGCTGTGGTGCTGCAGCACCGCCTACTGCCTCGCCATATTCGCGGGGCAACAGGGGCACCGCGACGCAGTGCTCTCGCTCGACGTGCGTCCGGACGCAGCCTACCTCGCGACTGCGGGGGTCGACGGCACGGTGCGCTGGCATGCTGCACACTGCATGCACACTGCATGTGCACACTGCATATGCGCTGCATGCAGGTGCGCGTGTGGAGCCTGGGAGACGAGGCGCTGCAGAGGCGCATAGCCGAGGTGGCGGTGGCGGCACCCAGCGTGGCGGCTGCCGAGGCGGCGGCGGCGGCGGCGGCGGAGGTGGCGGCGACGCTGAAGGAGGCGGAGGAGGCGGCGGCGGCAGTGGCGGATGGGCCGGAGGAGGTCGAGGAGGTTGAGGAGGTCGAGGTCGAGGTCGAGGTCGAGGTCGAGGTCGAGGTCGAGGTCGAGGTCGAGGTCGACTCGGCGCCTCGGCGCACTCGGCACAGCCCCAACCCTAACCAGGTCGATGGGGATGACGGCGCGTCGGCCGAACCGCCGCTTCCCGCCGCGCCCGCCGCGCCCGCCGCTACTCCCACGGGCCGCAAGCGCGCCAAGCCGCGCAGTGTGCCGAGCAAAGGCGGCTGTGGAGGTGCGCTGGAGGCGGCGCGGGTTGCAGCGCAGGACGCCAAGGGCGCCGCGGCCACCGCCGCCCGCGCCGTGCACGCGGCGGAGGAGAGCGCCGCGCGCGGGTTTGCACCGCCGGCGCGTGTGCAGCTACCGGTGGCGACCGTGGAGGGGCTGCACTTTGAGGGAATCGAGGGCGTGAGCTACTATGTCGACTGTGTGCGGTGGGTGGGACAGCTGCTGCTCACGCGCGGCACCGACGAGCGCGCCGTACTGTGGTCGCCGCCGCCCCTCGACGGGCAGCGGCCGTCGTGGCACCCTGTCGCCTCCTCCTCCTCCCCCTGCACCCCCTTCTCCGCCGCCACCCCCGGCTCCGCCGGCCCCGGCTCCGCCACCCCCGGCTCCGCCACCTCTGGCTTCGCCTCGTCGGGCCGCGTCGCCGCTGCCCGGGGCTCCCCGCGCTCCTCACCCGCCTCCGCCAGCCGGCCTGCGGCGCTGCCGACGCTGCTCAACGAGTGGCATATGCCTGCGAGCAGCCTCTGGTTTCTGCGCTGCAGCCTCGACCCTGCGCGCCGCCTGCTGGCACTCGGCAGCACGCAGGGCTGCGTGGCCGTGTGCGAGGTGGACGCGGTGCGCGCGCCGCCACTGGTGCGCTGCGTGGCGCGCCGCGGCGGCGGCCGCAAGCGCGCCTGCTCTCTGGTGACGGTGCGGCACACCGCCTTCTCCCCCAACGCGAGCCATCTCGTGGGCGGCTGCGACGACGGCTCGGTCTACATTTGGCATCTTGGTTCGGCTGTGGATGTTGATGCGACGGAATGATGCCGCCGCTCGCATGCCGCCTCGTGCGGCAAGCAAATGGCGTCAAGAAGTCAAGTCGCCGCAGCGCACGTCCTAGCGTGTGCGTGTTCATCATGTGAGTGTGTGTGCTCATTCTGTGAGTCGGTGCAATTAGCAAGCCCCGAGTGTTCATCCTTCACCTCCATGTCCGTGTGAGATATTATTTATGCGAGAGAGAGAGTTCTGGCACACACCCATTATTAAGCATTTTCGATTTTGCTGATCCCCATCCCGCGTGTTGGTGTTACTTTAGAGGTCAGTCAAAACGGTTCGAAACAACCCGCGATATCCTTGTGCACAGCGGGATTTGAAGGCCTGAAACGAGAAAGCATAGCCGCGGGCCAACGGCGGTCGCGCGGTTCGAACACTGCTTACCATTATGCATTAAAAGTGTTTTTTTTGCATTTTGGAGAGAGAGTTTAAGTAAAGCCGTAAAGCCACGTACGCGGTACGGTATGCGTATGAACAGAGAACATCACCAGTGACACGACACACACGGGCACAGATACTTTACGGTACGCTTTACGCGAGATAGAGATACACACTGTGCAGCCATCACACCCTGTGCTTCAACCGTCAACGCCAACACGGGCCAGGTCAGACCCATTCCCCCAACACACCAGGTCGCGGCAATGGCTGCGATTCCGGCGTCTCCGGGCCTCGGCCGGGAGGCAGCGGGGGCGCTGGCTGGTCGATCACACTGTGCAGCGACGGTGTGATTTGCACAAAGGCCGAGTCGCGCTTGTCCTCTTCGGACTTGCGCTCAGTAGACTTGCCCTGCAGCGTGAGGGCGGCGTTGGAAGTACCGCCCGAGAGCGGCTTACGCTGAGAGCTCCTGAAGGCGGCCCTGCCTCGCCGCCTTCCGACGAGGTAAACCACACTCCACGCGACTGCAGCCAGCAGCAGGCAACCACCCACGACACCGCCAGTGGTCACTCCGATGTCCTCCGGGGCGAACACGTTGCTGCCGTGGTCATCATCGACGATTTCCTCATCATTTGGCGCAAGTGCTGCGGAGCCGGACGGTGGGGCAAGCGATGGTGGCATTGCAGGTGGATGCGGCGAGGGCCGCTCGTTGGGCGGTAGCGACAGCGAAGGCGGCGGTAGACGCGAGGCCGATTGCGACGAGGTTATCGGCGGTGGCGGCTCAGGAGGTGGCGTCGTCGGAGGCAGTGGGGATGGCAGCCGTGGCGAGGGCGGAGGAAGCAGCAGTGTACGCGGTGGGAAAGGAGGTGGCAGCACCGGCGGGGCAGGCGGGACTGGCGGCACAGGCGGAGAGGTGGGTGGTGGCTCCGAGGGCGGGGCGTTGGTCAACGCCACCGCCACGGTTGGCTCGGCCACGGCTAAGCCGGCCACTGTGGCGAGGGCGTCGGAGGCGGCGAGAGCATCGGATATGCTGGCGGCGTCGATGTCGCCAATGGCGGCCATGACTTCCTCTTGGGACTCAGTGACCGCCGCGTAGGCACTTGCCTCGGCTGCAAGCTGCTGGACCACAATCGTCACCAGGGCGCCAAGGCTGGTGGTGGGTGGCTCGACGCCGGAGACGGAGAGAGATGCCAGTTGGCGGCGGCGCATGGAAGAGGCGGTGGCGACCATGGCGGCAGGGAGCGGCTCGGCGTCATCGCTGATGAAGGCAAGCATCTCAGCTGTCTTGGCGTTGACTGCAGCGAGGTTGTTCTCGAGAGGACACTCGAGCAGAAAGGTGGTGCCGCTGCCACCGCTGGTGGCCGCGCAGGTGTGGTCGAACGCATTGAGCGTGAGTGCGGCCGTGAGCACCGAGCAGAGCTGCTCGTCGCTCATGTCGGACTCGAGGGTAATCGTGACGCTGAGCGCTCGGTACAGCGTGACGGACACGGCCGCCCCCATACGGGCCACAGCGGGCGTGTTGTACTGCGAGGCCAGCGCGCCTATGATCGCCGCTGAGGCATCATTGGTGACAGAGGCGTCGCCGAGGGAGATGGTCGCAGTGGTCTCGGCGACGATCATACGCGGCGCCTCGGGAGGCGATGACGGTGGCGGTGGCGAGGAAGCCGGTGGCGGGGAGGGCGAGGGTGGCAGTGTGGGCAGCGGCGGCAAGGGAGGTGGTGGCGTGGGTGGCAGCGGCGACGGTGGTGGTGGCGTGGGCGGCGGCTGCATAGGGGGCGGCGGTGGCGTGGGCGGCGGTAGCACAGGGGGAGGCGGAAGTGGCGGCGGTGGCGTGGGTGGCGGTGGCGACGTCGGAGGTGGTGGCGTGGGCAACGGTGGTAGAGACGGTGGCGGCAAGGGTTTCGGGGAAACAGGAGGCGGCGGTGGCAACTGAGGGCTTCCGAGGGGTACTGGTGGTGGTGTGGGCGGTGGTGGTGGCGGCGGTGGTGGAGGTGAAGGCGAGGGCGGCGGCGGCGAGGGTGAGGGCGGTACGGGCAGTGGCGGCGAGGGCGACGGGGGCGGTGGAGAGGGCGAGGGCGGTGGTGGTGAAGGTAGTGGCGGTGGCGGCGGGGGAGGCGAAGGTGATGGCGGTGGAGGGGAAGGGGAGGGCGGAGGGGGCGAGGGTAAGGGTGGTGGTGGCGACGGCGAGGGCGAGGGTGGCGAGGGCGCGGGTGGCGGCGGCGAGGGCGCGGGCGAAGCTGGCGACCGCGGTGGAGGTGAGGGCGATGGTGGTGGTGGTGAGAGCGAGGGCAGTGAGGGCGAGGGCGGCGAGGGCGGCGGCGGTGATGGCGAGGGCGGTGGGGAGGGCGGTGGGGAGGGCGATGGTGGTGGTGGTGGTGAGGGTGGGGGCGGTGGCGGGGGATGTGAGGGCGGCGAGGGCGGCGGCGGTGAGGGCGAGGGCGGTGGCGAGGGCGAGGGCGGTGGTGGCGAGGGCGACGGCGGTGAGGGCAGTGGCGACGAAGGCGGCGACGGTGAGGGCGAGGGCGGTGGCGACGGCGAGGGCGGCGGTGGCGACGGCGACGGCGGTGCGGGCAGTGGCGGCGAGGGCGGCGGCGGTGAGGGCGAGGGCGGTGGCGACGGCGAGGGCGGCGGTGGCGACGGCGACGGCGGTGAGGGCAGTGGCGGCGAGGGCGGCGGCGGTGAGGGCGACGGCGGTGGCGAGGGCGAGGGCGGCGGCGGCGAAGGCGGCGGCGGCGAGGGCAGTGGCGGCGAGGGCAGTGGCGGTGAGGGCAGTGGCGGCGAGGGCAGCGGCGGTGAGGGCGGCGGCGGTGGTGGCGAGGTCGAAGGCGCCGAGGCGGCGGTGATGGCCACCTTTTGACTCGCCTGGCAGTGGCCGCTCCTTTCGCACGCGAAGTAAAGCGTGCTGGCGGCCGTCACCACGGCCTCGTACAGATTGGGCGTGCTTCCGGAGCCGCCGCCCTGGCTGGTGGAGGCGAGCTCGGTCGCTCCGCTGAAGTCGCAGCTAGCGTACTTCGCCGCAGACTCCATCAAGTAGAGGTTGTGGTAGTTGTTGTACTGGAAACGCAGCTTGTCACCCACAGCAACGCTATACGAGCTGGGGCTGGAAGGCATGGCAGACCAGTAGGAGGAGCCAGAGCCGATGGTCACCGTGCTTGTGGCGCGCGAGAGCTCGTAAGCGGACGAGTCGAGCGAGGGTGAGGGCGGTACGGGCAGTGGCGGCGAGGGCGACGGGGGCGGTGGAGAGGGCGAGGGCGGTGGTGCTGAAGGTAGCGGCGATGGCGGCGGGGGAGGCGAAGGTGATGGCGGCGGAGGCGAAGGGGAGGGCGGAGGGGGCGAAGGGGAGGGCGGAGGGGGTGAGGGTAAGGGTGGTGGTGGCGGCGGCGAGGGCGAGGGCGAGCTGACCACGTGCCACCCTTCGTGCGAGAGACGGCGGCGGCTACGCTCAGCGGAGGCGAGCACGGGGAGGAGCTGCCGCCGCAGCTCCGCGGACGTCGCCGTGGCTGTAATGGGCGGTGTGGAGGAGGAGGAGGAAGCGCGGCGGAGCCAGCTGCAGAGCCGCTGCAGCTGCGCGGCCTGCCCCGGGCTGGTGGCGACCATGTTGGGCCAGGCGTTGACCTCGAGAAGCCACGGGGTACCGCGCCTATCCAGCACGAAGTCATAGCGCACTAACTCGACGCGAGGCCCCGTGCCACGCGCGCCGTCGCTCGCTGCCGCCGCCGCTGCCGCGGCTGTCGTAGCAACTACCTCACCGATCCGCGCGTAGGCGTGCTCCCAGCGTTGCGGGGAGAGCTGCTCGATGAGCGCGCTGCGGCTGGGTACGGGTGAGTTGCGCTGCGCATGCAGGCTGTTGGCGAGCGAATGCATCTGCCAGGCCGAGGTGTACTCATCGCCGACCACCCAGGACCGCCGCAATGACTCGACGGCTAACCGGCGGGCGGTGGCGTTGGTGGCAGCGGCGGCCATAGTCGCCTGGGCGTCGGCAGTCGGAATATAGCGCTCAGTGCAGAAGCGTAGCAGCACGTCTTCGAAGATCGTCGAGCCGAGTGAGCCGTCGGGTCGCTGCTCGAAGATCACGTACACGCCCAGGTCCCAGGCACGCCCGTCGATGAGAAGCGGGTCGATGCGGCGCTGCAGCAGCAGCTGGCCATCGAGCTCACTATCGGCTCCGCTAATTAATGGCATCACAGCGCGGTGTGAGGCTCTTTTGGCCAACCACGCCAATGAGCTGTCGTTTGCCACCACTTGCCTGCCTGCCTCTTCGAGCGTTGAGATGCTCTCCGGTAAGAAATGCCACCCCAATGAGGTTCCGGCCTGGGCCAGTGTTATCTTGTCAGTGAGTAGCGCCAAGGCTGAGACGCCTGCAGGACCGGCTAGGCACTCCGCCGCGCCGGAGGGTGGCAGCATTCGTCGGATGGCAAGAGTCGCCGGACCGGTTGCGGAGGTCCTCGAAACTTCAAAAGGGGGGGAAACCGCGGACGGCCTGATGACAGAGGCGCACGTCCAAACCGGACCACGCAGACTTACATCTATATTATCGAGAGTACACCACTGGTCCCACCCGGCATGCGATTCGGAGCGAGCGGGCCCCCTCCGCATTGCGTGAGGGTTGCCCCGCCCGCCGTCATGAGTGCCGAGCGGGTACTGCGTGCTGCGGAGCCGCCTTGCCTACGCGCGCCGCCAGCGTGCGAGCGCCATGCCCACCAGCGCCGCAGCGATCGCAACAGCGGCCACCGCGATGGCGGCGCGGCTCATCGGTTGCGCCGGCTCCTCAGCCCACCTCACCGTCTTGGCCGTCGCTGCGCTCCCCGCCGGCCGCAGGGCTGGCGCCGCCGATGGCGCGGCCACCGGCGCGGACACGGGCAGCCGTGGCAGCGCAGCCGCCGGAGCCGCCGCCTTCTCGGTTCAAAGCCACATGGCGGCCAGGTCGTCGATGCGCTTCGCCTCCGCCGCCGCCGCCGCCGCGTCGGCGTCCCCCGCGCCCCCCCCGCCCTCGGCATCGTCGTCGACCGCACAGTCCCCACCGCCGGCAAGCGCGCAACGCCGCGCCTCGAGCGCGGGCCGCAGTGCTGCGAGCCACGGCGCGATCTCGACGTTGTTAGTGCGGTCGTCAGCCTCGCCGTAGGTGTGTAGCCGCGAGGCGCCGAGCGTCATGAGGTTGCCCTCGAGTCGCTGCGCGATGGCGTTGCAGTCCTTGGCCGTGGTCGTCTGCCGGTCGAGGAGCAGGTTGGAGTCGCCCAGCCCGAGCACCGCCACGTGCACGCCGCGCAGCATGCCCGAGTCGTGGTCGTTGCGGTTGAAGAAGCGCACGCACCGCCCCGCCGCCTCGGGCGCCTGCTCGTTCTCGATCGTGGCGACGATGCACACGAGCAGCAGCGGCGCGGCGCGGTCACCGCCGCGGAGCTGCGCCTCCTTCTCCCACTCGCGGAAGTCCTCCATGGGCACGACGATGACGTCGGGGTTCTGCTGCGCGACGAGCTGCGCGATCTCCGCCGCGAGCTCGCCGCTGTGCAGTACGGTCAGCACGAGGCCGCGGTCGCCCAGCAGCGGCGCGCTCGCGGGCGAGCTCTTGTCGATCGCGCGGAGGGAGTCGATGACGGCGGCTGAGTTGAGCGTGAGCGTGTGTACCGTGGGCGCCGCATGCGCCAGCTCGGCGTGCAGCGTCGCGTACCGCGCCGCACCGATGACCCGCAGCGCCGCCTCGCTTGGTAGCGCGGCCAGCTCCTCTTGCAGCGCCGCGGGAAGCGCCAGGCCGAGGCCGCGCGCGACACGCCGCAGCTCGGCGCGGCTCGCGAATGCGTGCATCGGCAGCACGCTCGGCGTCACCGCGCACGCCGCCGCTCCAGCTGCCCGCAGCTCGCGCTCGTACGCCACAAAGGCCTCCACGTCCTGCACGGGCCCGGCGATGACGGCGTCGGCGCCCGCCTGCACCTGCTCGACTACCGCGGCGAGCTTGCGCGCGTACGCACCATCGGCTTTCTCGGTGCTCCCGCAGACGGCGACGTTCAGGCTGCTGCTCTTTGACTTGACCAGGCACACCAGGTCAAGCACGCTGCAAGGCGCCGACTGGGCATCGAGATGGTCGAGGATGAAAAAGTGCGTGACGCCGACCGATACGGCGCCGTCGATGCAGCTGGCCGCAGCATCCGGCGTCAGCTCCGTCGTGAGGTGCAGCTGTGCCTTGAAGCCCTTCTCGACGAGCCGGCTGCAGAGACTCAGGGCGCTGCCACCCGGAGGGCCGCTCACGCTGACGAGCGACGGTTGAGCAACTGTGCTGAGCCGAGCGACAAGCTTCTCGATGCCGCCGTCGAAGCGTGGCGCGAAGACCTCCAGGCTACGCGAAACCGAGGCCGATGCCATCGATGCCCTGATCCTGGGACGGCCTAATAATCGTAAGAGGGGGAATCAACGTCTCTCCTCTAAGCCACCCCCTCCTCCAACCTCCCACCCCCTCCTCCCACCCCTGCAAGTGAGACCGCTTGTACTACCTCGTGTATAAACAAACACCAAGGACGCGACACCGGACACAGCGAGCACGCACGCGCCGCGTCCCACACGCTGGCCCGCCCAACACAGACGAAGAGAAACCCACCGAGACAATTATGCCAACCGACCTCCACGACTTTGATAAGCGCCTGCCACAGAAAGTGGAGTCGTACACATCACTAGTTGCCGAGCAAGGGAACGCCCTCGCCGAGCAGCAAACCCACGTCTTCCACGTCTACCAGCTCGGTATCAAAGACATCGACGGCTACGGCCACGTGTGGTACGGCAACTACCTCAAGTTCTTTGAGCGCGGCATGCAGGCCTTCCTGGGCGGCGGCAGCTTCGAGGTGGTTGAGCACCTCAAGTACCGCCGCTCGGTGCCTTGGGGCGCCGCCCGCTCGCAGATCGAAACGTACCTCGTGTCGCGCCCGGCACCGGGCCGCGCGCTCGTCTACCAGCGGTGGTGCGTGGGCGACGACGCCGACAACACGAGCGCGCTCTGCCTCGCCCTGGTCTCGTTGCCCCCCGGCTGCGGCGACGCGGTGCCTGTCATGGGCGGCGGCGAGCGGCTTGAGCGCAAAGGGCCGAAGCTGGCGATGGCGGTGAAGAACCTGCAAACGGGCGCGGTCAAGCCGAGCGACGGCAAGCCGATCGGCCAGATGCTCGCGCCACGGCGCATCTTCTCCGACATGGTCCTCACGGCCAGCGGCGCGGGGCGCGGTAGGCTGCAGCTGGTGGACGTGATGGACCTCTTCGAGCAGAGCCGCACCGAGGTGGTGGGCGGGCAGCCGGGGCTCAAAGCCTTCCTCGAGCGCGGCCTCGCGCTCGTCGTCGGCCAGATCGACGAGCTCGTGCTCGCGCCCGACACGCCGCTCGACGCGGGTGTCGACGCCACGTGCGAGGTCGCGCTGTTACGGAGTGTTAGTTGGGGCTGGGGCTCCTGCGGAGTTGGGGTTGGGGCTACGGCTAGGCTCTTTGCAGGACATGCTAACCTGACCCGCATCCTGATCCTGACCCCAACCCCGACCCTAACCCCAAGCAGGTCACGCTGCTGCGCGAGTATGCCGGCCGGAAGTGCTTCGACTTTCAGCAGCGGCTGCTGCGCGCCGACGGCGCCGAGCTCGCGCGGGTGCGCGTGCTCATGTGCTGCGTCAACCCCACGCAGGGCGAGCTCACCACGGTCCCGCAGGACAGCTGGGACGACTGGGTGGGGCGCATGGCGGAGCGTGGCACGCTGTACCGGGCTCCGTAAGCGGACTTCCGTGGTTATTTCTACCCAGCGCATCTCCCCATGATCTCCCGAGAAACCGAAACGTTTGGCAAGTTCGCGGAGGCGAAGCGGGCGAACGCGCTCGCGAACCAGTGCCGTTCCACGAGATAATCTAGATGGTGGCACTGCTGCTGACCAGCCTGCATGGCGCCTGCTCATTGCTCTCAAGTCGTCCTCCTGCACGCTCTACTCGACGCGATCTGCTAGTCGGAGCTGCGGCTGCCGCAGTCGTTCTGCCGCACCCACGTGCACTCGCATTTGAGAACAGCCTCCCAGTGCCGGATGCCAAGATTCCTCGAAAGCCTGGTCCGGCACCGACGGATCTTGGCATCCAGAAGCAAAGCGGGAACCTCAAGCCGTGCCTTGACACCAAGCCTCACTGCTTCAGCACCGCTTCGATCGAGGACTTTGACGACCTAGTGTATGACCAGTACGTTGGTGACCCTGGCCTGCTTCAGCAGTGGACGTTTACCAATGGAGAAGACACTGCGATGGCGGACGTGCTGGCGGCCATCAAGGCCTATCCGCCGGGCCAGAGCGGCGTCGACGGTGGCGGGTGGAAGATCTTCAAGCAGCAGCCGCGCTACGTGTACGTGCAGTACGAGTCGCTACGCAAGGGCTTCGTGGACGACATGGAGTTCGCGATCTTAGCGGAAGGCAAGCTTTCCTTGCGTTCCTCCTCCCGTATCGGCCGCCAGGACAAGTTCGTCAACTCGGAGCGTGTCAACTATTTCGCGCGGACGCTCGGAGGCGTCAGCGGGTGGTCGACCAGTGAGATCACCGCCAAGACCCACCCCGTGTACTTCAACGAGAATGGCGTGTCGCAGTCTCGTAATGATGACATGAAACGGCTGCGCGGCGCTGTCAACGTGGATGGAGACGGCGGCGTCAAAGGGTTCTAAAGGAATAGAAGGGTCAGTTGACTGTTGAGAGTTGTGTGTGCATATATGTATGTGATATGTGCGCAGGTATCATATGCTATATGCTCCGGCAAATCGGCGAGATCAGGTAGAGGGGACAACTCAGACGGGGGGTCAAAAGTTGTGTATGAGAAAACGAGAGTGGAGAGACCGGAGAGACAGAGAGAGAGAGAGTTGCGACGCGTGTCGGACACATATAATTTTCGCGATTATCTCTCCATTTAGCATTTTTAAAGCAAAGAACTTCATAGCTGCGACACCTGGCCCTGCACATACCCAACAGTCGAAGGGGGCGGCCTGGGACACCATGTCAAATATACTATACAGAAAGCGAGATCGCCGTGATAAAGCCGTTTATTATAACCACGGTTAAGTAGCGGACGTTCACCCAAACGGCCACATGCCGCCCTCCTCTTTCTTCTCTTCCTCCTTCTTCTGGTCGCTCTCATCGTGGTCCTCGTCGATGATGACCGCCACCGCGATGATGGCCGCCGCGTCGACGCCGGCCGCCACCTCCACCTGGTACGTGTCGACATCTCGAAAGGCCTCCTCGCCGCGGCTGACGCGCGCGATGGTCTCGCCCATGCCGTTCTTGAACGTGTACTTGCGCTCCGAAAAGGCGCCGGTGGCCGTGAAGTCGGGAAAGGGGTTCATGTCGCCCTCGTAGAAGAACTTGTAGGTCGGTGACGCCGCGAACATCTCGCGGTCCACCTTGCAGACGCATTCGCCCTTCTGGTAGATGTCGTAGCACGTGGTCGTGGCGAGCATGCGCCGCTCGACCGAGCAGAACTCGACGTCCGCCGAGTTCTTGAAGTAGAGCTTGTCCATGACCATCCCGCCCACGTTGATGTTGGCGCCGTTAATCTGGATGACCTCCTTGCCACTGGTATCACGCACACGAAAGTCCTGCGCATGGGTGGTGCGGTGGTCGGAACCGCAACATCATCCTAGAGTGAGTGGCACACCTCGCCGCTCATTGAGAAAAGCTTCTCTTGCAGCACGAAAGAGGCTGCCGCCTTCTGGACCAGCTCAGGAAGGAGCGGGCGCTCACAGAAGTTCTCCTGTGCCTTGAGCACGTCATCCCCGCCAAAAATGTCACCGAACAAGTTCATGTGCGGCTGGGGCCGCGGCCTCGGCACGCTGATCAAGGACAACCATGCCACAGAGTTCAGCCCAGGCGCCACCACGGTTGCGGTCGCCGGCAGGAGACGCATTTCTGCGAAATGGACAGGGGGGGGCAATTCGCAAGCTTCGCGGCTCTCGTCTC
>Ga0209302_10001088_pt1 | contig 15724 bp, 8 predicted proteins | sample ArcOceMetagenome_2_FD_187445 | JGI IMG/M metagenome (GOLD analysis project Ga0209302, IMG submission 187445) | Marine eukaryotic phytoplankton communities from Arctic Ocean - Arctic Ocean ARC135M Metagenome (SPAdes) (version 2) | ecosystem: Environmental > Aquatic > Marine > Oceanic | place... | reverse complement strand
ACGTCGGATGTTTACTGTAATAGGACGGATATTTGTTATATCAGCAGATTATATACTTGATAATTCGATTCATCCTGAAGAATTAGTGATACAACTTTTCCTTATGAGTATTGCTATTAAGGAAATGATCGTTGATACGCCTACTACTACGCCTACTACTACGCCTACTATTACGGACGAAACAACAAGAAGTTAGATTAATTTTTGGAAAGAAGAAAAATGAAATATATATTATGAAAGACCACAATAGATAGAATACACAATGCATACAATAGATAGAAGGCATTAGATATCATCACCCCCATAGAATACATACATAAAAAATTAGACATATAAAAAAGTTAGATATAAAGTTATAATTAAATACACGCACTGCATATATCATATTTTACTATTAGTCCTAGCACATCATGATCATTAGCATATCTATATCTGCGGTCAACGTAATCATAGTTGTTTTCGATCTATCTATTTTACGTTATCATCATCTTAATTAGCTTAGAATATGTTCACAATAATGCTCTATATAATAATGAGATCTATATGCAATTCGTAAAGTCGTAAATTAGTCGGCGCTCCAGAAACAAATTGCGCACGACGAGGAGATCGGTATTGATGGTCGGGCAATAACTGCCGACCTACTACTCTCGGTTCTGACAAACTCAACGAAGCAATTAATGACAAAGTGAATTGTTATGCTGTGGTTATATGGACGCTACTAAAGAGAATAGTATCAAGGATGGGATTGATGAAGCTATGATACTGTTACAGACGAATACACTATATTTTGTTTGTTGCTGTCCAGGATATTTCGGACAAGATTCGTATGGTAGCTTTGAACGATTGTTCAATTCTGGTGACTTTAATACAGGATGGGAAGTATCACGAGTCGGAGGTAAGGTAGGAGGACGCGATGGAGTAAAACTCGGCTCACGTGTCATGTTGGGTTCGTCATCAAATGCACAGTGGGTACAGTAAGGATCGATGTAGAAATCAATTTCAAATGTACAGCCAGGGATAACTTCAAAATTTTCATCATGACACATTTCCTGGTCAGAAATAAGCTTACGATTGTTATTGCTGCTGCCTCGGAGCAAGGAACGGGTGCTCTGATCATCAATAATGTCATCTTCGATCGAAACAGATTTTGCAAAGTAGTCGTCACCAGTCTCTTCATGAACCTCATTGTAGGCATCCTGGATGACCTCCTCTAAGATTTTAGCCTCGTCCAGATCGAGTAGAGAGTGTATCTTTTAACTTTTATAAAACTGGTCCAGTGATAAAAGATATATGTTCTCATAACCTGTAAATGTGTCTAGCTACCTAACTCACTAGACTGTAGTCCTTCTAAGCTATTAACGTATTTAAATAGTGTTCACCAAGTAGCTGGAGCTCCCTTCAATGATACGCTGTTATCGATCGATCCGATAACACAACCCTGTAAACTTTATTATAGTATATAGTATCTTTTAACAGTGATAAAAGATATGTTCTCATAACCTGTAAATGTGTCTAGCTACCTAACTCACTAGACTGAAGTCCTTCTAAGCTATTAACGTATGTAAATAGTGTTTATTAGAAGAGTGAGCTTAGTTGCTCTCTATGTGCGGCTATGTCTACTCGTATGGTATGTCCTTAGTCGGTCATTCCCTAGTTACTCGTGTCCTACTCCTACAATGCATACATCATGCATACATGGCAACAGGAAGCATTCATGTCATTAAAACATTGGAATTAAACTTGAGCAGTACTGTAGCTCCATATTAGCCCTTTCTGCCTTTTCTTGTTGTTTTCATGGGCATATTTCTAGTGAATCTGACTTTTTGCAGACATTTTTGATCCTGTACAGCACCAGGAAAATTTGACTCTGTAGTCGTTTGCCAATCTTGACCACAGGCATACAGTTTATTGTTTCCCTTATACATCACTCTAGTAGCCGTAGCCGCTTTATTAGATAAATTTGTGATATATAACGCAGCCAGTACATAATAGTAAGTAATGGAGATATCAATGCCATCACCACTTCTTTACACAACCATCATGAGGTAATGAAATAATTTAAGTGTATTGTAGAGGCTGAAGTAATTTTTCCTTGAGTATTTACTACTGTAGTGTGAGATTGCGGTAGTCTGGGCCTTCCGGCACTGCAAATATCTACAGCATGTAACTAATATATTAACACCTGTTAAATATTATAAGTAAGAGACAATATGTAATAGGTAGTAGAGGGGTGTGTCATTATTTTATTTGTTATTTGATTATAATCTGTTCTGTAAGGGATCAGATAAAACCCCACAAATGTTCTCTATTTCCTTGTATATATAGCGCTGCATATATATATATTGATACTCTTGAGTAGATTCCACTCTCCTTGTAGTAGCTGCAACAAGAAAATCTGCCATGCTGCCCGTCGCTTTATCCGCTTCTTCGATGCGGTCCTGTGCCAGTGTAAGTTTCATCTCCAGAGAATTGAGGGTGTCGTTGCTTCTCTGATTACTTTGAATACTTCCTCTGCCTGTGTACTCACACTTCTTTCCATCTGCCAAACTCTCTCTGCTTTCCTTGAGATTGTTGCTGCCTCCTCGGTGACTTGATTCAGTTAAAGTTCCCATTCTGTTTCCATTCTATCAAATCTCTCAGTAAGTTTTCTTTCAATCATGTCATTGATGTAACTGTCTGTGTTGTTTTCTCCTAGTACCTCACTTTTAGTCTCTTCTTGTTCCTGTAATAGTTCCTGTTCCATTAGTCCGAGTCGAGAGATGGCATCATCTTCATCTTCTGCTTCTTCTTCCTCTTTTGCCATCTCAATTGTCTCAACTACTCTCTCCTTGTCACCATCTGATTCTAAGAGAGAGAGAGAGAGAGAGATCAATCCTTGATCTGTGGTGGTACTTCCTTAGTGTCCTTGGTAAGTCTTGCCCTTGTTTTTTCTCTTGCATTAGTACGTCGGTCTCTTTCCTTTCTTTCTTTTGTAATCCATTCCTCATCCTTTGTTGCTTCTACTTGTACCTCACCAAAATCAAACTCGTCTTCGATGTCCTCTTCTTCATCTAATTTGATTATCTCCTTTGCCGGTGGCCTTTTTGCTGGTGGTGGTGTTACTTGGTGAATGTACTCCAGTAAAGATGGGCTGTACTGATATCGACTTGTTGGTGATACATATACATGCTGTGAGCTGATCATGTGTTTCATCATATCTTCGATTGCTACATAGCAGTCCTCCACAGCCATATCATCATACAGTGTGGCCAGGTACATGTGATATTGCATCTACTTCCCTCGCTCGACGTGGACGTCAAACCCGATTTTCATTCCAGTACTGAACACACGTAGGATCCTACGCACCAATATTAACAAAATTAACAATTTCAAGCCCACCGCTACCCCTAACAACGACCGCCATTACACCCAATACTCCCAGCAAGAACTAATACGAATACCCCCGATACAACGACAGCCTTGGATTTCACCAGTTCCCATCGCAACGACCGCCTCAAACGACCACCAAAACTACCCCATCGTCGCCATTTACAGCCAAATTCGACACCAGGTGCGAAAGACACAAAAGAATTCATATCCCAACCGGGACTTCCGAAAGGGCAGTTATCCCCACGAACAGGCAGCCGCAAATCAAAATGACCACTGCCCTAAGTAAAACAACGTCAACAGAAATACAGACGCGAATCAAAATGACCGCTGTCCTAAGTAAAACACCGTCAACAGAAACACAGCCAACCACGACTCCTACATACCAGTCACACATAAGAGAAATATACTTAACCGCAACAAAAACACACCCGCCAACGGTCACATTTCCCCTCAACCGATTAAAAACTTACAAAGAACTAGAATTAGCCCATCCTCTTACAGAACAAATAGCCTACCTAGCTCCAGACCGGCCGCCAGACGAAACTAAAGTCCCAGTTGAAGTACATTCCAGCCCACAGATCGCGATCTTAAAACCGGACCTTGACACCCAACTCAGATCCGAAAACATCAACCAGGAAAATCAACCCAGGCCACCACCACAACAAACCGACTCTCCTAAACTCATAAATCAAATCTTGACCGTATTCACACCTCGACTTTACTCAATTACTAAACCCTATCATCCGCCTTCCACCTACCTCATCATGCCTTCCAAAAACAACAACAACAACAACAACAAGAACGCCAACAAATCCAGAGCCCGCAAAGGAGGCAAAGGAGGAACCGGAGGCAAACATGGCAAAGGAGGAGGCCGTTACAACCATGAACAGAAGAAAGGAGACAAGAACAAAACAACTGCATCGGTCCGCGATCACTTTCCTACCACCACAACCACGATCCCCACTACCCCTAAGGACCGCGGTACAGCGGACAAGCATAACCTCTCTCCAAGTGACTCGGTCCTCAGCGGCGGCGTCCACAAGAAGACGGATACCCGCAACACACCAAACCGTGCCAATAACCGCAAAAATTCCGTCACCCCTGACAGCATCGAAGGCCCTCCAAAGCTAGCAAGCAAACTCGATAAAAACGAGACAGACTTTCTCCCCACAGCAAACGATGGCCATCCAGCCTCCCCCTTGCGCAACCAAACAGGAACAAAAACCCCTGCCCCAAATCCAACCTGGGAAGACACCTCAGACAGTGAGTCTGTCATCTCTCTCCTTCTGCAAGAAGCTAAGGATAAAACAAAGGAAAAAGAGGCACCTCAGTTGGAACTTTTGGACAGCACGTCAAAACTAACTATCCTATCAAACCACGGCAAGAAAAACTCTTCTATCTTAAGCAAAAAAAGCAACTTCAGTACCAATAAGGACAAAACACGACCTAACTCTACAAAAGAAGATGCACTCTGTCTCACTGACTCGTCAGCATCCTCGGTGCTATCGACTTCCACCTCCGACTCGGATGACAGTGACAAGACTCAGGACCAAGCGGAACAAGTTGACAAGGAACAGACCAACAAGACTAAATCACCACCACCACCACCACCACCACGAACATCAACAAACTCTAAATCACCACCAAAATCACCGGCACTGAATGCCAACGACCCAGTCGATATGGACACAGAAGACGCAGCAGACACATCCAAGGAGACCAATGCCATTTCCGCAACATCAGACGCCAGGTCAACCTCCACTAGATCGACAACCTCCCTAACAACTGTAACATCAGCAGCGGACTACCGCAAATCTATACTCGACGAATACGACAAGAGACAAGAAGACTCCAGACTTTACTCCTACCCACGTCAGGGTAAATTTCCCAGGACAAAAGCTTGGAAAGACACACCGGACCGACTGATAGCCCAGAACAAACCATTCACTCATTTAGAAGGGATAAGCAGAGAGGGCAGCCACACCGACGCCGACAGCATTCAGGATGGCTTGGACAAACTCTTCGAACCAGCATCAACAAGATACTTCGACAAAAAATGGGACGATCCAGACCTCACCACAAAACAACTAACAGATTTTGCCTCCCTCCTCTCCAAACCGTCCAAGCAATCGACACTGAATTGGTCCTACGACCCTATCGGGCAAGAAGCACGGCACATCCTCATACGTCTAGCACAAACAAGCCCAGAGATATTCGACGAGCACTGGTCCTACACAACAGGCGATCTCACCACCTGCAACGAAGGTAAAATTTGGCTGGCAGCAAACTCTATCTACGGATCTCACTGGAAAATCATTCAACCAACTCGGATGCCAAAACCAAAACAAAAAACAAAGAAGAAAGCCACAATCTCCCAGTCCCAACCTACGTTCCAGACTATCAAGGGAACAAGAGGCAGATTCATGGCCAGGAATACAAAACAACCACACCTCGAAAATAACATTACAGATGTAACGGAAAAAGTACCACGTCATTGGCAAACCTTTTTCACTATGACGACACCGGCACTGACAGCAGGAGGCGCAGAAGGCGAAACCCAACTCTTGGAAAACTTCAATCTGGGAATGGAGATACTCCTGGATGCCGATAAAACCTTTGTAGTTTACGTGTGGCCTACAAAAGCAAAACAAAACAAATCAGTGATACCCTACGGAAGAAAACACCTAGAGGCTTCCTACACCAAGGTAACAAAAATATCATCAAAAGCCGAACTACTTCGTTATTCAAAAAGTGCATACACAGCAGAAGGAAAAAAATGCTGGCTGAAAATCCTTGCGGGTCACAATGTCCCACTAGACGAACTAGTCTCAGATACAGTCAAAAACCTCTTCACCAACGTCCAGATGAGCTTCTATTCGGAAACCTTGCAGGCAGCCTTCCCTGTAGTATGCGGATGGTTATTAGGAGCCGATCCGATTTCATTTAATTCCGACCACTTCACAGCCCTACTAAGATCACTCCCCAAATTTGCCATCCTACCAGTGGCATGCAGGAAGCGCAAACTAAAAATGACAAAAAATGAACGCATAGACCCAGAGGGAGGAGTCGACGCCATTGTCATCCTATGCGACGGCAACTACTTAGCAGCGTCCAACCTGGCACTAAAAGCAACATTCAACAGATCTACCCCAGCAGCTATCGCAGACCGTCCCGACGGATTAAACTTCAAATACATCGAATACTTTGCAGAACCTTCATCAAGACAGCCAACAAACTCACAACTCAATCAAACAATGAAAGCAAAAATAAAACAAGGACAATTCAGCGAGGTCATACGCCGAATTAGGATTAGCGGCATTGAAGACATCGACTATGCCATCCAACTTAACATCAACGACATAGCAAAAACCACCATGCGGGAAGTCCTGATGGGTCTCAAATGCCAATCAAACTACCGGTACCCAATTTTTAGTCAAATCCACGTCCAGCGAGACAACTCAGTTATCGGAGTCTGTCACAGAGAACAAGCTGCAGAAGGAGAAGCAATCCTAGGACACCTATCTGTAATCCTAGAGCAAAAGTACGGTAAACAAAGCAAAGCATGGTTTACCCGACAAACACTAGACAGCGCAAAAGGATACCACTTTTGTGAAAAAACAAACCAAGTGGTCCATGACGACGACGAATCCGAAGACGATGTATTAAAAGGTTTCTACACGGAACTATCCCCAGCATCAGCAGCCAACGCACTGGCAGCAGGAGAAACCATTGAGGAAGACTACGATGGCAACCTCGACGATATCGACATCGGAACGGAACAACATCTGAAAATCGATATGGAAATACTGTTCAACGAGACACCACACGGAAAGGGAGGAGGTTACGACGACGCACAATCAGTAGGCACAATGATGACAGGAGTCACAAACGCAACATCAGCGATCCAAGCCGCACTAGCCCCATCAAACGCGGTAATAGGAGGGAACAACACAGACACAGAAGAAGACGACAACATGAGCGGAATTACCACCAACAGATCCGACAATACCTCGACCTCCAACAATAACAAAAACAACCAACAAAACCCAGCAGACAACTCTGCCTCCGCGCAACAGACGGGAGTAAACAATAAGAATCAGTAACGACCAAGAAGCTCAACGACAACCAGTACGCAATAACCAGGTTCAAACTACCATCACCGGTGAAGCGTACATCCCAGCTCTGGCCATCATCAGAAGAAAAAGAATACCAAGACAAAATGAACACCAAAACCTCTTCCGCCGAAACACACTCGTGCAAACAAACCTGCTAAGAGAAGACCTGGCAGCAAAAGACAGCGAATCTTTTGGCGACGAATACCCGCCTCAACCAGGAACAAATTGTACCATCATCACATTTCAAAATACCGGCCCACAACGTTACTCCCTTTACGACCCAAATTCGATAGCAACCTCAACTGCCTTTAAAGACAGCCAAGCAGGAATAGCACTATATGCGGAATGCAGTCTGATGGAGTCGTTACTCGAATCAGGCAATACCCTCAACGACAGAATGCGGATGAAATCTCCGAATTCATACTCAAGACTAACAAACAACACGTACGAAAAAAAGATCGCTACATGGTACAACCGAGGAGGAGCAGCTTTCACATTACATCAGAATATCAAAGCACACCAATCAAGCAGTGGCGTCGACAAAACAGGCCTAGGCAGATGGATCTGGACAAGACTCAGAGGAAAAGGAGAGACACATACAAGGATCATCTCAGCATATCGACCCTGCTTGAACAAAGGTATCGGGACAGTATGGTCACAGCACTACAGATACATAAAAAAAGAAAAACAAATACATGACCCAAACCCAATTCGACAATTCGATAGTGATCTACTGACGGAAATACAAAATTGGAAACAAATGGGTGACAACCTCATCATCGGAATAGATATGAACGCCGATGTTCGCACATGCACTCTCTCAAAAATCCTACAAGCCAACCAACTACAAAATGCAATACTAACGTCACACCCGTCACAATCACCCCCAGCAACATACGATAAGAATACCTCTCGCACTCCAATAGACGCCATTTGGGTCACCCCCAATATAGACATCACCAGAGCAGGTTTTACCCCCTTCGAAGGAGGTAGCCCATCCGCTCCATCAGACGGCCACAGAATGCTATGGATCGAAGTCGATAACTTCTCCTTTCTAGGAAAACATATCCCTACCTCAACTCCATCACTGACAGCCAGTAGAGTCAAATCTAACGACCCTAGAAGCGTCAAAAGGTACCAAAGACTACTGCGAAAACAATACGGAAAAGAAAAGATATTCTCAACGACAAAAAATCTCATCCAAGACATCCAAACGTTCAACTTACCGACAGCCACTCCACCGACGAAAGAAAACAGACAAGACTTCTTAAACACTTTCAGAAAAAAGTTCGACCGACACCATAAACGAACCCGCGACATCCGCAAGTCAGTCGACAAAAAAATGAGGAAAATATATGCAGGAGGAACACCACACTCACCAGAATATCAAATTCTCCGTGACACAATCGAACTATGGCGCCGCCTCGTAAAACTAAAAAAAGGAGTCAACACCAGCCGAAACGTGATCAAACGCATGGCACAAAAACTGAAACTATATTGGGCAACAGATCCATCGATTACACTACTTGAAGCTAATGTACACCTCACTAAGGCTTACAAAAAACTTCGTAAAGAAACACCAGATGCCCCTAACAAACGTTTAAAATTTCAGAAAATCCAAATAAAAAAGCTAAACAAAAAAACAACAAAAAACAAGCACAATAAAGGACTTATCAACGCTCTAGCAAAAGAAGAAGATAAGAAGAAAAAAAATCCTGACCCGACAAAAACCAGACTCCAAATAGAAGCACGCATCAAACGCGAACAGAAACAAAGGGTTATGGGAAAAGCAGCCAGAAGTATCCGACGCAAAAACATAAAAGATCCTGTTCTCAGAGCAATAGCAACAGACTCAGAAGGCAATACCTACGAATGCAACAGTCAAGAATCGATGGTCCCGGCTATGGGGACATCGAACAGCACTCGACAACAACAATGCGCCCAAACCCCATTCCAAATGGCACCACTCCTCGACATAATGGGATATTTAATGGACAACGATGACATAGCCCAACAGGTAATGAACGGCACCTTTTCTCCACCAGAAGGTACAGACTCCGTAGCGGCCGAACTCCTAACCACTCTCAAAATGGAAGACTCAGTACGCCAACTAGGACCTCTTGACATGGCAATAACCCCAGAAGACAACCGATCAGGGTGGAGAAAACAAAAAGAGAGGACAGCCTCAGAACCAACGGGCCTCGGATTCAACCACTACAAAACAGCATGCCTCACCGACGATCTCAACGAAGTCGACTCCTTTCTTAGAAACACCCCACTTCAACTAGGGTTCTCCCCAAAATTATGGAGAATAATCACCGACTTTCAGATATTTAAACGAAGCAACGTCTTCCACGTTGATTCTATGAGACTCATCCAATTGATGGACGCAGAATACAACATGTGCAACAAAACTTTAGGAAAACGAGTTCTGGCCCACGCAGAAAAAGCAAAGGCAGTTTCACCAGACCAATACGGCTGCCGGAAAAATCATACAGCAATAAACGCGTGCCTAAACAAGGCCCTCCTGATGGATGCCCTTCGCCAAAAACGCCAATGCGGAGCAATTGCAATGAACGATGCCAAAGGGTGCTTCGACAGAATCAACCATACCTTCGCAATTCTAGTCTTAATGAGTTTTGGAGTATCGGCTGTTCTCGCTCGCTCCCTCTTTGAAACCATCCAAACAGCTGACCACCACATAAAAACGGGATACGGACGATCCGAGAAAGCCTACGGAAACAACGACGAAAAGGAACCTCACCAAGGCATTGGTCAAGGTAACGGACTTGGACCAACTCTATGGGCCCTTCTATCCACCATTCTCATCAAAAACATGAAAAGACATGGACACGGAGTAAAACTACTAAGCGCAATGACCCTCTCAATGGTCTGCATCGTATGCTTCGCTTTCGTCGACGACACCGACCTGGTAATTTCAGGAGAATTCAAACACTCCACAGGCGAGGAAACCTGTATCGAATTCCAAACAGCTCTTGACCGATGGGCACGAAGCCTCATCGTATCAGGTGGAGCGCTTTGCCCAGATAAATCCTTCTGTTACCTCATAGACTTCCACTGGAACGGAACAGACTTCGAGTACCGCACCAAAGACGACATGCCAGGAGCCTTCTCCCTTTTGGACAAACATGGCTGCCGCCACAACCTAAAACGTCTAGAAGTATGGGAGGCACAGAAAACACTAGGAGTATTCCTCTCTATGGATGGCAATCAAAAAGCCCAATTCCTATTCCTCAGAGACGAAGCAATAAAATACGCCGACCAACTCCGCTCAAGCAAATGTAATAAGAACACAGCACTATACACATACAACAGCTGCTTCATGAAGAGCATCGAATATTGCATGACAACAACAAACTTTTCCGAAACAGAATGGAACGCTATACTAGCACCGGCACTAACGGTGTCACTACAACGATCAGGAATGTCATCAAAGTTCCCACATAATGTCCTATACGGCCCGAACCTATACCAAGGATTAAATATCTACCATCCGAAATTTTGGGAAGGAATCAAGAAACTATCTACCCACATACAGGAATCAGTAAATCAGTCATCAACAGGATCACTGATCAGAGTGACTGCGGAAGGCCTTCGACTCGAAATAGGCATACCAATGACTCCAGGCACAGTCAATTGGAAAATAGTCAAAGCATACACGACCCCAACATGGTATGGCGGCCTCTTGGACTTTATAACAACACACCCAATCGAAATTATAGAGGATTACCCACAACTCCCACTACTTCGACAGAACGATCAATACCTGATGCAAGGTTTTATAGACTCAGGCTATAGAAAATCAGACTTAAAAATGCTCAACTACATGAGAATGTACCTTCGAGCGGTAACAGTGGCAGACATAGCCTCCACCACAGGACTCACTATCAACCACTTGGCATGGGAACTATTACAAGGAAACGACCTAAGAGAGCACTACGATTGGCCACGCGACCCACCATCATTTACCATCACCCAAAAAAACCTCTGGAAAGCCGCACTGACAAAAGCCTTCCTCCAGCCTCACTCCACAGCATCTCACCGCAAACTGCTAACTCCACTTCACGCTTGGCAGTCACTTACACCACTACACGACTGGGCGTACTTCTACAGCCCAGCCGAAGACCGCCTCTATAAAAAATCAAACACCTCCTGGAAAATCTACTCATACCACGGAGGCAGAAGAACAAGAAACAGAAAATACAAATACACGAACCACACTACCCAAAACAAACCACCATCGGCAACCGAACTGGCTTCAGTAAGTCCACGACAGTCACCAAAGAACAACCCAAACCTGGTAGTAGTCGCACTAGAGAGCCACGCATCATGGCAATACGAAGACCCAGAAGACGACCTAACATCCTACGATCCTACAACAGGCCCATTCTTATGTATCCAAGACGCATTCGATTCATCCATAGCCTCACAACGTATACTAATCGACGAAGTACAACTCCCGTCAGATCACTGCCAAGCGATCGCAACTGCGATCTCAAACGGAACCGCCAACGCCATCAGTGATGGCTCATACGACCCCATCACTCACAAAGGCACCTCATCATTTATCATCGTATCAGGAAAAACAGACAAAGACCCACTAGAAGGAGACAACTGGGTCCCAGGCACCCCAGAAGACCAGTCTGCCTACAGAAGTGAACTTGCAGGAGTAGGTGGCATCCTCGCATCAACTGCAATCATAATACAAAAGTACAATATCACCAGCGGTGCCATCACAATTGCTTTAGATGGAGAATCAGCATTAGACCAGGCAGAATCAGAAAAGCCACTACGAATTAGCCAACCCGACTTCGACCTACTCCAGGATATACGCACAAGAATCAAATCTCTCCCAATCTCAGTAAAATGGAGATGGGTTGAGGGCCACCAAGAAGAAAAAGGCAAACAACTCGACTGGTGGGGAAAACAAAACAAAAAGGTGGACTTAAAGGCAAAAGCATTCCTCCGAAAATGCAAACAAAAGCGCCGCCTACACCGACCAGTCCGGCTATTATACGAAAAATGGGCACTATATGTAAACGGAGTAAAACAATCAAAAATAGACAACGACTCGCTCTACGCAACTCTATTCGCGCCACGAACTAAGTCTTACTGGGAAAAACATCACGACATAAAAATCGAACCCTACGCCACTGTAGACTGGGAAGTCAGCCGCCTAGCAATAGCAAAACTACCACAAGGATACAAACGGTGGCTCGTCAAGCAATTATCAGGCCACATCGGTGTCGGCCACATGCTACAAAAACGCAAATGGCAAGACCACTCCCGATGCCCACTGTGCAACAAAACAAATGAAAAAACATCCCACGTCCTAGTCTGTCCCAACAAATCATCAAAAGATAACTTTAAAAAGAAGGTGGAGAAACACGTCACAAAAACTTTGGCAGCCAACAACACAGCTCCATCCCTACAAAAAGCGATACTAAAGATTCTCCTACAATATAGAGAAGGCAACAGGATAACACCTACAGACTTCCCAACAATATTCGGCATCAGAGAAGCCATACAAGACCAACACACAACACTAGGATGGAACAACTTCATATTAGGCAGATGGAGCCCAAAATGGCAAAAAGCCCAGCAAAACTACTACAATCTCACAAGAAGCAAAAGAACCTCCAAGCGATGGGCGACAGCAATCATTCACAAACTACTACTAACAGTTTGGGACCAATGGCAATTCCGCAACTCCATAGCCCACAGTGACGAGGGCCCAATTTCCATTGCCCTCCACAGACAACTAAACACCCGTATATCAGAAGAATTTCAGCAAGGTTACGCAGAAATATCAGCAGACGAAAGATACCTCTTTACAAGCTACACATACCTAACACTACAAGAAAAGAAACGAGAATACAAACAACAATGGCTAGCATCGGTCCAAGCTGCAAGAACAGTCACCAACAATAATAACGCAACAACACCTTATCTGGCAGCCATGCGACAATTCATCCTCGACTGGCTTATTTAGTGAGAAGAAAATATATACACCTTAATCGCACCAGTCGAAACCGTCTGTCGGCCGCACCACGCGACCACACCACCAGACGCACTGACCGCCAACAAGATTTAATCGCACCAGTCAAAGACTGACACGACTAATCCGACGCGACCATCGCCAGACAGCCTCAACAGACATTCTACGATGGCGAGTACATAAGCCTTGTTCTTTGAAAAAACACATCGACATCACGTCGCCCACCACACCGCAAACTTGTCCATGTAAATTTTACACAAACAAAAACAAGCAACAACTCACCTCTTCTTCATTTCTAACACGCTGCCAACAAAAGAAACGTACACCCAGTTATGAAACGTCTACTAAACAAAATCCGTTTTAAACCATGGAGTCGTATCCAAAACCAAGCCACTCAAACAAGCAAGGAAAAACCATAACGGCTAGTCCAATCTCTCCAATACACAGACTACCACAGCGAACAATTGCAGTAACTCACCCAAATCTGTATTCTGCACTCAAAAAGTGGCAAAAAGTCAATATGCCACAATCTCATTCTCAGCAAAGTACAAAAGCCTCAATACAATCGAAAACTTCAAATTCCGTTCCATCTACTCTGCATATTATCGAAACTCCAACCTCAACCATGACCCAAAAAAGGAACGAACTATGGGGATCAAGTCTTCTCCAACTACCGACTACCATCGGCAAGACGGATCTCAACCCACCATCGCAAGAACTACAAGACCAACGATCGAAGGCAGTCAACGACCGCGCAGAAGCCGTTGAACTTATCCGAGAAGAAGAAAAAAACAACGACATCCAGAGAGAAAAAATCAAGAGACTCACCGTAGAACTAGAAGAGGAACAGAAAGCCTTGACCTTCATGGAAGCCGAAACTGGATCTGCATTAGCTAAGGCAACATCAACAACGATCATCGACGAATTGGATCAGGAAATTGCCAAGCAAAAACGCCAACCAAGTATCACGAAAATCAAGCTATGGCAACACCGAAAACATGGAAAAACCTTCGTTACTGGAATGAACGAACTATTTAACTTCCAACATTGGAACACCAACGACGATCAAGAAACCAAGGTAGTTGCTGGAAGCCAAGACAGTTATCGCAACCTAGGCCAACAAACGGCAGCCATCCTCTACGTCTACTACGATATCTCTAACTGGTTCAGCGAAGACGAGCTATGCACCCTCCTGGGATACGCAATTAGAAACCACAACGTCAAACAAGCAATTTTTCGAATGGTCGAAAGAAATATGCTCATCTGTAAACGGGACACTACAGGCACCGAGAAATACTACCTGAGCAAATTGCCGTTGGAAATTTCCGGAAGAAGCCCAGAAGACAACCCGGACATTGAAAGAACCAACCCTATCTACGCAAATTCCATCGAAATCCGCAAGAAAGCAGGTCTAACACTGATTAACAGCAGAAAACAACTAAAGGCATCACCATCTCAGGCAGCAACCATTACTCCACTAACCCTGGCAGAAGGAGTAGCAGAAGCGCAAAAAGCAGACGCAAAAAGAGAGTTAAACTTCACGAATCACCCTCAACAACATTCAAACAAGAGGTCTAAAACAACGGCATCCATCACAAGAACAACACCAACGGGATTCATAGCCAACACAAGCGACAGCCTCGAATCCGTGGAAGAGCCTCCAACCAAACCAATCGATCTCTCCCAGTCCTCCTCCTCAGACTCGTCAGACTCTGAAGACTCAGACTCTGATGATACTCCTGATAAGAACAACAACACCGGCTTCATGGAAGAAGAGGTTTTCGACCAAATCTTACCGGCAGCCAAAATCAAAGGTACCGACTTCAACAACGTAAGAAACGTCTAAATCAAAGAGAGACACACCTACCGAAACTGCATCCAACTAATATACATCAACATCAACGAAACCCCTTAAATGGGAACATGCAACTACAAATGAAATATCAATTATACTACATTACATCACTACAAATCAATCCAAATCACAAAAATTGCCCGAACATTACGTTATATACCTCACGCACTGTTCTATTATGGCAAACATCGTTCTACCGGGGTGAGTTAGAATCTCTCACTTAACGGAGGCGAGTATAAAGATGGAATACCGTCTACTATCAATATCTACATAGAACTTAGCTAGATTAATAAATATATATTCATATATATTACATAGTAAATCAATGAGTTAAATTAAAATTTCATCCCCTTCGATACTTGCAAT
>Ga0209302_10001086_pt1 | contig 15747 bp, 14 predicted proteins | sample ArcOceMetagenome_2_FD_187445 | JGI IMG/M metagenome (GOLD analysis project Ga0209302, IMG submission 187445) | Marine eukaryotic phytoplankton communities from Arctic Ocean - Arctic Ocean ARC135M Metagenome (SPAdes) (version 2) | ecosystem: Environmental > Aquatic > Marine > Oceanic | place... | reverse complement strand
AGGGCTAGGGCTAGGGCTAGGGCTAGGGCTAGTCGCCTTCTGCCGAGAAGAGCAGGTTGGCCGGCTAGGGCTAGGGCTAGGGCTAGGGCTAGGGCTAGTCGCCTTCTGCCGAGAAGAGCAGGTTGGTCGGCTTGAGGTCGCGGTGCACCAGCTGGTTGGCGTGCAGGCAGTGCACCGCCTGCAGGAGCTGGTGCATGATGCGCGCCGCCTCGGCCAGCGAGAGTGCCGGCGAGGCTGGCGGCGGTGGCGGCGGTGGCGTCGCCGCCATCGCCGCCTCCTTGCCTGCCCCCGCCGCCTCCTCAGCCGACGCCCCAACGCTCTCGCCCAGTGCCGCAAGCTGCGGGTGCGGGTGCAGCGCCTCAAACCGCAGGTACAGCGCCGGGATGGGTCGCCTCGCCTTGCCCGCGCCGCCGGCGGCGAGCCGCCTGTTCTTGTTCGGCGCGCAGTCGGTCCACGCGCCGAGCAGGCGCACCACGTGCGGGTGGTCGAGCTCCTGCAGCCTGCGGAGGATGGCGACCTCGCGAAGCGTGCGGCGGAGAGCGATCACGGCCCACGACGCGAGGCGGCCCGTCATCTCCCTCCGCGGGACGAGCAGCTGCACGCGCTTCACCACGTACTCTGCCTGGGTCTCAGCACACCACACCGTCGCGCACACACCGTAGGTGCCACGGCCAACCAGGCTGCGCAAGGCGTACCGCGATGGCAGCCACCAGTGCTCGACCAGCCCCGACGCGTCGACGCACGGCCACCACGCACCCGCCTCCACTCCCTCCTTCACCATTTAGCGCGCGGGTCGCCAACGCGGCGCTCGCGCTCTCACGGTGACAACTGTGACCCTTTACTTTGCCCGAGCGAGGCGGACACAGCGCGCGCGCCTCGCCATCTTCTTAGGGCACCTCGGCGTAAAAGTCCGCTGTTGCCTCCCTCATATCTCGCCGCTGCTCGCTGTGGAGACATTCGCTCGATTTTGGCACCGCTCGCTTCGCGAAGCGCACGGCGGTGTCGACGAAAGGCAACGCTGGCGATGTGGCAGCTCACGTCGAGTGCCGCATGGGCTCCCGAGTACCTCATCAGCGCGACGCCCGGTGGCAAGGTGGCACGCTCCGCAGTGCAGCCTCAGTGTTTTGCACGGAACATCGTCGACGCTGCCGTGCCCACAAAGCTCCAGCAGAGGCAGCCTGGCGCGCCGCCGCAGATGCAGAAGGAGAAGAAGAAGGTTTCTGACCACAACCAGCCGATCGTCGTCGTCGGTGGCGGCGTGTCCGGCATCTGGGCAGCGCTCACCCTGAGTGAGCACAGCCGCAGGGTCAAAGTGCTCTCTTGGCAGTGCCAAGCTCGGCTCCTGCGCCTCCTTAGAGCGCGCCTGGCGGCGGCTCCGGGCGGCTCGGAACACCTAAGGCGAGGAGACGACCACGGGACGCCCAGCCACTGCCTTAGGATACCGAGCCAGCCGGGCGGCTCGGAACACCTAAGGCGAGGAGACGACCACGGGACGCCCAGCCACTGCCTTAGGATACCGAGCCAGCCGCCTCCAAAGCCGCCTTTCACCACTCAGGCGCGGATACACGAACGTGACGCTGCTCGAGCCCATGTGGAAAGCAAGGCGGCTCAGACCTCGGCCAGCTGGCTCTCCGGTGGCCTCTTCCAGATCGCGCTCCAGCCTGCCCCGAGCTCCGGCCAGCTTGGGCCAGCAGCCGCTTGGGCCGCGCTTAGGCCGCGCCTGGGCCGCGCTGGAGTCGGCCATACACGGCCTTGTTTTCCACACGTAGGCTCGAGCGCGAGCTACGGGTAGGAGGCAAGGCGGCGGCGTTCGAGTACGCGGGCCAGAAGTTCCCACTGGGCGCCGTCGGTACGCCGCTCGCGCTGCCCGAGGCTTCGTTCACCGAGTCGCAGCTCCTCGAGAAGCCTGGCCGCTTCGCCGCCTCGCTCTTCCGTATAGCACCCTCGGTACTAAGGAGAAGACACGGCCGATGTATGGCCGGCGGCCAGGATTCATGATTGTGCAGCCGAAGCTGCGGACTGGAACGCCTGGCCTAGGCCTGGTCGGAGCGTGGCGTAGCCTGAGGCGCCGTCAGGAGCTGGAGCCTGTGCTCGGTGCCATTCTAGCTGGGCCTTTCTTCCGACATAGGCGGCACCGGCCGGAGGCTACGCGTGCTCAATGCCAACAATCTGGTGGTGCGCAGCTTCAAGGGTGGCAGGTGGCCCACCGTCTTCCCTGAGGCGGAGCTTCACCCCACCCTAACCCTAACCCTAACCCCAACCCCAACCCTAACCCTAACCCTAACCCTAACCCTAACCCTAACCCTAACCCTAACCCCAACCCTAACCCTAACCCTAACCCCAACCCTAACCCTAACCCTAACCCTAGAACCCTAATCCTGACCCTGACCCAGACCCTGACCCTAACGAGGTGGCCCACGGTCTTCCCCGAGGCAGAGCTGACCTCGCAGGAGCCCGTGGCCGACTGGCAGCGGGCCTTCGGTGCGAGCGGCGCCCCGGATCGTTTCTACGCGCACAACCACGACTTCGCGCCGGGAGGCGCCTCGGCAGGCTTGGACCGATCGATCGATCGATCGATAGAGTAGATACATCCGCCGAACCCCACTTACTCACTTACTCACTCACGTACTCACGTACTCACGTACTCACGTACTCACGTACTCACGTACCTACTACTAACTCGGCATGCAGACCTGGCGGCGCGCCAGCCGTTGGCCGAGCTTGTGCCACGGTGGGGCCTACCGCACACCTCATGGCCTCTCGTCTATGTGAGCGCGCACGGCTACGGAGTCGTCGAGGCCGACGACGTAACCCTAACCCTGACCCTAACCCTAACCATAACCCCAACCCCAGCCCCCAGCCCCCAGCCCCCAACCCTAACCTTTCCCCTGACCCTACTCATATACCCCTAACCCTAACCAAGGCGCCGCCACTCTACTACTGGGCTCGCTTCGCACAGAAGTCTACCAACGCGGGGGCGCAGGGGCCGATGCGCGCGCGGCCGGTTGGTCAGGGCTTCGCTACGCGCTCCGGCCCGATCGGCCCCAAGGTTAGGGTTAGGGCTAGGGCTAGGGTGAGGGTGAGGGTGAGGGTGAGGGTGAGGGTGAGGGTGAGGGTGAGGGTGAGGGTGAGAGTTAGGGTTAGGGCTAGGGCTAGGGTAACGTTAGCTAGTGGGGGGTTACGGTTAGCCCTAACCCTAACCCTAACCAGGGGCCCGCGCTTCGCGGCTGGGACTCGACGACTCTCTTCGAGAAGAAGCTGCGCGCGGCGGGCGTGCAGGTGCGTGTCGGGGCGGCCGTCGGTGCGATCCGGCGCGACGACAGCGGCGTGTACGTCCGTACGGCCGAGGGGGGCGGCGACCAGCGGTTCGAAAAGCTCGTGCTCGCGACCGACCTCAAGGTTAGTTGCTTATACTTGTCTCGAATGTAGAGTAGCTTTCGACTACGACCACGTACTACTCCTTACTACTACTCCTTACGACTCCTTACTACTACTCCTTACTACTCCTTACTACTCCTTACTACTCCTTACGACCTTACTACTCCTTACTCCTTACTACTCCTTCATACTACTTACCGCAAGGCCTCGCTTGGCATGCTCGACGCCGATGCCGACGAGCAGGCTCTCTTCTCTAAGGTGTGCGCCACACCTGTGCCCTGCTATTGCTGCGTGCGTACTGCTACTTACTACTTACTACTCACTGCTCACTACTCACTACTCACTACTCACTTCACACTACGCACTACGCACTACGCACTATACGTATTGCACTACGTATTGTACTACGTATTGCACTACGTATTGCACTACGCACTACCGCCAGTACGCACTACCCCCACACTACTCTCTGCCCCCTTAGGTGCGGCACCTGCCCTACTACACGGTGGCCTCCTTCATGACGCTGCCTTGGCTCGCCACCAACGCCGTCTACTATCTGGGTGACCACCAGGTAAGCAGTACTACTAAGTACCAGTAGTCACTTCCGTTCTTACCTAGTTACTCCTTACTACTTACTCCTTACTACTTACTCCTTACTACTTATTACTACTAACTCACTACTTACGCGACCACCAGTCCTCCGCTGGGGCCAACGCCGCGCACGCCACCGGAGGCTGCCCCACGATATTGCTCAAGGCCAACCGGCACTCCAACCCTAACGCTTACCCTAACCCTGACCCTATCTCTGACCCTGACCCTACCCCTACCCCTACCCCTAACCCTAACCCTAACCCTAACCCAAACCCTAGCCCTAACTCTAACCCTAACCCTAAGCAAGGCGAACCGGCGCTCCAATCTCACCATATCTTGGGCCTATGGCGGCGTGGGGATCGGACCGCCGCAGATGGAGGCGTGCTATAGTTGCTAGTTTTAAGTGCTAGCAAGTCAGTCTAGTAGAACGAAAGGAGCAAGGCCTCGCTCGCTGTGCCGAGTCACTGTGCTGCAGGCGAACTGCATTTGGTGGGCGACGCGCCATTCTTACACCATGCTTACGCACATGCTTATACTTGCTGCGTGCGTGCTCGCTCAGGCGTGCCTGCGCCGTACGGTCGAGCAGATGGGCGGCCGCTTCGGTGGCGTGCTCTTCACGAAGGCGTGGCAGTGTATAGTAGTGTATAGTAGTAGTAGTGACCACAGCAGCAGCAGCAGCAGCAGCAACAGCAGTAGGAACCCTAGTGCCCTCCTCCTAGATTTAATACTCATCCTGACCAACCCTCATTACGACAACACTATACTGCCACTATTCGTGCGAAGGCCTGGCACGACTACTTCCCGCACGTGTCGGCCGAGGAGCTCCGCGCAAACTTCCACCGCCGCCTCAACGCGCTGCAGGGCCGCCGCCGCACCTTTATGGTGGGCGAGCTAAGTGCGTGTGCATGTGCATGTGCATGTGCATGTGCGTGTGCATGTGCATGTGCATGTGCATGTGCATGTGCATGTGCATGTGCATGTGCGTGTGCGTGTGCGTGTGCATGTGCATGTGCATGTGCGTGTGCATGTGCATGTGCATGTGCATGTGTACCCGGCTATGACCACAGTGTGATCCATAATAAAAGGTGGGCGAGCTCTTCAATCTCCCGCTGGTCTCTGAGTGCGTCGACTGGGCACGCTACGTCGTGCGGCAGCATTTCACGCTGGTGGGCGGTGTAATGGGAGCGATGTGAGGTCGCTGATACTGTTACAACGAGCGACTGGCGTGCTGTGCTGGGGTGGCCCGTAGGGTATTTAGCCGGTCGTGTCTCTTTTTGTCGTCGACGTGGTACCGTCCTCAGGCTCTTTTCAGTGTTAGCTGGGGTGGCGGCGACCGGCGTCTTCCGGCCCCCTCGGCCCCTTATTTGTTGGCCTCTTGTAATGACCCCTTGACCCGCGATACGGGGGTGTCGGCGCGAAACCCAGAGTTCTAACATCAAGGACCCGAGCTGGAGCGCGGGCGCCGCCCGGGGGCGGGGGGCGGGCGCCGCGCGGGGCCCGGCGCCGGCCGGCGCCGGGCTCGGCTGGGGTTGGAGTGACCCTCTCGCCGCCCCGGGCAGCGAAGGCGGAAGGGGGAGGCAAAGCAATCCGTGGAGAAACCACATGTTTAGTTACCACGGGTTTATGAAGTAACACACATGACTCGTCGTTGCTACTTTACATGGCATCTGCTTTGGCGCGGCACCAGGCCGCGTTACCGGCGAGCTGGGCTTTCCCCGCCGGAGCAGGGTGCAGCGCCGCAGCCCGCTCGAAGTGCGTGGCCGCCTCCTTGAGCTCCGCCGCCGAGCGAGGCCCCGCCTCCCAAGCGGCAAGCTGCCCGCACAGCACCATCGCCCGCATCTCGTTGGCTTGCATGTCGTCCGGCGCCGCCCTCACCACCCTCGCCGACAGCGCCTTGAGCTCCTCGTCGTTCCACCACTCCGGCTTGGCCACCTCGGCGCACGCCTCCTGTCCCAGCATCTTGAAGGCCGCAGCCGTGGCCGCTGCCCAGTCCTCCGAGCCCACCGGCCAGCGCTCCTTGGCCTCGAGGTACCGCTGCGCGGCCTCCGCGTAGTGCCCCGAGTTGCAGAGCGCTGCGCCGAGGTTGAAGTACGCCAAGGGCTTGTCGGGCCTCAGCGCGATGGCCTCGCGGTAGGTCCGGGCTGCTCTGCGTGTGTCCTCCTTAGAAATGTAGCGCGCGCCCTCAGCCATCAGCTCCATGTACTCGTCGCCCGACTGCGCGGCGCGCCGGGCCTCCCTCTCCGCGACCTCGCGATTCTGCTGCTGCACCACCCCACCATCCTCATTCCTGTTCCGCAGCGTCTTCACCTCCTTGTGGTACACCGCGTGCACCTTCCAAGCACCAGGGTTCCCCGGGCAGTTGACGCAGCACCAGTACGTCGTCGGCACCTTCAGCTTGACGCAGATCGGGCACACCGGGTGCTTCTCACGACCGTCGCCCATCTCTGACGGCAGCCTGCGGCAGCCGAAGCAAGCGAGGCTCGGCGCCAGCGACGCGTTCGGAGGCACGCCGCCCTCGCCCGCAGCGGGTGGCGCGGCGGCGGCGGGCGGCGCGGCGGCGGCGGCCTCCGTGGCCTCGCTCTCCGCCTTCAGCGCCGCCAGCGCCTCGCGGACCTCCTTGTTGCCCGCGCCCAGGTCTGGCTGCTGCTCCCGCAGCTTGGCGAGCAGCGGCTTGGGGCCGAGCTCTGGGTGAGCCAGCCTCAACCCGCGGACGGCCTCAAGGAGGCAGTCCTCGGCCATGCGAGGGTCGCGCCAGCGGCGACCCACACCAGCGCGGAGCGCGGCGCCGTTTGGGGAGGCAATTGGCTCGCATTAGTCGTTCAATAGGGTTTTTGGGGAGGAAGAGGCGTGACACCTCGATATCTGGCTAGAGCGAGGGTAGCAGAGGTGCCGTGAGCAGCGTATTGACCCGTCCCTTGAAGGTGCACTCGCCAAACACACAGTGGGCAGCGTGGGCAGAGTGAAGGCTCGTCACCCCACCCAGTAGTGAGTGAGTGGCCTCACGCGCTGCTTCCTCACCACCCTAACCCCCGCGAAACGGGCCCCGCCTCATAATAGCCTCATAATGCCACCCGCCCCCCTTGAAACATTCCCCACGGCGCTGCTCACGACGAATTGCCCTGAGTACGAGTCTCGCTGGCAGAGTGTCTCAGTATCCGCTATCCGATCCCTTGTAGCCGCTACGCCCTCGCTTCGACAGGAGGTACCCGAGCGACGGCTTCCCAAGCGACGGCCTCACAGTGAGCTCCGTAGGCCTGACTCCCAAACACTCGCCGCGGCCGGAGCACCCCGCGCCCGGGCAGCGGTCGACGGGCCGTGCCGATGCATTGCCCGTCGTCGACTGTCGAGGTCGTGCACGCCGGGCGCACGCAGGCCCACGCGTCCGAGTCGTTCAGAAAGCACCGCCTGCGCTTGGCCCGCCTCCGCACGCTCAGCTCACACCGAACGCCCCAGGAGTGCGGGCCGGCCGCAGTCACAGCGGGCGGTGAGTGGAAGCACAGATAGAGTTCGGATAGAGTTCAGATATAGAGTTCGGCTAGAGTTCGGATAGATTTCGGATAGAGTTCGGATAGAGTTCGGATAGAGTTCGGATAGAGTTCGGATTCCGCATCGCCGCTGAAAATAACCCCTGCAGCGTTGACCCTCGTTGGCCTGCTACCAAACGGAGTGGGGGGGGCGGCAACCACGGGTCAACCTGCAGCGGTCTGTCTCAAACGGGTGCGCCATGCCTGCTCGACGAGACCGGAGTAAAACGCCAGCGAAGAAGCAGGTCGCCAACGAGAGCGTCGACACGTTTGAGCTTGGCACCAGCGTAACGGTATTCTGGACAGGCGAGAAGGCGTGGTATGATGGGGTCATCGATGGCCAGCGCAAAGAAGGCGGCAGGCGTGGCCCTCTCAGTGACCCCTGCACGCTCTCTCCCTTCACATGCATTATCTCCGTGCACACGCACAGCACGCAAACAGAAACGTTATGCGCCACGTGTGCTCGTGGCAGCCTGGTGCACCGAGTTGTCTACACCGATGGTGATGTGAAGTGGCACGACCTGTCTGCCGAGCGTGTCATCGTCAACGGCGCCTTGAGCACAGACCCGCGGTCGACCACACCGTCCAAGAAGAGGGCCGCCTCGCCGAGTAAGACCGGCGGCGCCAAGACTCCGAAGGCGTCACCTGCCAAGCCGCCGAAAGCTTCGCCCGCCAAGCCGGCGTCACCAGCAAAGACGAGGGCATCACCTGCCAGGGCGCCGAGGGCATCTCCAGCCAAGGCCAAGGCTGGGACGCCAGCCAAACAGGCCGCCAAGACGACGCCGGCCAAGAGTCCGGCCAAGGCGCCGGCAAGCGAGCGCAAGAGCGGGCGGAAGCGGGCGGCGCCCGAGCCCGAGGAGCACCCACCGCCCGAGATCAACCTCGCAGAGTGGCAGCGAAACGCGCAGCCGCCGCCGGGTTTGTTTGGGTGGCTCCTCGAGTCCGTGGGACTGCGGAAGCGAGCGAGGCTCGCTTGATTGGTTGCCGTTCGTGGCGGGCGGGCGGCTTCAGCGGCTAGCGCAGTTCAGTTTTGGAGAGACAGAGAGGCCCATTTGTAGTCGAGGCACATCGTGGCATTCGGCAGGCGATGTAGTGTATCGGTGTACGGGTGAACGGGTGCAAACGTGAACGGGTGCAACGTATTGAGACGTGCTACGTCTCGTTGTTTATTTTCTCCTTCAAACTTCACAAGTTTGCTCGAGCCCGTCCGCGAGCTGGTTCGTGACACGAAGATCACGTGCCTGAATTGGAAGCTCCGGTTGGACGGCCCTTTTGGCGTCCCACTCGATCGATGGCTGGGATCGAGAGGCTGCGGAGAAGCTCTAGAGAGTCCATCACCTTGATCAAGCAGGTGGTGGACGAGGGGCTCGACGAGGCCAAGAAGAAGTGGGAGGCAGTCACGAGTGGCAGGGACAGCGGGCGGGACAGCGGCGCGAGCGCTGAAGACCACAGTGCGCCACTGCCCTTGGCGCGGGTGCCGAGGTCGAGTCTGCCACCACCAGAGGCGTGGCCGAATCGGCCCCTGCTGCTGCGGAGGAGTGCGGTGGCGCACGGCTCCGGCTCAAGCGACTCCAGCGACTCCAGCGGCGCCTGCTCTGAGCTGGGTGTGCCCTTCCCTGTTGAGACGGAGCTGTTCGTGGGCCACGCGGTGCTCAGGATGAGGAGCACGCCCGGCTGCGAGGAGTATTTTGCGGGCAAGGCGAGGCGGACGAGCTTCGTCGTGTCCGGCCGCTTCAAGCGACCGCTCTCTTTCGCCCAGCTTTACACGGGGCAGGTACCCCTATCCCTAACCACTGCCATTCGCCCACGAACCCTCACCCTCACCCCAACCTCTGGCGCTCTGATTCGCCCAGCTCTACACGGGGCAGGAGTTCGAGCAGGAGCTCCGCGTGTCGCGTGCGGCGCAGCTGATCCTCCGCGGCGCGCTCAAGGCCGTACGGCTGGTGGCACCACTGCTGCGCGTGCGCCTCTCGGAGCGGGGCAGCTATCTGCTCTCGCCTCTCGTGCAGACCGCGCAGGCCATGTCCATATCCACCGCACCGCTGCAACTCACGCCGGCCGTCATCGTGCCCGAGAACACAGCGCTGGCGGGCGGCGCGCTGGGCGGCGCGCCGCCGCTCAATGCTGCGGAGCGCCGCCGCCACTTCTCTGTAGCGGGCCACCTGGCTGGCCACACCTTTGACCCTGCGCTCTACTACAGGTACATGCACATGCAAGTGTAAGTAGCGCAGTGAACATGCCAGTGACGCTACGCCAGCTATACGCCAGCTGCACAGTACATTGCCGACGTGTATCACTCACTTGCTTACTTACTGCCCTACGAGTACAGCTTCGACTTTTACGACGACAAGCTATGCCTTGACTCGTTCAAGCTCGACACAGTGCTCGGCAGGTACGTCCAGGTACGGCCTGGTTACTATGTGCATCACCTTGGCTATACTCAGTAAGGCTCGCACAGCGCTGGGCAGGCATGGCCTATGCTTACTATATGCTTACTATGGCTCGACCTGCTGGGGCAGGCACGACCTGGTCGGCGTGCTGGCCGGCCAGCCCATCCGGTTGCTCAGCCGCGTGCTCGACGCGACCGGCAGCAGCAGTAACAGTAGCGGCGCAGCGCCCGCCTTTGGGTGGGACGTCGAGGTGTGGCATGAGCGGCTGCTGGGCGGGGCGGCGGCGGGACAGGGGACGGCTCGTGCGATCGTGTCCAGGTGAGCACAGCCGCGCGGTGTGAACGGCTCGCGCAGCCACCCTAAAATATCGCAGTGTGGACGCTGCACATATCGTCGTTTATATAGAGTGGCCTTACTGTACCGTATACGTGCACGTACATCGATAGTGTATGTCTACATTTTTTGCACACCCACTCGGACGGGGGGTCAGGACGGGCGCCCCCCAGCTGCGCCTGGATGCTGGAAGCGGCGAAGCGCGCGCGGGGCAGACGGCAGTGACGTTTTTCTAAGGGGTTGTTGACGAATCGGGCAAATGGCTAGTCTAAACGGCATAGGCCTATATCACGCCGTTTCCTCCCCAAACACAGCTGCTGTGTGGGCGCCGCGCGCCTTCGCATGGTCGACGACGCCCTCCTTGAGGCTATCCGCGGACTGTGGCTGGCTGATCCCGAGCTCGGCCCCGAGCCGCTGCTCGCCAAGCTGCGGGGGCAGCAGCCAGACCTGGGAGCGGGCAACAAGGAGGTCCGCGAGGCGCTGGCGGCGCTGAAGGCGGAGAGTGAGGCCACGGAGGCCGCCGCCGCCGCGCCACCCGCTGCTGCCGCGCCGCCCGCCGCGAGCGAGGGCAGCACGCCGTTGGCTTCCGTACAGTACATATCACCCTCCGACCGGGCGCCGCGCGGCGCGATCATGGCGCTCGCGGCGCTGAGCGGTGACGCGCAGTGCATCATCTTCAGCCGGCTGTGCAACCCGCTCGATGCAGGCGTCGCCGTGGCCTTCGGCAGTACCAGCAGCGAGCTGCGGGCGCTGACACAGGCGCCGCGGCAGCAGCTGAGGGCTGACTATGAGGTGGCCGCAGCGGCGTGCCGCAGGATGGGGCTGCGGAGCTGCAAGGAGCTGCGCGAGGCGAAGGTGGTCCGCTGTTTCTACAAGTTCCTCTCCGTGGACGACCTGACGACGCTGGGAACGCTGGGATCGGTGCTGCCAGCGCTCGAGGAGCTGTGGCTCATCGAGCCAGCAGCCGGCCCCGACGGCGTGCCGCGGCTGGTTGAGAAGCTGGGCGCGGGCGCTCTGCCGGCCGTGACCTTGCTAAGTCTCGGCAGCATGCACGTGGGCGACGCAGGCGCCTCGGCGCTCGCCGCCGCCCTGGGCCGAGGCGCCCTGCCGCGGCTCAAGAGCCTTTTTCTGACCGAGGCCGCCATCGGCGACGCGGGGCTGGTGGCCCTCGCGCCGGCCTTGCGGCGGCGGCCCGCGCTGGAGCGTCTCTGTCTCTGGACAAACCCGTTCAGCGACGAGGGCCTCGCCGCCCTCGTGGCGCCACCGCCGCCGCCGGCAGGTGCGCCGCCGCCGCCGACTGGAGTGCTGATGAAGCTCAAGTGGCTCGACCTCAGCAGCACCCAGATCAACGACGCCGGCTGCGCTGCCCTCGCCTCTGCGCTCGACCGCGGCGCGCTGCCGGCGCTCGATCGACAACGGCAGCTCGATCTGCATGGCATCCCTGCCAGCGACGCGGCGACAGCTGCCGTCATGGAGGCAGTGGAGCGCACAGCCTCGCGAGCCTCGTCCGTGCCCTCCACCTGAGAGACGGCGCCAGGCGCGCTGTTCGCTGGCGACGCGCACCTTTGACGATCTCTCGCCTCGCATGTGTGTGTGCGTGCGTGTCGTCAAGTGAGACGTGTAAGCCAATTATTCTGTGGTCCCAACGTACCGTACATGACACCCTGCGACCGCACGGCGCGCCTCGATTATGACGGAGGGTCAGCACGATAACGGCGCACACGTCCCGCTCCCCTGCCGTTTGCGTAGACACAGAGAATGACAGACACGCACCGAGACAGAATAGTGGTTTCACATATAATTATACGACACGACTCGCATGCCCTGGGCCGAGGCGCCCTGCCGCGCCTCCAGTGCCTCTGGCTGCACAACGCCACCATCGGCGACGCGGGGCTGGTGGCCCTCGCGCCGGCCTTGCGGCGGCTGCCTGCGCTGGAGCTTATCAGTCTCTATGGCAACCCGTTCGGCGATGAAGGCCTCGCCGCCCTCGTGGCGCCGCCGCCGCCGCCGGAAGGTGCGCTGCCGCCGCCGACTAAAGTGCTGGCGAAGCTCAAGGCGCTCTACCTCGGCTACACCCAGATCAACGACGCCGGCTGCGCCGCCCTCGCCGCCGCGCTCGACAGCGGCGCGTTTCCGGCGCTCGAGGTGGTCTACATGAACGGCATTCCTGCCAGTGCCGCGGAAGAAGCTGTCGTATGCACTGGAGCGCACAGCCTCGAGAGCCGCCACCTGAGAGACGGCCCCAGACCCGCTGCGCGCTGTGAATGCGTAGCTTTGATCACGCTCGCCTCTCGCGTGCCGGCGTGCGAAGTCAGGTGAGACGTGTGAAATTATTCTATCCCTTGCTTAGTCAACAGAAACTGCGGTAAAACGCGAGTGCGTGTACTTTAGACAATAGAATTTCAGTTAATTTCCACAACCCCTTCAGTTAGTTAAGTCTCGCGCATCAGAGTGGGGCCCCGTACACGTTCGTTTAAGGGGCCGTAGGGCAAGGGGCGGGCATAGATAAATGGTATTCCCGCTTCTAACTGGGATCAGTGGTGTCTCGCACTCGCTTTTTTCACCATAGGGTAGCTGCGGGGATAGTTACGGCTACTCCCTCGCACACGCTGCCGTTGTCGTGTTGCTGACGTGGACACAAACAAACGGAACCCGCGCAGGCAGGGACGTGAAGCACTCGTCTGCCGCCGCCGCCGCTGGCACCTCGTCGGCTCGACTCAAGCCCTTCTTGTCGAGCTGGCTGGGCAGCAGCGATGCGGCCGGAAGCAGCGCGCCCTGCTGCTGTGAGCCCAGCCCGGTGCCCGGCTCCCACCCGAGACGCTGCAGCAGCCCGTGCCCCGTGTTGCTTGCGTCGAGCTCGACCGAAGCGGCGGCCCTCTGCACTGCGCTGGCCTGGGCCTTGGAGCGCCGCGCCTCCTCGACGCCTCGCAACAGCTCCTGCACGTACTGCTCCTCAGAGGCGTCCCCTTCTCCCTCTGTCTCTCTGCCCTCTGTCTCTCTGCCCTGCAGCTCGTCGACCTGAGCCGAACGGAAGCCGCCCGGCGTCTGCCAGGAAGGCTCCTCGATTGACCCGAGCCCCGCCGCCCATCGGTCGATGCCATCCTCTCCGTCGCGTCGGCGCTTGCGCACCTGGTCTGCCTGCTGCGACAGGTTGGCGGCACTCGCTTGCTTGGCGCATGCCTGGCACTTGCCCTTGCCGGCCAGCTGCCGCGCCGAGAAGTGCGATGCCGGCAAGAGCTGGCCGCAGCCTCCTCTGCAGCGCACCGAGGTTGCCACAGGCTTGGCCGCTGCGGGCAGGCGGAGCTCCTGCTCAGGCCGCTCTGAGTCTGCAGTGCGTCCCAGCTCTGAGAGCGGCCGGTGATGCAAGCCACGCTCCAGTCGCTTGGCCCAGAGCCGAGGGTTGGAGCACTGCAAGCACCGACCACGGCCGCAGATCTGTGCGTCCGAGAAATCGTCCAGCCCGCGTTTGGTGCCGCATTGAGTGCACGTCGGCATGCCGTGCGCTCACAGCGCGCGTCGTCTCGCTGCGCCCTTCACGGACGGGAGTAAAGCGCGTGATCTACCTGAACCTCTAATCGTATATAAGAACGCGCCGGAGGGGTGCCAACGAGGCACCCACGGCCTCCTACGAACCCACGCAAACAGAAACACACAGAAACACACAGAAACACACAGAAACACAAACAACACTCAACACACAGCGATGCACTGCTCGTCACCGCTCAGCGCCGCGAGCGCCATCGCGGCGCGCGCGCGCGCGCGCGCTCGGAGGGTGATATACCGGTAGCCTTGGCGTCCTTGGGACGACGCAACGCACGAATCACGCGGCGTTAATTCAGGTCTGAACCAAAAGCAGCTATAATAGACCAAGAGACGGCTTTTTACACGCCCACGTACGCGGTACGGCGCGGACACATATGTGACCACAGCGCCACACCCGCGCGCCACCTTCACGGGCACGGCATATGCATTCTGCAGAATGATACAGCTAGTCAGTACACGAGAGGCGAGGTGGTGGTTTACCCGACCATCACCAGCGGCGCTGTCAGTCTCTCAGGACGGCATGGCGGCCCTCGAGGCTGTGCGCTCCAGTGCCTCCATGACGGCAGCTTTCGCGGCGGCGCTGGCAGGCGTGCCAAACACATGGAGGTACTCAAGCGCCGGCAGCGCGCCGCTGTCGAGCGCGGAGGCGAGGGCGGCGCAGCCGGCGTCGGTGATCTGGGTGTTGACGAGGCTGAGCAGCTTGAGCTTCGTCAGCACTCCAGTCGGCGGCGGCGGCGCACCGGCCGGCGGCGGCGGCGGCGCCACGAGGGCGGCGAGGCCCTCGTCGCCCCACGGGTTTTGATGGAGATAGAGATACTTCAGCGCGGGCAGCCGCCGCAAGGCCGGCGCGAGGGCCACCAGGCCCGCGTCGCCGATGGTGGCGTTGTACAGATGGAGGCGCTTGAGCCGCGGCAGGGCGCCTCGGCCAAGGGCGGCGGCGAGCGCCGAGGCGCCTGCGTCGCCCACGTGCATGCTGCTGAGACCCAGAAAGGTCACGGCCGGCAGCGCGCCCGCGCCCAGCCCCACAGCCAGTTGCTGCACGCCATCGGGGCCGGCTGCTGGCTCCATGAGGCGCAGGCTCTCGAGCGCAGGCAGCACCGAGCTCAGCGTGCCCAGCGTCGCCAGGTCGTCCACGGAGAGGCCCTTGCAGAAACAGTGGACCATCTTCGCCTCGCGCAGCGCCTTGCAGCTCTGCATCCCCATCTTGAGGCACAACGCTGCGGCCGCCTCGTAGTCAGCCCTCAGCTGCTGCCGTTGCGCCAGCGTCACCGCCCGCACTTCGCTGTTGGTGCTGCTGAAGGCCACGGCGACGCGCGTATCGAGCACGTTGCACAGCTGGCTGAAGATGACGCACTGCTCGTCACCGCTCAGCGCCGCGAGCGCCATCGCGGCGCGTTTTGATCCAGCAAACTGCAGCTCTACTGCGACGAACGTTCGTCGCACTGGGTTCGTTTTTTTTGTTGTTGCGGCCGCTCGCGCAGACGATTTTGAACCGCGAATCCGATCAACACGAACCTCTATTTTTCATAGTAGGTAGGCCCACTTACTTAATAAGCGCGGGGGGTAGGTAGGTAGGTGCGGGCGAAAGCGCCGGAACGGCATCAAGGGTAGGTAGGTAGGTCTGCAGGCACGCACTCGTACCAGTGCGCTTTCAGCAGCGCACTGGTTCCTCGCGTGGTGCTGAGGCCGAGCTTCGTGCACACCGTCTGCCAGGATGGCGGCAGCTCGGCCGCGGCGAAGAGGTCCGTGGCCTTGTAGGTGCTATCGACGCAGAATGTCTCCTTGATGAAGGCGGTCATCTCCTCGTCCGACATGCCGGCGCGAGCCATCGATGGAGCCGTCGATCGCCGAGCCGGCGCCGCTCGCGGTCGCTGCTTACACCCCCTTCGCTGGAGGGGGGGGTAGGTAGGTAGGTCAAGCGTGGAGGCTCGATGGAGACGCTTTCATAGGTAGGTAGGTGACGCGAGAGGTGCTCTCTTATTAAGTGG
>Ga0209302_10001084_pt1 | contig 15757 bp, 9 predicted proteins | sample ArcOceMetagenome_2_FD_187445 | JGI IMG/M metagenome (GOLD analysis project Ga0209302, IMG submission 187445) | Marine eukaryotic phytoplankton communities from Arctic Ocean - Arctic Ocean ARC135M Metagenome (SPAdes) (version 2) | ecosystem: Environmental > Aquatic > Marine > Oceanic | place... | reverse complement strand
AGCGAGCCACGTCTGACTCCATCGTCGATAGTAACCGAAGTACCGAACACGAACAACGAACGGATGTCGGCCTAACAATTATCGCTAGCTGTGAACCTAACTCATATATATATATCGGGGGGGGGGAGGAGCCCGGAACGAGCGCTGTATCCGGTGCCGAGAGTCTGTCCTCGCACTGCGCGTGCACTGCCTCGGCGGCCCTCGCTCGGCCCCTCGCTCGCTGAGTGAGCAGACCGCCGTGCCAAAGCTGGCACCGCTCAGCGCCTCCTCCAGCATGATGCTCGTCGCGCCCAGCTCGTCCACACGCGGGTGCTCAGCACACCCTGGCCGCGCTCCACTATGTAGCCGTGAAACCGATCCCTGTCTGTTGCGAGCGCTCGGATTAAAACTTGCGCGCTCGGATGATTTTGCTGCCACGTGGAGCATTACTAAGCGCGCGCAAGTACATGCTGGCACACCTGTGGTGAGTTTAACAGCGCTCGGGCCCAGACTCACCGTTTCTCCCAGAACTGACAGCAGGTCGGACCATTGCTTTGTCTGTCTGTGTGAGCGCGCGCGCCCGTGTTGGTGCGCTTTCATTATGGGCACGGCGCTTCATGCGTTCGAGGCCATCTCGGCCACGCACCTTGCACTCGAGTGCGGCCAGCGAGTGCGGATCATCGAGGAGCGTGACGACGGCTGGTCGTATGGTGAGGCCGAGACTGGCGAGCATGGCAGCTTCCCGACGAGCTACGTGCAACCCGATGGTCTGGACGGCGCGCATTCGGAAATGAGCCTCGCTCCGAAGCTCCCTCGCTCCGATAGCTTCACTACGATCGCGTCGAGACGGGCCACGCTGCCAAACATCGCTGCCGCCCAAAGCATCGGAAAGGGCCTGCGTGGCCACCTGGCCAAAACGCTCAGCTCAACTAACGCAGACGAATTGCCTGATGTGAGCCCATGGGACTCCGTATCTTGCTTCGGCGGCGGCGCGCAAGAGGAGCCGGAGCTCCGGCCGCTGGGAGACTCAGGCGGCAGCGGTCTAGGCCTGACATCTGACGAGGTCGCCAACCTGCTGGGCAGCATCGAGCTGAACAACGCAGAGCAGCTGCAGCACTGGGCGCGAACTGAGCCAATCACGGGTGGCGACCTGCAGCAGTTGCTCTTCTTGGAGCGCGCGGAGTCAGACGCCATACTCTTGAACGCCGGCCTCTCGAGCGCGCTGCACCGCAGGCGGCTACTGAGCCAGGTGCAGGGCTGGAGCCAGTGCGGCGTGCCGCCGCGGCTCATCGAGTCATCACCAGGTCTCGTCCATGCGATGCCACTGGCAGCACCGACTCGGCAAACGCAAGGGCAGAAGCCAGTAGAGGCCGCGGTGCCAGCGGATGCCGTTGCGGCTGCGGCGATATTGGCCACTACAGGAGAGTGGAGCATCGACGCGGTAACAGTCAGCACATTCAGTCAGATGTTTGCCGACGCATGCGCCTCGCAAGGTCCCGGCACGGACCGCCTAGGCAAGGCGGAGGCCGGTCCGGTGCTTGCTATGTCGGGACTGCCGACGGAGACCTTGCTGCAGATCTGGAGCCTGGCCGACGTCAACGGCGACGACCGGCTCGACCTGCGAGGGTTCCTGCTCTGCTGCTGGTTGGTACAGCGCAGTGTGCAGAGGCAGCTGCCGCCGCCCGCCTCACTTCCGCCCGAGCTACTTGCATCGACCACCACCGCGGTTGCGCCATCCACGGTGCCGACTTCCACGGAGGCGCAGCCCACAGAGCCGCCGTCCACGAAGCCGCACCCGATGCCGCCTGCCACTCCTGTGGGAGACGAGGAGTTTGGGCTCGACAGTGGTGGGTTTGACGACGCCGGGGTGGCCAAAACTGTTGCGGCGGCGACGGTTGCGGCGACGGCGGAGAACGCAGCAGTGGAGGCCAGGGACTTGCAACCGCGGCTGCAGACCGAGCAGCTCGCTGAGCGGCTGGTGGCAGCAAGGGCGGCGGCTGCGGTGGAGGCGCAGCGCGCACTGGCAGTGGTGGACTCAGTGGCGGGAGCGCTAGCAGAGCTGGAAGCGAAGCGGAAAGAAGAGAGGCCAGTAAACGATACCATCTCTCAGGTCGGAGATGGGGGCTGCTCACACGCAGAGCGCATGCGCGGGCTGGTGGTTTCCGTGAAGGAGGAAGGGCCAGAGGCACTCTTCGTCGTGGAAGGGGCGCCACTACCAGCGGGGGGGGATCTGCGCGAGCTGGAACCTCAACCAACGTTACCACCTAGACCAACTAGAGCATCAACTGCATCACTAGCTGCATTGCCTGGAGCATCTCTGTCACGGCAAGTCGCAAGCGTCACCACTCCCACTCCTGTAAGCGTATCAACCCACGTGACGCAGCAGCTGCTCTTGACGGTGCTTTCGGAGAGCGCCAGGTCTTTGCCTGATAAGCGAATGAGGTCAGCTGCCTGCCCACCGTATTTTGCAGAACCTTGCACCTTCATGTCCGTGTACCAGTACCAGTCCCTTCCGTGCACCCTTACCACCATGCCCACGTGCATGCCGTAGATGCGCCTACTCGTCTGTGCTGAAAGTGCTCGCGGTGGTGGACGCCTTCAACATCTTCACACTGCGAGTTGCCAGCGATCATGATGAGCCGCTGCTGTCAATGCAGGTAGGCAAACAGCGAAAACATGCCAGCCCTTTGGGTGAGGTACTCATCCCCCTCACCATGCCTGCTGCAGTTGGGCTCGAGACCGCCGACTCGAAGCGTGACAATCACGATTGAGAAGCCTGCCCAGAGCTCGCTAATCGACCTCACGCTGTTTAACGGAGTGGTCACGAACACGGGTGGAGGTGGCCCCGCTGAAAAGGCTGGTCTGAAGGTAAACGACCGGATTTTCTCTTTGAACGGCGCACCAGTCGAGAAAATGACAGCTGGCGAAGTCACAAAGCTCTTCCAGGTTGCTGTGGGGCGCATCGATGTTGTGGTGGAGCGTATGCAGGACGTAGAGCAGAGCAGGGCAGACGGCTGCATCGATGTCGCATGGGATTCGACTCAGAAGATCTTGGCGGTGGCGCTTCGGGACGGGGGGGTGACAATCTTCGCAAACCGTTCGGGAAGGCCTCTGATCACGATACTTGAGCCTGTAGCCCACCTCACGACTGCGGACTATAGCAACCCAGTTGTACAACGGTGGTCTGCCTCAGGACAGCTAGTTATTGGCATGGCGGATGGGACTTTCTGCATCTGGGACTACTACACACGTAAGACCTTTGGAACGCCACATGGAGGATCCGGCCAACATCTGAGTGCGATCAAGGCAGCAGATTGGACGCTGAGCAAAGTGGCACCGGCCCTCGCACTCGGTTCTGCATCGACCATCAAGGTCTAGCTCCGTTGAACCCACACGCCTGCCAAACCTACCCTGCACTGACCATCCACGCGAGCTTGCACAGGTGAGCCGCGGGTCTACGACCGGTGAGTGGACATGCACTGCAATGAAAGCAAAGCCTGTTCACCTCAAGAACTCTCTGGGTGGCGTCGCAGGGACGAGCTTGCCATCAGACGCTTCCTCATCGAAGATTACGAGCCTCGCGGGCAAAAAGTTGTTCCGATCGCTCTCCTTCAGCCGGCGGAACTCCATATCTGCTTCAGAGGCACCTGACGGCCCTGCGACGACATCACCTGCCCGTCTTCCAAGCAAGAAACTAGCCCGCAAGTTCTCCTTCGACCTGCTGAAGCCGAGCGGTAGCAGCAGCAGCAGCACCGGCATCCAGAAGGAGGCGTCAGGTGCATCACTTGACATTCTTCAGCTTGCCTTCTCGCCCACTGGTGACTACCTTGCGGCACTGGTTCAGCCGATTGCTGCCGAACCATCGAGTTCCAGCCAGTCCTCTTATGAAGCATTGCTAGGCATCGTGGCTGGGCATCGTGGCGAGGTTCACCAGCCCGCAGAAACCGTGGAGAGTTCCGAGAAGTACGTGATCGTCTACACGACGAGGGGCGAGCAGCTCGAGCCTCTTGTGATGATAAATGATCAGACTCGGTTCAAGCGCGAAAAAGGCGCCGTCCCCTGTGACCCTTGCCCCTCACAGCACATCGCTTTTGGCTTGCTGACACTGAGACTCTCTTGGACCAATGCATGCGCAGGCGCCCCGATAAGCCTTGGATGGCAGTCTGGGGATGCGCTACTCGTTTATTTCAGTAGCCGCGACGCGGCCCTGACTCGTCGCGCTGGCACTGTGGAGCACACTGTGCCATGGGGCAGCTCTGCTGAGGAGCAGGAGCAAGAGAAGAGACGTGATTGTGCCATCTCGCTGTGCCCAGCAAAGCAGCAGCAGGCCGCACTTCGCTGGCCACCATCAGGCATGGAGAGCCCCGGGGTGTTGGTCGACGCGGCTACGACACCCGCCCTTGTTGCGCTTGCCTTTCGGTGGGTGGCTCCGCTTCCTGGCTATGCGGGCGGTGGCGGGAGTGTAAAGCTACTCTCGCAGCGGCTGGAGCTGCTCGCTACGCTACCACTCGATGTCCCTCCAGCGTTCATTAGCCTCGGTACTGACCATTCTCAAGCTGCTCCTCAGGCAGGATTTCGAGGCCGCTCTCGCGATTGCCTCCTCACGCTTGGTTTTGAGCAGGGAGGCGTCGAAGTCTCGCGCATATCGCCCGATCATGGTTCATAATACACACTGCTTTCGCGCCTGATTAGATCAGTGTTGCACTGCGTAGTCCGTGTCAAGCATAGTATTGTCTTTATACAATTGAAACAAGTCGAGTTGATGTGATTCAATCTGTGCACCGGTGTCCACGACACGAGTTGTGTCTTGTCGTGGGCCGCGCCGGCAAAGTGGAGTTTCTTTTGCTTTCAATACTCTTTTGGGCCGCATACTTTATACGTGTACTGATTCTGATACTTTAGAGAGATAAATTCACAGTGTTGATTGATGATAGAAGATTTTTTCCTTTTTTGCGGCCCAGAGGCCGTCTTTGCACTTTGGGCAGATGGGGACTAAATCGCACGACCACGTGAGGGCTAACCTATCGAGGGCGCTCAAACGTGCCCTCGGCCCGTCGCTCGGGCCTCAGCCGCCGCTGTCTTGGTGGTTTGCCCCGGCCAGACATCGTTTTGCTGAATACTACCATTTTCCTTTACGACCTACAGCTCGTCGTGGGTAGCTGCGCCGCTCGACGCTGCGGCGGTGGCACCCTCGGGCGCAGCGGCGGCGGCGGCGGCGGACGCAGTGGCGGCGGCGTCGGCCAGGGCGAGGGAGGCGCGGTGCGCGGTGCGGGCCTCGAGCTCTCGCGATGAGTGATCGAAGCCGGCGCACACGAAGGTGTCCGACTCGAAGGTGTCCGACTCGAAGCAGAACGCTGCTCATTAGGCACGGCTTATAGGGCCAGCTTAGCCGGTTTGCTGTTTGTAAGCTCGAATAAACTCTGAACTCTGACTCGAAGCAGAAGGTCTCCTGCAGGAACTCGAAGAGGTGCTGGTGGTCGTCCCACTGCTCGCTGTAGCCTTAGTTGATGACGCTCATCGGTCGCGAGCCGTTGCGCGCCTCCTCCTCTACTTGTAGCATTCCTTGCACGCCTCAACCGCGGGCCACAGCTTCTTAAACGACGCAGCGTCCGCACCGCTCTCGCGCAGCTGCAGGTTGACCGCGTTGTGGGCGCGCCACAGCTACAGAGCGCCGACTCGATGTGGCCGGCCGTGTGCGCGCCGTCGTGCGCCGAGTAAAACTGTCCAAAGTGTCGCACGCACTAGGCGCACATCCAAAGAAGGCGCCCACCCACGCGCCGATGGCACGCAGCGCAGGCGCGGCGGAGATCCGATCTAAGTTGGCGAGGGTGACGTGGAAGAAGATCCACAGCCCGCAGGTGTTACCGCCCACACACCCGCCGCCTCGCCGCCGCGCGCCGCGCACCACAGCGCCACTCCGACAGCTCGGCCGGCTGCGTGGCAAAGCCGTGCTTCGTAAGTAAGGCATCGTACCGCGCCTCGCTCCACTTGCCGCGCCCGTCCAGCGCCGTGTGCAGCGCCGCCAGCCGAAGGCGCACCGCACGCTGCGGGAAGGTCTCAGACTAGAGCTCGATCCACGCGCGCAGTCTCCATCAGCTCGCTCGCGCTGCACGCTAGTATGCCAGACTACTTTCTGGTGGTGGCACCGCCCGCGACCCGCGTGGAGACACAAAGCGCTTGCGATATAAAGAGACCTACCGGTACTTGCATCGCGGCTGGTACGCACGCCTGAATTTAGCCGCCAATTCACGTTTCAGCACCACTCCTTCCAATACGTTAAGCCCTCCACGCAGGTGCCGCCTTGAGCAGTGGGTGCGTAAACGGTCGGCGGAACAGAAGGTAGCGCTAACCCAACCGTAACCCTAACCCTGAACGTAACCTTTCCACAGCTAACCCTAATCAGACATGCACATGCACATGAGATGTGCATGTTCATTTGGGATGGCACGTTCCGGAACGTCTGCTCGATTCGGGACAGTAACTGGATACACCACTCGACCGGGTCTTCGAGGGCGACTTTACAAATCCGGGAGATCTCAACAAGATCGTCGACACGTGCTTGGGTGTCTCTGGGCCACCGCTTACTACACGCATCGCCTTATTGTAGGCGAGGGGACCATTTTAAGCCGCGGACTGAACCTATAGGAGCTCGTTCAAGCGCTCAGCTAGCTACTCGTCGTACATCTTTGAGGCGCTAAGGCCGTCCAAGGGAGACATAAGGGAGACAGGCATTCGGGAGCCGAGTCGGGTCACAACTGTTATCTGTGCAAAGATACATCCCGTCTCTTTGCCTCAATCGTCTCATGCGGACCGGTCGAGGCACCCACGTCACCCGTCACCAACATCAGAGCTGCACCCAACCTTCTCATCGGATGTGTCACAAGATAACACGAGAGAGTCGATATCACCACGCCAGTAAGCGACTTTCGCCAAGAAGTGCGCACGGCGCTCGCCGTAATTCGCCTACAAAGACAACCGCATTTTGCACGACGATTTGAGTCGCGAGATGGTTGAGCCCAAAGGACGTAGAATCACGAGGGAGATTAGAGCGACGAACGTTTCATTCAAGTCGTTGAACACCATCTACGACATCGTAAGTCCGCAAAAGAACGAGGTGTTCCCGGCCAAATACTTTTTGAACCTTGTTGATCTGCTCGAAACGCGCATCGACGATAGCAAGGTCGTGCCGATTCTACGCTCTCAACACAACTCGCAGCTTGTCGAGTCGAGCTTGAAACGCGCCCGGTCTAGTATGAAAAATACCAAAAGGCGGCTGACGCGATTAGAGACTGCGCACGGGAAGAGCGCTTCGGGAAACGCAATAGCCAGTTCTATCGCGTGTGGCTGAATAGATGTAGAATAGATGAATCTGACAAAACTGAGCTCGCGTGCACACCGATTTGATGTGGTATGAGATTGACGCCCCCGGCGAGCACACACCGTATAGAGTGAACGCTTGAAGCCCGCTCGTGTGTGTGTGTTATATGCACAGGATATATGTAGCTCGTGTGTTTGTTTGCGTGGAACACTTATATGAAAAACTCGTGAACTCACCAAGGCCTTTCTAGTATGGCTAAATTACAAACTCTCAGTGATCACCCCCGAACATGTTCGAAGCTGTCCGCCCATCGCAGCCGATCCAAATCGAGTGCGACGAACACATAGCCTGGTTGTCGCTTAGAGCCTCGGCGTAGGGCCTGGGGCTTAGTGGAGCGGGGCGGGGAGGTGTGTGCTCGCCGCCCCGATTGGAGGAGTGCTGCGACGCGCTCGAGATGGCGCTGACCCTCCCGCGCCTGACGGAAGCCGGCGGCACGAGCTCGTCCGACTGTGTGGCCGGTTCGAGGCGCATTATTTCATAGTTGCCATTGCTGTTGCTCGTGGTGCGCGTGAAGTCGTGGGGGGGGCTCTCGCCTGCTGAGCTATCGCCGGCAGCGGTTGCAGGCGCGCGCGCCTCGGGTTTGCAGTCACCGCCCGCAGCCACCACACCGCGGCCGGCGGCGGCGCCTTTGCACGAGGCAGTGTGCTGCGCAGGGCGCATCCGCGCCGCCACAGGGTCGAGCAGCCTGTCAGGCAGCCGGTCGGCGGTGGCGGCGGCGCGGTGGGAGGGCGGCGGCGACTGTTCAGCGCACCGCTCGGCACGACAGAGCAGTGCAGAGAAGGCAATCGGCCCGCCTGGGTGGTGCAGCCACGGCGGCTTCGGCCCGCCCTCTGACGGCCACCCCCCACCACTAGCTGCCTCCAGCTGTGGGCCCTGAGCGGTGCAGCTGCTCGTTCGGTCCCGATGCGGTCCCGAGTGCGCAGCGCAGCCAAGAGCCTGGGGAGCCACCCGTGGCAGGAGGCCACATAGGACAGCGAGCTGTGGCACTACCAAAGACGACGCGTTCGGCATGCTGGTCCTACCGCAGTCGGGCGCGCAGAGCTGGAAGACCCGGCAGCCGAAGCGGAGCGCGCCCAGCGGCAGCGCGGCGTACGCAACCGTCGGCCCAATGGCATCGCCCGTGACGCCGCCACGCACGGTGTGCGCCGCGGCGTGCACGGCCACATGCAGCACAGCGAGCTGCGGGCTGGAGGTGCGCACGTAGAACGGCTGTTTGAAGACCGCCTGCAGCCCGTTGGAGCTCACCGCCTTGCTCTGCAGCCGCCGCTGCCCCTGCCCTAGCGCCGCCGCCTCGTCGACCGCCGCCTCGTCCTTAGACGCCGCCGCGGGGCGCGCGCCCAGCAGGCAGGCGTCAGCGCCACCGCCAAGCAGCGTTGCCACAAGGTAGAGGTCGTCGGGCGCGCGCGCGTTGGGCGCTGCGCTCTTGGTGTTAAGCGCCGGTGCGTGCTCGTGCCATGGCACCGCGTCGTGCTGTACGCGCCCTTCGCCGACCTTGGGCACGTGGTGCGCCGAGATGACCTCGAGCTTGAGCCAGTGCTTGGTGCCCGCCTTTTGGGCGGGTGGCTTGAGGAGGTAGCCGCAGCCGCCGTTTTGCGCAAAGAGGCCACGGTTAGCGCGCAGCTGCATCTCGTTGGTTTGAAAGTTGAGCGCGACCATCTGCATGCCCGCTTCCCAGAAGGGAAAGGGGTTGTAGTTGCTCGAGGTCACGCGCATGCCGCCTGGGTAGACGCGGCCCATCTGCGACTGGTGGTGCAGCCGCCACACGGCGGCGCCCTCCTCGCGGATGGCCTTGTCCAGCTTGGGCTCGGCGTACGAGCTTATCTCAAAGGGCAAGTAAAAGGAACCGAAGCCGCGGTGCTTGACCCCGCTCAGGAAGGAGACCTGTGGCAGCTTCGGGTACGCCGCCATACGCGCCAGAACTGCCGGGCTCGGTGAACTCAGCTCGATCGTTGTGGACGCGCCAGAAGTGGAGATAGTGGAGAAGCGTCGGAGGGAGGCGAGCGACGCGACGCTGCTCGATATCCTCGCACTACTCCCCCTCAGAGTAGACTCTCCCGGAGAAGTCAATGCGGCCTCTAGCGCGTGCGGCAACGCGGCACCACCGTCTGATGTTCCAGCCACCGTGCCAGCCGCCGAGGAATTGCCACTTGAGAAGCGTCGCATCATGAACGTGCCTGAGCGCTGCCGCATCGCAGGCGCTGCCTGCAAGAATTCATCAGGCCTACAGCTCGCAGGTGGGCAGCAGATCGCAGGCGCGGATCGAGAGCGCTGTCTATTGTTGTCGTCACTCGCGCACGCCGAATGCTCTGCTGGCATGCACCCGCCCTCCAACACCTCAAGGCCAACGTCATCGCTGATGCCATCTCCGGGTACCGGTGAGAGCGCAAGCCAGTTCAGTGCCACCCAAGCCAGCTGCTGCTCCTGACCAAGCAGGGCGCCATCGCTATTGACCTTCTGCCGATGATGCTCTGCCGATGATGCTCTGCCAATGATGCTCGCGTGAGCGCAGCCATGTCCAGGTCCTTTTGGCAATCGTCCACCGCGCACGTCCTCGCGCGACGCGGCGCCGCCGCCAGCGCGCAATGCCGTGCTTCGGCGCGACAGCGATAGGTCAGTGAGACTATTGGAGCGCGAGGCTCGTGACTGCTGACGCGCCAACTGGCCCAGGTTGGCCAAGCCGGTCACCCCTCTCAGCGCGCGCTGCTGCCGCGTGGCTAGGTCCTCGCGTACCTGGTGCCATGGTGACGCCGTCCACACAGCACGCAGCTGATACATGTCGTTTGTTGTAGGGCCGGGTGGCAGCTCAGCAGTGCGGCTGCTCGGCTGCTTGCCATTGTCGGTGTCAGCGGTGTCATCGTCTTCGTCGGATCGGTGGCTATGCTGGCTCTCCTCCTGCGGCCGACCTCCGTGCTCCTCCGCTAGTCTGTTGCGCCGCTCAACCTCTATACTCTTCCACCTGGGAGTATGGACCTCCTCCGCGCTCTCTTCGCGCACCGAGCCGATAAACGAGAGGCCTGACGAGCGGCGGCGCGAGCTCGTTCGAGCGTAGCAGCAAGGCGCGAGCGCGATGGCCACCGCATTGCTTGCCCGTCCAACTAACGGCGACGCGTTGGCGGCGCGCGCGTCCTTGGGGCTCATGTCTTTGTCCAAGTCGAAACCGCTCGAGCCAAGTTTGCGCAGCACTGCTAAGGGAGCACTGCTCGTGGTGAGCAAACTAGTACCGCACGCAGCACTGCTCGGCTTAAGCAGTGTTCCCTTAGGGCTCTTGACCAGGGGGGGCGCACCGGCACCGCCGCCGCTGCCGCCGCCACCGCCGCCACCGTCCGCGGCTTGCGCCGCTGCGCCCATGCAAGGCCGCGCAAGAGGCGAGCCGGGGCTGTGCACGCTGGCGCGGCGCCCTCGAGCAAGTCCGTGCCACGTGGCCTGCCAGGCCGCGAGTGCCGACTCGCTCTCAAACCGGAGGATTAACAGCTGCTGCCGGCCAAGACCGCCGCTGCCCTCGCAACCGAAGCCTTCGCCGCTCGTGCGCTTTGAGGCCAGCATGGATGAGACCGAATTGCGCGCATCTCCGGCCGCGACCTGAAGCATGCAGCCGGGCAGCAACAAGCCGCCGGTCAGCCCCAGGCAGAGCGCGTCGCCACCCACGCTGCTTAGCAGCTCGCACTCCGTGGAGCGAGGGTCGAAGAGCACTGAGCCGACCGCGGGCGCCTCCCTGTCGGCCCCACTGCTCGTGTCGTTGGGAAGCGCAAAGGTAAGGCCGGCAGTGAGCACCTCGCCCTCCTTCGTGGCAGTCTCTCCCACTGTCCACAGACTGTACCACGCGAGCGTCTCATTGGCGCAACCGAGCCCGGCCGCCGTGAGTCGCACAATGCCCTCGTGACGCGACGCGACCGCCAGCCCGAACAGTTGCACGTCAGGCACAACCTTTGCCTTGACGATGATCTGGCCGCACAGCGCCTCTGGCGATGGCAACGCCTCCGCGCCAGCATGCAGCGGGAGCCTGAGCGTCTCACCGAAGACCAAGTGGAGGTAGGCGACCAAGCGCGCCTGCTGCGGCAGGCTGAGGTGCATCTCGAGTGAGAGGACCACAGGGTAGCGCGAGACGGCGAAGGCGGAGGCATGGATTGCCGTCAGCACCTCGAGCACACTCACTTCCGAGGTGAGCGTGTACCCGTGCTTGACGATCGGCTCGCCTGCGAAGCACATGAACATAAACATGAACATGAACATGAGTGCACATGCACATGAACATGAACATGAACATGCACATACATGTAACATGTGCATGTGCATGTTCATGTGCATGAGCAGAGTACATGAACATGAGTGACATGAGTGTGTTGCGTGCAATGCACGTGTACGTTTACGTGTACGTTGTGGCGCGTGCGGCATGCGTGCGGCATGCGTGCAGTGCATGTGCATCATGCGCAGTGCATGTGCAGTGCATGTGCAGTGCATGCGCAGTGCATGTGCAGTGCATGCGCAGTGCATGTGCAATGCTTGACGGTCGGCGCACCGTAGTCGCCATCCCAGCAGTCGAGCTCGACGCAGCGGCAGCCCTGCTCGAGGACGCGGCGGTACATGGCGCCCGATGAGCGAGAGGTGAGTTGGTTACCCTCGAGGTATGTGTTATGGCTCGAGTTGCAGAGGTAGTTTTGCAGCGGCTGGCTCATGTCCTGCCACACCGCCTCCTCGCGCTGTAGTAGCCCGCTGTTGGACACTGGGTCGAGCATTGCAGCGCAGAAGGAGACCTCGCTCAGCACCGTGCCGCCGTTACTGAAATCGTGCTCCGCCGCCGCCTGCTCGAAGGCGCGCGTGAGCGTCGCCACCTCCATCTCGAGCTGTGCGCCGTGTAGTGCCCATGGCGACTCGGGATCGCGCGTCGGCGCCGTGTCACCACTCCCCTTGGGCGGTCGCTTCGTGTTGCTGGGCCGCATCATGAACGAGGCGCAGCGGTTGCGCGCGGGGCCGTAGATAGCCCCGAGTGAGGCCCGCATCGAGCCAGTTGCACTGTACCCGCTGTGACGCAGTGATGAGGGTGAGTCTTCGGGATCGCTGCGCACGGGGACGGCTGCGTCTCCGCTGCGCCGCTCGGGCGCCGTGCCGCGCCGCAGGTGTAGAATCGTCCCAAGTGACGCCCACACCGACGGGGCAGAGCCATCAATGTGTCGTTCTGACGCTGAAGCGCATCGTAGCCGCACCTGGGCTAGGCTTGCGCTACGCTGTAGAGGCGCCGCGAGTTCGTCGCACGACGCTCTTGGCTTGGATCTCCAGCTTGCCGTCGAAGTTGAGCAGGTCATGTCGGATGACGCGCGGCGGAGCAGCCTCCGGTCGCCGAGCAGTGAGGGCTTTGCCCCGACCCTTTCAAGCGACAGCGCACGTTGCAATTTACCCCCTTGATCACCCTCCTTCTGAGAGAATCTTGGCAAGCGTCGTAGCTTGGGCGACCATCGGCTGAGCAGCCCGGCGAGCTTCCCGGAGGAGTGCCTCGAGAACGACAATGACGCCGACTCGACGGAGAGCTCGTCGAGTTCGGAAAGCACTCGGTCGAGCGCATCATCATCCATCTCGAGCGTCGATAGGTGCAGCCTCAACCACGCCGTCTTGCTCATACATGGGTGTCCTGTCTCGCTGCGGGTGTCTGCCGCTTGGGCGAAGAGCTCTACCAGTGAGCGCGAGCGCTTCGCAGCACAGTAAAAGTGGACTGCTTGCTGCACGCTCACGGTCTCGTGATCACGCGCCGCCTCATCCTCACCGCCGTTGCTCGCGCGTGTCGCGCGGCGGGCACAACCGAGCCAGCGGCTGGTTAGGGCGATCGTGGTTGAGTACGCGTACGAGAGCAGCTGCAGCAGAGGAGTCGTTGGGAGGTGCACGTCGGTCGGCGCGCCAGGTGCCCTCCACAGCATGGCTCCGAGCACTACCTCCTGCGCCTTCTGGCAGGACTCAGCCTTCATTGTGGTATTAAGGCGCGCGAGCCACTTGTTGATGGAGCCTCCGGTACCGACTGTGAGGTAGCCGCTTCCGTCGTCGGATAGCTTGAAGGCCTGCTGGACGAACTCGAGCTCTCCGGGCAGCAGTTGGGCCTCACGCAGCTTGTGCAGTGTCTGCTGCAGCGCGCGCAGTGCTGCCACCCACCTTGCGCACCCCCTGCGCCCTAGGCACGTCAGCACGATCGTCTTGCAGCCCGAGCGCCCACCGCCCGCATACTCAATGCAGAACGAGCGAGACAGGCAGTCCACCGCCTTGAATCGTCGCGCCAGCGCCAGCCCGCCCCCTTCCGCAGGAGCTTCTGTGTGCTGGCTGGCGCGTCCTCGAGGGCTGCGGCGAGTCGCATCAACAGCAGCCGTTTCGATGTCGGGTGCCGCCCTGGACTCACGCAAGAACACGCCGCTACTCTCTGGTACCAAGCCGCTAGCACGGCTTGCATTAGTGCGGCTTGAGCTTCGGAGGCTTAAGCTTCGGAGGCTTCGGAGGCTTCGGAGGCTGAAAGGACTGGCTTCGGATGCAGGGCTGGGATTTTGGGAGCCCTCGCTCGTCGCACTCGCCGCGGTGTGCATCTCGATAGTCCACAGCGATTTGTCCGCGGGCCACATATGCCGCATTGCAAGGTTCGAACATTCGGTCACCCGCACGATCTCGTCGACCAAGATGTAGCGCTGCCACGACCACCGCAGCGTGGTGCAGTCGCGATTGAGCTGGAGGAAGATCTCGGGCACACCCCTACTCGAGAAGTCGGAGGCATGGTGCACGCGTAGGTATGAGCCGCGCATGACATGCCACACGCTCTCCGTGTGCTGCTCGCCCAGCAGTCGCTCCAGCTTGCTCTCGATACAGATCTCGCCCTTGCCCATCGATCGCTCGGCCGTCAGGAACGCCCCGCCAAGCCATTTTGAGGCGACTGCGAAGCAGCATAGAAGCAACGTGCGCTCGACCGTGCACATGAAGAAGAACATCTGGACCCACGTGGCAAACACGCCCTTCAGAGAGCCATCGTCGCCCGATTCCAGCGCCAGCACGTGCCACATCTTTGCGACGTAGAGCAGGAGAAGGCCGCCCCACACCGATAGCGCCATGGCCATGACGTTCGAAATACGTCTATCGGAGCGGCTCTGCAACACCCGCCGGGTGGGTAGCTGCCAGAGAGGGCCGAGCACCACGAGCGAGATGTTCCACTCAAAGTACCACCTGGTCGACGAGCCCGAGCGATGCAGGTCGAGCAGGTTGCCAACGAGTAGGAGCATGATCACCACCACCGTGTCCATCCTGCACATGGCACGCCACACAGAATACACGCGCAACCGAAGCCGCGATTGCGGGTCATTGCTCGCGGCACTGAAGCTGCGCCAGCCGAAGTCCTGGTGCACCTTGAAGGCGCTCACCGCCAGGCTGGCGGCTAGGACGAACACGCCCACGAGGTTGGATACGATGAGCCAACGCGGACTCTCCTCGAGCGTAGTGCCATCTGTGAAGTAGCTTGCATTTCCACCGCCGAGACCCGATGGTAGGATGCGGCGTTCGACCGCGCTGAGCCCTTTCAAGTCGAAGGCGCATTTGGCGCCATAGGCCGTCCCGGTCGCCTTCACTTGCTCACTGCACTGCAGCTCCGAGAAGGTGCGAAACATATAGAACCCGAGCACGACCGTGTTGAAGATAATATAGACACACCTGTTGGTTTAGAGTGGGAAACTCCACCCGGAGGCCCCTCTAAAATTGGTTGCCTGGCGCCTCTGCTGGGGAAGCAGGTAGCTGCTGGTGGGGTGCTGTCGCCACCGAGGGCAGACACCACTTTAAACCAGCTTCGCACAGCATGAGGGTGCTCTTGGAGTTCACGGCGTCTGATGTCAGCCAGATTAGCGCGACGCCCCACACCATAAGCGGCGCCGCGAAGGCCGCCGCGTTGCGCGGGTCCCAGCACAAGTCCGTCGTTGGGTCATCGCACGGCTGCTTGCTATCGTCCGCCTCCACATAGCCGATGTAGATGAAACGTGCACCGTAGACTATGAGGGAAAGACCTTCGAAACCGATCAGCCCAAGTAAAAGTCGAGCAGGTCGTCCAGCCCTCAGGAAGTTTCTGAACGGCGCGAACCGCCGGCAGCGGCGGTCGTCAAAGTCCTCCTCCTCCTCAGATGCCCGCCTCGGGTACCGCTTTGCTCGTGGCCTCGCCTTGAGCCATGTCGATGGCATCGTACGACACGGGTACCAGAGGAGGGTGGCACGCACGGCGACACGCGTCACTGCAGCGCTCCATCCATGAAGTGTGCTGCAGAACTTCGAACTTCAGCGGTTACACGTTTTTTAGTTGTTACGCGAGGCGTGTACGACAACGTCCGCTTATTCACAATTTGGGAATATAATGACAAACTTGTCGAGCCCTTGTTGAACCGGCACGGCGCCGTCCAC
>Ga0209302_10001082_pt1 | contig 15767 bp, 3 predicted proteins | sample ArcOceMetagenome_2_FD_187445 | JGI IMG/M metagenome (GOLD analysis project Ga0209302, IMG submission 187445) | Marine eukaryotic phytoplankton communities from Arctic Ocean - Arctic Ocean ARC135M Metagenome (SPAdes) (version 2) | ecosystem: Environmental > Aquatic > Marine > Oceanic | place... | reverse complement strand
CGCCGTCGCCGCCTCCGTCGCCTGGAGCGCCGCCGCCTCTGGCGCCGCCCCCTGTGCCTCCGCCTCCGTCGGCTCTGCCTGCGAGCCCTGCGCCGTCGGCACCTCCTGCGCCGCCTTCGCCGTCGCCACCGCCGCCCTTGCTGCCTCCGCCGTCGCCGCCGCCGCCCGGCTTCCCTCCCGCGCTGCCGGGCGATGCGCCACAGCTGCCGCCGCCGCCTCCGGCCTCGCCGCCGCCTCTGCCGCCGCCGCGTGCGCCACCGCTTGCGCCGCCTCCGCTGGCACCGCCGCCGTCGCCGCCTCCGTCGCCTGGAGCGCCGCCGCCTCTGGCGCCGCCCCCTGTGCCTCCGCCTCCGTCGGCTCTGCCTGCGAGCCCTGCGCCGTCGGCACCTCCTGCGCCGCCTTCGCCGTCGCCGCCGCCGCCCTTGCTGCCTCCGCCGTCGCCGCCGCCGCCCGGCTTCCCTCCCGCGCTGCCGGGCGATGCGCCACAGCTGCCGCCGCCGCCTCCGGCCTCGCCGCCGCCTCTGCCGCCGCCGCTTGCGCCACCATTTTCGCCTCCGTTCTTGCTTCATCCCTCGCCGTCTCCGTTGCCTGGGTCGCCTCCATCGTTTTCGCCGTCTCTTGTGACCCCACCTCCGAGAATCCCACCCTCTTTTTCCCCTGCCTTCCCTCTGCTTACTGTCCCCCCCAGGATATTCTCTCCCATGCGCCTGAGATCTGTCGCATCCAGCCCCGGGTTTCCCGTGCTACGCACATCTCCAGTCAGCGATACCCCATGGCAAGCTGACTCGCCTACCAGCTGGTTGTCCAGCCGTGACTTCACGTTCTTCGTGTCTCACCCTGCTGGCTCGTCGGGCTCGGTGGACGCGTCGTTGCAGGGGCACGCGTACTCGCCAGGGAGCACCTATTCGGTTGCTGCGCAGCCAGCGTCTAGCGTCGTGGCCGTGCTTCGTACTGCTGTCGTGTACGCCGACCTTTCGGCGCTGCATGTGTCATACGCGCTGCGCGATTCCGATGGGCGTTCTCTGGTGAGCTCCAGAGGCCTGGTTGTGAAGATTTTAGTGACGGGTTCCTCCAGCACGCTCACCTCTTTGCCTTGTGCTCAATCGACCGACGGGATTGGCGACTGCTCGCTTGCGGTGCCTCTTGGATGGTTCGCTGCTGCAACAACGTCGCAAGTGAGCATTCTGATGCAAGTGTTCTACTGTACTAGTGTGTGCGTGCTCGCGGCGAGTGCTCACGCGGAGGACGCGACGTTGGCAGCCAGTCCGGTGCACACGGCCGTGGCGGTGCCCGGCTTACTGGCCGTGCTGCCGCATTCGCCGCGCTTCCGAGACGACGTGTTCAGCGTACCCATCACGGCACACACCAACCCTAGCGCAGGGTTTGCGCTGAAGGCGTGGTCGCTCAGGCTCGCTTGGAACACAAGTACTCTGGCACTCGTGTCGTTCAGCAGCAGCAGCTTGTTTGCCACCCCAACGACCAACCAGAACGACGCGGCAGGCACGCTGCGTGTTGCGGTGGTCGGGACCCAGTCTAGCACCTCGCTTGCTGACGTGACTGGCACATCCGTGTTGCTGCTCACTGCAACATTCCGCGTGAGGTCTGATGCGGCGGAGAACTACACGCAGAGCAGCGCAGTCACACTGACGGCTTTGGAGTTCCTCAACCAAGGCAACTTCTTGTTTGTGGAGAATGCTGGGGCGCAGATCAACGATGCTCGCGGTGGCAATCAGACCAGCGGGCAGCTGGCGGTGGAGCGGCTTGTGACCGTGGGCCACGTGGTGCACACCGATGTGGCCGATATTATCAACACTGCCGCGCTCTCCGGCAGTGCGGTCCAGCGCAACGTGGGCGTGGTCGCGATGTACAGCCGCGCGGCAACAGGCTCGGCCGACGTGTCGGCAGCGTTCACCTGCAGCAGCACGGACATGGCGGCGCTCGGCACGTCAGGGCGCACCCTCGCGCTGAGCGGGGCCGAGACGAGAGGCGCAGCAGTGTCGGTCAGGGTGAGCAGCACAGGTTCGGGCGCACTGCTCTCGACGCTGCCGATGCGCGTGTGGTACCCAACGAGTGCCATAATCTCGCTTTCCGACGCCGTGCTCAATCGCATTTCGAGCTCAACCGCCTACCAGAGCACAGATCTAACGGTATTCGCCACCTTTGGTGGCGCAAACCTCACATCCATCGAGCTCGTCGACGTGACTTCGCTGGTTTCTGTGAGTATCGAGGACAGCAGCATCGTCGCACTAGACGCCGAGTCCAACCTGCGCGGACTTGCCGCCGGCAGCACGATGCTAACCGTCTCCAGCTCTCCCTCGCTCTCGGTGCAGACAAGCGTCACAGTGAGTGACGCTGCGGTCGAGTTGACGGCGCTGCAAGTCTTCTTGGTCACGGGCGTTGCGTGGCAGACGGCAGCGCCTGCGATGGTGGCGCAGGTGCCCGCATCGTCCTCGTTCACTGCGGTGGCGCAGCTGCAGCATCTGCTCAACGCCGAGGGAGACGTGGCGAAGGTCCACGTTTTCGCAACGTTTGCGGACAACGCGACGCAGCAGGTTAAGTCAGCCGAAGCCTTCCTTGCGCCTACCGTCGCGGGGGTTGTTGTGACCAATGGCACCTCGAACGTGAGCGCAACCATGCGTGTGGGCATTGGAGCGACTGGGTATGTCGGCACCGTATTGACGGTGACGTGGCGACGTGGCACCGAGACACTCGGGACTGGCGTCGGCTGGGCCAACATGACCCTGCCACTGCCCGTCCTCGTGACGACCACTGCTTCGCAAAGCCGCGTGGCTCCGCCGGACGACTCCGCCACCACGTCGCCGATCTCCGTGGCGAGCAGCTTTGCGATTGCCGCTACAGTGCACTACGGCGACGGCACGAGCAAGGACTTCTCGTCGGACTCACGGCTGAATGTGAGCCTGGCTGTAGCCTCAGTGGGGTGTGCGTCGGTGCAAGGACTTGCGCAGGTTGTGGTGAGTGCTGGTGCGGGCTGCGCCTCGATCGAGGTGCTGGTCCAGGTGCCCGACCTCTCTTCAAGCCTGAGTGCGACGGTGGTGGTGCCCGTGGTGAAGATTCAGACGCTGCGGTTGTCGACAGCACCGTACCCGAGCTACTCTGGTTCAAGCGCGCATACGAATGTGCCTTTGTATCGCCTGGACTGCACCTCGTACTATCAGCACACGGCGGCCAGCGTGCTTGTGAACCTATCGGACTCCTCAGAGTTTACGGTGACTGCGCAGAGCTCGTTCAGCTCAAGCAACCCGGCGGTCGCCTCGCTTGCCGCATCTCGGCTACGCTCGCTCAGCGCGGGCACGACCACGCTGACTGCCACCTTCGACGGCCACTCTACCACACAGACCGTAGAGGTGAGCGACACGAGCGTGAGCGTGACTTCCGCTGTGCTCCAGGCAGGCGGCTCCGCGTCACCGTACAGCTTTGCCGCCCTTCGCAGCTCGACAACTGGAACGGCAGTCGCGCTAACATTTAGCGACGGGACTCAGTTTACCAACGCTGCAGATTCGGGCACACTGGACTGGTTCCCGCTGAGCGCTCTGGTCAACTTCAGCACCTCGGATCCCGCGGTGGTTGCGGTGGATAGCAGCGGAACGCTGACCCTGCACGATAACCACTACCGTATGGTGGATGTGACCGTCACGGCCGTTTGCTCTGGCCTGTCGGATGGCCTGTCAGTCGCAGCCAATCTGAACCCCGCGCTCGGCGACGTGGACCTAGGCAGCAGCTCAGGCCTACAGTTCCAGCCGAGCGGTTCGACGCTGTCCGTGCCAGTACGTGTCAATGTGGCAGGCTGCACGTTGCTGGCCTTTCAGGTCGAGGTCAACTTCGACTACGATGTGCTTGGTGCGACGGGTGCCATGGCCGCCGACTGGCCCGCCCTCACCTCGACGCTCAACGACCCGGTGGACGAGGCGCTCTTCCTCGGAGACGACCTGCAGTCGAGCGTGGGCAACGGGCTCGTGCAGCTGGCGACGCTCACGCTCGAGATCAAGCAGAGCGCCGTGACTCTCATCAGCGGCACCATCAAGGTCATGACGTACGTTCAGGGCAGGGAAACGTCAACCATCGAGGAGGTAGCCATCGACGCAGGCTCCGGCTATGCGGAAGTGAGCACTGGTGGCAGGAGGCTGCATGCGTTTGCTGCACTGCCACCGTACAGCAGGCCGCGGCCGCGCCCAGCCCGTCAGCTCAGCGGGTGCGACGGCTGCACTGCAGGGGTGCGGGGCGACATCAATGGCGACTGCAGGTTCAACGCCAACGACGTGCTCGAAGCGGCGCGGGTGTACGTGGGCACGGTGGACGCCAGCTCATTGTGCGCGTGGAAGCAGCAGCAGCTTGACCAGAACCAGGATGGCAGCGTGGCGCTGGGCGATGTCAACTACCTTCGCCTGACGCTCGCCCGCAAGTACCGCTTCCTTGCAAATTTCACTGCGTCTGCGATTCCGGTCGAGGGCTCCACTGACTACCTACGCGCCACAGTCGAGCTAGTAACGGAGTCCGGCGTGGCTGCGACCACGCAGACTGTGGTCCGTTTCGAGATTGGCGGCTACACAGACGATCCCGTCATGTCTGTTGGCACGTTCGTCGGCGCGACGCCTGCTGGTCACTGGGAGGTGGCTTCCGGTGTCCTTGGGGGAGGCGCCTATGAGGTTGCGCTCCGCCCCGGTGCTGGCTGGGACGTCCAGCGGCCACTGCAGCTTTCCATGATGATCGAGACGACAGACGCGCTCGGTGCGAGTGGTACCGAGCGGCGCTTCCCTTTCTATGGTAGCAGCATAAACACCTATAGCGACGTGGGCTTCAACTTCAGCCCGTTCAAAACATTTGCCGTAGTCGCTCCGCCGCGCGCTCCACCCTCACCGTCGTCCCCGCCTTTGGCACCCCCCCCATCGCCGCCGCCATTGCCGCCAGCATTACCCCCTTTACCGTTGCCGCCGCCACCGCTCTCACCTCCACCCCCTGGACCGTTGCCGCCGCCGCCGCTCTCACCTCCACCCCCTGGACCGTTGGCGCCGCCGCCGCTCCCACCGCCGCCGTATTCGCCGCCGTCGTCGCCTTCGTCACCGCCGCCTTCTCCACAACCACCGATGCCAGAACCACCACCGCCGCAAGAACCGCCGCCTTCGCCGACGCCGTCACTGCCACCACCAGTGCCAGGCTCGCCTGCGCCGTCGCCCCCTCCACCGGTCCCGCCGCCGTTGGTCCCGCCGCCATCGCCGCCGCCGCCCTTGTTCCCTCCCGGGATTCCCAGCGACATGCCACAGCTACCTCCGCCGCCACCATATTCACCTCCGCCACTGCCGCCTGCGCGTCCGCCACCTTGGGCGCCACCCTCGTCACCGCCCTCGGTGCCACCGTTGCCGCCGCCGCCATCGCCGCCGATGCCCGGCTTCCCTCCCGCGCTGCCGGGCGATGTGCCTCAGCAGCCGCCGCCACCTCCGTCACCACCTCCGTCACCACCTCCGTCACCACCGTCGTCACCACCTCCACAACCACCTGTGCCAGGCTCGCCTGCACCATCCTATCCTCCCGCGGTTCCTAGCGATGCGCCCCAGCTGCCGCCGCCGCCCCCTTCGCTGCCTCCGCCTCCGCCCTCGCCAGCATTGCCGCCTCCAGCATTGCCGCCGCCAGCATCACCACCACCGTTTGCACCCCTCACATTTGCGGTGAACGTCGATATCGGGTTCGTGGGCGACTCAAACCGCTCTGGCCTCGCTTTAGAGATGGCGCAGGGTTTGCTCAATACCGTCTCAAGCATGTCGGGTGTCGACGCGTCGGCGACAGTCACAGTAAATGTGCAGGAGGTGTCTCGGATGGATCTGCAAATGCCCGCCTCTGTCGATTTGACTGCCATGCGGGCCGAGCTCGAGGCCTCAGCGCAATCCGCGGCCTGCTCCGGGTCAGCGAGCGGCTCTTGCTCTGTGGCACTCCAAATTGGTGCGAGTTCGGAGCGCCGCCGCCTCGGTGAGAGTCAGCTTGCGTCCTTCCGGCTAGCGCGTGAGTATGAGCTCGGCACTGAGGTTCCGGCGGCGGACGGCCTTGCATCCAGCGTACTTTCTGACGTCAACTCGACCATTGGGGGCGGCCTGAGCGCAGGAGACATGGCAACCGTAACCTCCAGTGTGAGTGTTCGCGCCGTGATCACGCAAGTGGGAGATCGCGAGGCGGCCGCATCGGTGCTTGGCGAGGCCACGACCGTCAGCGCAGCCCTGCCAGCGGCGCTTGGTGCCGAGCTCAAGGTCGCCATCTCGGTCGAGGTCAAGGGGGTTTACCCACCAACGCCTCCACCGAACCTACCGCCCCTGCCGCCATCGCCTCCACCGCCGTCACCCCCACCGCCCGGCTTCCCTCCTGCGCGTCCAGCGGACGCGCCACAGCTGCCTCCGCCTCCACCGGCGGCGCCGCCGCCGCCCACGCCGAGGCAGCCCGCTTTCCCACCGTGCCCGCAGCCGCAGCTCTCAAACCTGAGCTACGCTCTCCACCTGATCGCGACCCACAACGCAGCGACTCTTCTCGCCCTCGCACCGACAGCGCCCAACGCGCTGTTGGGGCCCGGCCTCGACGCTGGCGCCGCGGGCTCGGTTGCGGTGGCCATTGCCGACACGCTGCTGGCGCGGCCGCTGAACTTCTCGCTGCCCTCTCCCGCCGCGACGCGCGCGGCCACCGTACTGCGCACGCCAACCGTGTGGGAAGAAAGGCCCGTGGTTGTGGTCGCAGTGCAGCTCTCCAGCAGCGCGGGCCACACTGCCATCCAGCGTAGCGGCCTCAGCCTCTGGCTCGAGCTGCAGAGCGCAGAGGGGTACCGCGTCACGGCGGTCTGCACCGCCGGGCCCACTGGCCTCGCCACGTGCCGTTGCGACGTGCCGGCGCCCTGGTTTGGCAGCGCCGCGGACTCAACTGCAGCCGCAGTTGTGCAGGCGAGCTACGCGGGTGCGGCGGTCGTCGCCTTGCGCCAGCCCGTCGGCCAGCTGACTGTGAGTCAGCGGCTGGCGGCGCTCAGCCGGCCGACGAGCGGGATGCTCGTCTCGTGGGCGCGTAGTCCGCGCCATGTAGGCGACGTGCTCAAGGCCACCGTCCGCGCATCGCTCATCGGCGTTGACTACGGTCTGATGGCATGGTCAACCACTTTGCGCTACGACCCGGAGGCCCCCCCCCCCCTCCCCACCACCACCTACCACCACCCCCTGCCCGTTTCCGCCCCTCCCCGACATTCCCACCTGCTAACAACCCGGCGCTCTTAAATCCTGTAGGTGCTGGAGCTCGTGAATTATACGGTGGATGCGCTGTGGAGCGACGCGATGGTGACGGAGCAGGATGGGGAGGTCAGCCTGCTCGTCAACTGCCCCGCCGACTGCACGCCCGGCAACCCTCTCGTGCGGGGCACGGACATCCCAATCGCGCACGCCACGCTGCGCGTGCTCGCCGGCGCTGCACCCAGCCGCCACCCCGACGTGCTCTCGCTGCGCACCGACACGATGCTCAACTTTGTCTACTTCTCTATCGTCGAGCCCGGGCTGCCCGCGCTGTTCGCCGGGCCGGGCGACGACGCGACCACCACAGGCGAGCTCACGCTGGTGCTGCCGCAGCCCGTCGGCCTCTTCGTTGCGCCGCAGGCACGCCTTGCCCTCGCTCTCGCCTTCACCTCCGACCCCTACCCTAACCCTCGACCCCTCCGCTCTCACGTCCACCTCACTCTCGCACCGACCCCAACCCAAACTCACCTGACCCCAACCCCAACCCTGCCTCTCAACCTCACCAGGCCGGGCGCGCCGCGGTGAGCAACACAGCGCCCATCCTTGGTGTGAGCACTCGGCATGAGGTGGCCGTGCTCATGGTGACCGACTGGCCGCTTGACCCCGACAGCTTTCACGACGTCTCCGCCGAGGCGGCGTGCGCTGGCAACGACACCACAGTTGCCTCGCTCGAGGGCTGCACCGCCGTCGTGGGAGCCGCCACGCCACACGGCGGCGCTGTGGCGGTTTGGGCGGCGTGGGCTGGCCTGAGCGCGAGGCTGACGCTACAAGTGTGGCGCCCATCCACGCTCACGCTCAGGCTGGACGACCCCACGCTCAACCTACTCGCCGGCGCCTCCGTAGTCAGTCTAGTCGACGGCGTGCTCCCGAGTTGCAACGGCGGGGGTACGCGCTACCAGTCGAGCCGGTTGCAGCTGCTGGCAGACGGTCGGTTCGATGTGACGCCGCTGCTCGGTGCCACCGCAGCCGAGGTTGCGGCACGCGTGGCCGTCTCTGGCGGCGCCGCGCTGCGCGTGCACGCAGCAGCGGCGTTGGGTGGCGTCGGGCGGCTGCTGCTAGCGGGCACCGCCGCCGGCGCAGCGGAAGTGTGGCTGCGCGAGCGGCCGACAGTGCGCCTGAACCTCAACGTGAGCGACGAGGCCGTTACGATCGTGCGCCTGCACGCGGCCGCCTTCAGCCCCGAGGCGAGCCAAGTGAGCACGTCACTGCTCGACGCGAGCGCGGGGGGGGGCGGGGCTGGCGGCGCCGGCAGCGGCAGCGGCAGCGGCGGCGTGGCACGGCTCGAGGTGCACGTTCAACTGCAGCAGCAGCTCCGCGCCGAGGGTGACGCGGTGAGTGTCGTTGCACTTGCGCACACGTCCGACGGGGCAGTGATGCTCGTGCCGCACGCCGAACTCAGCGTGAGCTCAGCGACCGACGGGCTCATCGCTGCGCCGCCTGCCGCGGATGGCGCACCGTGGATGGCAGCGGTGGGCCTCGGCGCCGCTTTCGAGTGTGGCGCTCTGCTGGCGGCGCGCTGGGCGTCGTGTGGAGTCCTGCTCGCGGAGGACACACTGCATGTCACCCTCGACTTGCCCACGCCGCTACGCGCGCGCATCACGACGCCAGCCGGGTTGCAGCTCGCGCACACCGCTGACCTCGCGACGCTGCCGCCTATCGGCGTGCTGTCTAGCGTGACACTCGGCGTCGCTGTCGACTACGCGGACGCGACGGGCGGCGGTGCGCTCATCACGCGCGACTTCTCCGCCGACGCGCGCGTCTCGCTGCTGCTGGTCGGTGGCGGCGGCGCGTGCGTGCAGCTCGCTGGCGGCGGCGTTCTCGCCGTCCGCGCCAACGCGACCGCCGGCGCCGGCTGCCCCGCCAGTGTGCGCGTGGCCGCACACGTCGCGCTCGGTAGGGCCGGCACGCTCGTCAGCGCACTCTTCGAGGTGCGCCTCGTGCACTTTACCGGGCTGTCGCTCTCGTACGCCGCGCACCCCGCGGGGCCGTCGAACCTCTCGCGCCTGCGCCGCATCCGGTGCACGCAGGCCTACGAGTTGGCGCGGCCGGTGGTGGTGGCGCGGCTCAGCTCAGACGCCGAGATCGAAGTGACCGAAACCAGTGGGTTTCTCGAGATGACCCCGGCCGTGGCCTCGCTCGACATGGCGCGCCCGCCGTCGCAACCCCTGCTACGTGCTCACACCGTCGGCACCGCCACACTGATCGCCACCTGGAGCGGCACAACCACCAGCGCGTCCATCTCCGTGAGCGACGACGTCGTCAACGTCAACGCCGTCAGCCTCGCCGTTGTCAACGCGAGCGCCGCGGCGGGCGGCGGCGTCACGCTATACGGGGTGCGCTTCAGCCGGCACGCGACGGCGCTGCGGGTCGACCTTGATGGCGGTGTCTCCTACTCAGGGGCCGACGCGGCCGCGCTCGACCTGGTCAGCTACAGCAGCGATGCTCCGACGGCGGTCGAGCCGGGCGAGGACGGCGAGTTGATGCTGCTTAACAACCACCAGCGCGCCGTGGTGATCAGCGCAACGACGCGCTGCGCGCCGTGGGTCACCGGCCTGGCGACGGTGGCAGCCAACCTGCAGGCGGGCTTCCGCGGTGTCGACCTGGGCGCGAACAACGGGCTGCAGTTCCAGATGGGCGCCAACGGTGGCCTCGATGTGCCCGTGAGCGTTAGCGCCGCCGGCGTGCGGCTCGCCTCCTTCCAGATCGTGGTCCACTTCGAGGCATCGCTGCTGCTGGCCGAGGGGTGGAGCGAGGGCGTGACGCCCGCGAGCCTCGCGGCGACGGCCTTCCCGCAGCCGACGGTGACGCTCAACGACCCTGTCGACGAGGTGCTGCTGGTGGGCAACACTAATGGTGCCAGCGCGCCGGGCGGCGGGCTCGTGCAGCTCGCCACCCTGCACCTGCGCCGGCATGCCTCGGGCGTCGCCTTCATTGGCGGCACTGTGGTAGGCCTGATCACGTGTGTCGTGTGCGACGGCTCAGACGACGAGGACGGCACCGAGCTCGGCCCCATCAGCGCCGGCGCCGGCTTCGCCGACCTCTCCGGCCGCCGCAGCCGCCGCGCCTCGGACGCCTCAGACCCCTCGGACGCCGCTGCTGCTGCTGGGGTGCCAGCACGTGTCGCGTGGGTCGCCGAGCGGAGGGCGCGTCGCAAGGCCGCCGCGGAGGCGACCTGCTGCGACGGCGCGCTCGCCGTGGGGCGCTTCTATGGCGATACCAACGGCGACTGCACGTTCGACATCAAGGACGTCCGCCGCGCTAGCCTCTCACTGCTAGCGGCAGGCGCGGCAGCCATTGCGCTGCCGACACAGTATGGCGGGGCCGGGCTGTGCGGGTGGCAGCAGCAGCAGCTCGACCCGACACTCGACGGCCGCTTCCAACAAAACGACGTCATGTACCTGCTGCTCGCGCTCGCCAAGAAGTACCGCTTCGTTGCCGCCGTCGAGGGCTCGCGCGCCGGTGGCGGCGTGCTGCGGCTGGGAGCGACGCTGTACGACCACGCGAGCGCTCCCGCCGACAGCGCGCAGGCGCGCCTAGAGCTTGAGCTGCGTCCTGCCGGCGCGACCTCGGCGCAGCTGTGGGGTGAGCGGCCGCACACCAAGCTCGGCCTGCTACACGAGGGGATGTCGCTCGAGGGCAACTGGCTGGCGCGCGCGGCGGCGCTCGGTGGCGGCGCGCACGCGCTCGAGCTGAGCGAGGAGGCGCCGGCGGGCGCGCCGTCGTGGTGGGCGCCGCCCTCCTGGTCGTCGCAGCCGCTCGAGGCCGCACTCATGGTCGAGACCGTCGACGCGCTCGGCGGCTCGGACGTGACTCGGCGCGTCCCCTTCCATGGCTCGAGTGCACCGGGGTACGCCGCGCACGGCTACAGCTTCGCGCCGCTGCTCCGCGGCAACGAGACTGTGGGGCGAGAGCTGCGCGCCTCGCCGCCGGCCTTCCCGCCGGCGCTGCCGGGCGATGTACCACAGCTGCCTCCGCCTCCACCACTGGAGCCGAAACCCCCCTCCCGCCCGCCAGCAACGCGCCCTCCGTCGCCGCCATCGCCCGCGTACCCGCCGGCGCTACCCGGCGACGTGCCGCAGTTGCCTCCACCTCCACCGACGCCCCCGCTCCCGCCCTACGCCCCCGGCGGCGGCTACCTCGAGGACGACCCGATCCTGGTCGTGCACCTCTCCACCGAGATCTACGGCCGGCGCGAGCTGTGGGACGAGGACGACCAGTACACCCTGCGCCAGCGCGTGCAGCAGTACGTGGCGTGCACCGGTTCGGACACGAGCTGCCAGATCGACGTCAACGTGACGGCGCACCCGGATCACAGCCGCCGGATGCGCGTGACCACCGAGATGCGCATGGGCAAGTTCGGCGACACCGTCAACTTGATCGCCAAGTCGGCGCGCCTCGCCAACATGACGCTCGACGAGCTGACGCAGCAGTTGTGGGCGCACGCGGAGGCGCCGGTGAACATGAGCTACTGGTGGCTCAACGTCGACACGGGCGAGGGCGGCACCTGCCCCGGACCCGAGTGGCAGCCGCATGGCCGCCGGTGCTACCGCAAGCTGCGCGAGCCGATGGGTTTCGCCGCGTGCGCACGCACCTGCGCCGAGCAGCACGGCGCGACACTGCCGTGCATCAGTGCGGAGCGCGACAAGGGGGTCCTCGGCGACGGCGGTGGCTGGGTGGGCCACTGGTCGCTCGCCGGCGACTTCAACGAGACTGGTCGCACGCGGCGCGGGCTGCTCCTCGGCCGCGACGACGTGGGCTGGTCGACGTGCGACGCGGGCAACTGGTCTTGGAACCTGCGGACGGGCGCGTGGTTCGCGGGCGGCGCGGGCGACACGTCCGCTTCGCCCGACGACGGCGTCCTCAGCTCCTCAGACGCAACGTGGGCGCGCTTCGAGCCCGACGCTGGCCTGCTCGGCGACAGCTGCGAGCACGAGGACTGCGCCGTCGACGGGCCCGGCCGCAACGGCCGGCGCGATGTGCCGTGCAACGCGCCGCAGCCTTGTGTGTGCGCGTGGCCGTCGGCGCTGGTGAGCATCCAGAACAACTACGTCGTTGTGGAGGCTGAGCAGGCCGAGGGGCTGTTTGCCGCGCTGCCGACGCTTGAGGCGCGCGTCGGCAACGGCGCGGGGCGCTGCGTCGAGACGGACCAGCGGCGCAACCTGGTGTTGGCTGCCTGCGTGCCCGTGCTGCTGCTCCTCAGCCTGCTGCCTTGGCGGCGGAAGCTGCGCGCATGGCGGCGCAGGCGGATGCGCAGTGATGAGTACGAGCTCACCTCGCTGGGGGCGGACGAGGACGAGGTGGTGGAGTACGGCGACCGGCAGCGGCTGCTCGAGGTCGTGCAGCAGCGGCGGTACCTGCAGGAGACGACGGCGCAGAAGCAGCGGCTCGAGAGCAAGCTGCAGCTGCTGCTCAAGCGCATCTACCAGTCCAAGGACATGTCGCAGTGGCGTGAGGACACAGGCACCATCGCGGCGCTCAAGGCCGAGACGGCACGACTCGACTCGACCGTGCGCGACGCAACAACGCGGCTCGAGGGTGCGCTCAACGCCGCCCGCGAGGCGGCGGAGCGGGACGAGGAGTCGCCGGGGGCGCAGCAGCTACGCTGGGTGGCGCGCGCCTTCGGTCTCAGCTTGCTGCTGGCCGGCGGCATCCTGTGGACCCTGGCCACGCGGCACCCCGGCGTTTCTCCCGTGCCGGAGATCGCCTTCGGCGCGGCACTCGTCGCGCCGGGCGGCCTCATTGTCGTCGGCTCGCTCAAGCGGACGAGCTCGAGCGCCACCCGGCTGCTGTCGGCCTTGCTGTGGCTGGCGGGCTTGCTGTCGCTGCTCGACACGGGCATCTTCGATCTCACGCCCATCCTGCGCGCCGAGACGGCCGGCGGCAACTGGCGGCTGCTCGGAGATGTCTACGAGCTGCACGGCCGCTCCCAGTATTACGGCGCGCTCCTATGGCCACTGTTACCCATGCTAGGCGAGGTGCTCCAGCTGCGCTGGCGATCAGCGGGCCAGGCCGGCAGCGGGACCGAGCTCGTGTGGGCGATCCCGCCCAACCGCGCGAGGTGGCAGCTGCGGGAGATGTGGTGCGCCGCGTGCCTGCTGTACGGCCTGGTCACCGTCGCCATCGAAGCCTCCCTCCTCCGCGAGCACGCCGAGTACGAGGACCGCGCCATCGGCCGCAGCCAGCGGACGTGGCTGCTGCTCGCACCGACGCCGCTCACTCCGGCGTGCTACGTGCGCCTCGCGTCGGGCGTCGTGCTGATGCTGCTGAGTGGCCTGCCCTGGCTGTACAAGTCCTTCCTCCGGGCTCGGATGATGAGCGCGGTCGATGCGATCACGACGCCCGAGGTGACGCCGCGCTTCGACAGTGCCGTGCACACCTTCACGCCGAAGCGGTGGAACGAGCTGACGGCCAAGGTGAACGCCGATCGTGCGCGCGTCGGCGACATGAGCACGCCGAGACGTTACTCGGTCGCAGGCGTCGCCGATACCGCGGTCGAGGCTGCAGCTAGGCCGCGGCCTCCCTCGGTCGCCAGCACGCGAGGGTCAGCCCGGCTGACCGCCCCCTTGGATCTGAACGACACGTCCGCAAGCTGGCAGCAGACGCTGGCGACCATGCGCGCTCGCAAGGAGCAGCAGGGTACGGCGCGGCTGAGCAGGGCGGTGGAGGAGGTGAGCCGATCCAGCAAGATGCCCAAGGAGGTGGCAGGGTCTACACTGGCGCTCGGCGCGATCCGCGACGCCACCGACGCCGCCGCCAGAGCGCGCGCCGAGCGCGACGCCACCGACGCCGCCGCCAACCGACGCCGCTTCCAAGCGGCGGCCGGCCGGCGTGCCGGCCGCCTACCGGCAGGAGACACCGGCGCGGGCACCGGCGCGTTCAGCGAGGTGGGAGGCATCGGTAGCAGGTACACGATGGCAGGCGGCGACCCCCTCCAGCTCGTGGCACGGCCGCGCCGCCCGCCGGTGCAGACGGCGGTGGCGACGGCGCGCGCGGCCGCCGCCACGCAAGAAACCCGCACCTCGGCACGCGCCGCCGCGAAGCTGCGCCGGCAGAGCTCGGCGGGCTCGTCATCGGGCGACGACGTGCTGACGCCCGACGACGTGCCGAGCATCCACGGCCTGACGCCGCGCGGCAACTCCGCAGGCTCCAGCTTCACACTCGAGATCAAGACGCCGCCCGCGCGGCAGCCCGCGGGACGCGGCGGCCTTCGCGACGACGACAGCGAGGGTGCTGCGGCGGATCTGCCAACGATTCCCGTCTGCACGCCGCGCGCTGCCACGGAACCCCGCCGCCAGGGCCCATCAGCGGGCACAGCCGCGGCCGCGCCGCCGCGCTCTACGCCCAAGGCGCGGCCGACGTGGATGCGCACACTGCGCGGCGCGGCGAGCACGCCGCTGCTGCGCGGTGAGGCGGAGGCCTCCTTTGGCCCGCTCGGCCAGCCTCGATGGCCAAACGGGGCCTCGCTCGCACGGATCGCGGCCGAGCCCGAGCCCGAGCCCGATGGCGGCGACACGCCGCGGGACGAGTCACCCACGCCCTTCGACCGCGCGCGTCAGAGCGCCGCGCTAGCCCGCGCGCGCGGCGGCAGCAGCAGTGGCCGCGCGCCGGCGGTACCGCGCGTATCGCTCGACGGCCTGGCGGCCTCGCGGCAGTCGTCACGTGAGGGCTACTTTCAGGACCGGCTGGCCGCGCCTCCGCCGTCCTTGCCCCCGTCCGCGCCCTCCACTGCGCGGGGCGACCTCAGTGGTCGGCTCCAGCGGTCGGCGTCCGTGGGCAGGCTGGGCAGGCTGGGCAAGCAGGTCGCGCCCGGCCCGGACGACCAGCCCGCGCCGAGCCCCGACGACGTGCCCTCAATTCATGGGCTCACGCCCCGCGCCGAGCTGCCCTCGATTCCGGTGGTCACGCCCCGCGCCGGCTTCGTCCAGGATCGGATGCCCGCACCGCCCAAAGCGTCGCCTCGCGCCAAGGTGCCGAGGAGACTGCTGAAGCGATCGCCGTCGCTTGCCAGCATCCAAGTCGCCCCCCCTGGCCCCGACGATGAGCCCGCGCCAAGCCCCGACAACGTGCCGACCATCCATGGGCTCTCGCCACGCGCCGCGGCAAGGCTGCGTCGGCAGAACTCGGCGGGCTCGTCCACTGGAGACGCTGATTCATTCAAGAAGTAGCAGTAGGAACCATCGAACATGGCAAGCAAGCCGTACTTAGGAAAGTTGTAAAGTAAAGCCGGGGTATACAGGTCAGGTAGGCACTCACATTGTGTGCCGCTCTTGTTTACTAAGAAATTGACTATAATTGATATCATAATTGCCAAAGGTGTACTAGTATACTTCTGGTTCTGCGTGTCAGCTGTCACTTTTCATACTTTACTAATTAAACTTATCTTTATACTTTTAGTTTAGCAGTATCGAGAGTAGGGTCATCGGCCCCTTGCTTCCAGGGGGGGGGCGCTAATCTAAGGATGTTGAAACGTCTAGGGGGGGGGGGGGGGGCGCCCCCCCC
>Ga0209302_10001081_pt1 | contig 15776 bp, 12 predicted proteins | sample ArcOceMetagenome_2_FD_187445 | JGI IMG/M metagenome (GOLD analysis project Ga0209302, IMG submission 187445) | Marine eukaryotic phytoplankton communities from Arctic Ocean - Arctic Ocean ARC135M Metagenome (SPAdes) (version 2) | ecosystem: Environmental > Aquatic > Marine > Oceanic | place... | reverse complement strand
GTGCGTGGGTAGAGGACGGTCAATAAGCTAGCTGGGGCAGTCTGGGCCACCCTAGGCGGCCGTTCTGTTCCAGCTGCGCCGCTGCGCCCGCGCATCGGTGCGAGGCCCTGTCACTCACGCTAGGCTCCCGGGTTCCACGTGTTCACGATTTAAAGGTGGTGGATTCACATGCCGTATGCAGATCATGGCGCCCCCCCTCCCGCTCCGGAGAGCGCCGATCTCTCTCGCGAGCCTCTCGCGGAGTACTAAACACACTTAGCGCATCCTGTCGTCACCGACTACAGCAGTCGGACGCCGAGGCCAGGAGCAGGAACTCGGCGTCTCCCCGTGTGGGCTTGGCCGAGCGCGCGATGGAGGTGATCGAGCGCCGCTCGCCCTCCACGCTGCACCCCTTCCCCGTCGCCTCCACGGCGGCGAGCAGCGTCGCCGCCGGCACCGCCGCCGACACCACCATCGCGCTGCCCGACTGCAAGTCGACCACGGCCGACTCAACGCCCGGCACCGCGAGCAGCGCACTCTCCACCTCACAGCAGCAAGCATCGCACACCATCCCCGTCACTGACAGCTGCAGCTCGCTGTGGTGCGCCTCGTACGTGGAGCTGGCCATGCCCGGCTCGTCGTTCCAGTGGCCTGCCACGAGCGTGCCCAGGGCGAAACCCACCATGATGCTGAAGAAGATGTACACGTCGAAGGTCATCGCGAGCAGCATGATAGCGTAGGAGAGCGTGCTCGAGAAGAACGTGAGCACAGCTCGCTGGGCATTTTTACGGAGCACCGGCTGCCTGCTCCGCATTAGCCTGCGCTCGACGCGCACAACGATCTTCCGGAGCATGACCTCAGAGGCCGCGGCCAGCATGATGGCGACGCAGGAGAGCACGAAGCCCGCCTTCGAGGTCGGCATCCAGCTCGCGAATAACAGCGTCACGTTCTGATAGCCAGCGTAAAAAGACATGGGCATCATGCCGCCCATCGGGGGCATGGCCATCGGGGGCATGGCCATCGGGGGCATGGCCATCGGGGGCATGGCCATCGGGGGCACGGGCGGAGACGCCGTCATTGGCCCTCTGCCCCTGCACCAGGCCGTGGTGCCGCAAGTTGAGGGGAGGGAATTATTTGAGGCGGGGCGCCCCAAACGTGATGAGGGGGATACGTGTCGGGTGTGCGGGGCCCAGGCATCGCGGAATCGCGTAGCGTCGTGAGTCGTGTAGCGTCGTGAAACCCAACAATCTTATCTCATCCAAACGTGAGGCGTGCCAGCCCGCATGTGCCCGCCACCTTAAAGCGCTCCTTGTTGGCCGTCAAGGTCAAGGTCACACCCAAAGTTCCCAAACCCACCCACCACACCCACCCACCGCACACACACACAGAGACAGGCAGGCAGGCACGCACGCCCGATCCGGGCTGTCCATCCACCATGGAGAAGGGCTCTCTGCTGGACCTGGAGGCGTCCTCTGAGGTGGGCTGCCGCCAGACACCCGCTGTAGCACCCAGCCCTGCCATCCTAGCGCTTGGTCTGAGGCTCTGAGCCAGCCACTGAGCCGCGCCGACCGACCGACCTCGACCGACCGACCGACCGCGCGCGCGCGCCGACCGACCGCCGTGCCTGCCGCTCTGAATCCGCAGACGCTCTCTTTTCAAGAGTTCTCCTCGAGCGGCAGCGCCCTGGCGGCCGCAAGATGGCAGCAGCGCACTGGCGCCGTGGGAAACGAAGAACTTACGCGTGCTCCGCTGCCCTCCCCTCGGGAGCCGGCACGGGCTTGGAGCCCAGCCTGGGACATGATCGCCGCGGATCCCTGCAATGGCTTCCAGCCAGGGTGATGTTCGATCTTCCCCAATGGCATACCCAGCGGTGCGGCGGCTGCCGCAAAACTCCCGCTACCTCTACGGCCAGACACGGGCCCTACCTCTTAGTTCGACTACGTGTTCGGCCAGAACGTCACCGAGCACAATCCTGCACCATCGCCCTCCGGTCAGATAAGATTTTATCTTATCTATCCTCCGGTGACCCCTTACACGGTATTCACCAGATATTCACCTCCGCCCTGTGCGCGGGACTGGAATCGGCGGCAGGCGCCCAGGCAGACGTCGCAGTACCTGCGCAGTACAATAAACCGCGCAGGTCATGACGCAGATCTGCCTGCGGGTCTCGGGCATCGTTTGCGACGGCTGCCGCACCCTCGTGGAGGCGGCTCTTCGTGATGCAGAGAAAGACGGCGCGAAGTCTGCTGTCCAGTGGAGTGAGTGCGAGGGCTTCCCCGACACAGGCGACGTCCTGCTTCACAGTGAGGCATCTACTCACGATCTGATAGCCGCCGTGGAGGCCACTGGACGCGAGTGCGCAATGGTGGAGCCTACCGTGTGGCGCACCACCCGGCTCAAGGTGGGCGGCATGACGTGCGGCCACTGCAGCGGCCTCGTCGAGCGCACGCTGGCCGCCGTGGAGGGCGTGGCGTCGGCGAGCGTCGACCTGGCTGCGGCGCAGGCGACGGTGATCGGCACGGCGTCGGCGGAGGTGCTGGTGGCGGCGGTGGAGGCGGCGGGCAAGCCCGCCGAAGTGTTGGACGTCGTGGAGGGCCCTGTGCCGCAGGTCCACGTGGTGCGGGCCACCGAGGTGCATGCCGCCGAGGCGGAGGAGCCGACGACGCGCACCCAGGCGCGCCTGCGCGTGGGTGGCATGACGTGCGGCCACTGCAGCGGCCGCGTGCAGGAGGCTCTGGCCGCGGTGCCTGGCGTCACCTCGGCCGTGGTGGACCTCGAGGCGGCGGAGGCGACCGTGGCTGGCACGGCCCCAGTGAGTGCGCTGGTGGCGGCGGTGGAGGCCGCGGGCAACTTTGACGCCGAGGTGCTGGAGGCGCCCCACCACACCCGCACCGCGGAGGCGACGCCCGCAGGGGAGGTCGCAGGGGAGGCGGCGGCCGCGACCCCGCCGGTACCGCGCACGAGCACCACCCGGCTCAAGGTGGGCGGCATGACGTGCGGCCACTGCAGCGGCCTCGTCGAGCGCACGCTGGCCGCCGTGGAGGGCGTGGCGTCGGCGAGCGTCGACCTGGCTGCGGCGCAGGCGACGGTGATCGGCACGGCGTCGGCGGAGGTGCTGGTGGCGGCGGTGGAGGCGGCGGGCAGCTTCGCCTCGGAGGTAATGGACGTGGTAATGGACGCGACGCGCGTGAGCCTTACCGTCGAGGGGATGGTGTGCGAGGGCTGCCGCGCCACAGTGAAGCGCGCGCTCATGGCGGTGCCGGGCGTCGAGTACGCGGCGGTCGACCTCAGCGCCAAGCAGGCCGTCGTCTCGGGCAGCGCCGCCGTGCCCGCCCTCGTGGCGGCGGTGAGTCGCGCCGGCAAGTTCCGCGCGCGCGAGCTGTGCGAGGGGCCGAGCCATCTGCAGGGGCCGCCGCGCGCGATGCAGCTCGTCGTCGAGGACATGATCTGCAACGGCTGCGAGCGCAAGGTGCGCCGCGCCCTCGGGATGGTGCGCGGCGTGCGCAGCGTGGCAGTAGACATGGAGGCGCACCGCGTCGACGTTGTCGGCACCGCCGCCGCCACCGCCGTGCTCGCCGCCGTCGCTGCCGCCGGGTATGAGCCCGTGCTCATCGGTGAGACCGACGCCGCCGCGCCGCAGGGCAAGGCGGCTAAGGCCGAGCCGCCCGCAGGCGGCGCCAAGGCCGAGCGCGGCGGCGCCGCCAAGGGCGGCGGCGGCGGCGGCGGCGGCGGCGGCGGCGGCGGCGGCGGCGGCGAGCAGGGCGGCAGCGGCGGGCACGCCAAGTCGGTCGGGCTTGTGGTGGAGGGCATGACGTGCTCGAGCTGCGTGTCGGCCATCGAGGGTCTGCTCCTCGGGCTCGAGGGGGTGACGCACGCGAGCGTCAGCCTCATGGCCAAGAGCGCGCAGGTGGGATACAACGAGCGCAAGGCCGTAACCCTAACCCTAACCCCAACTCCAATCACAACCCTAACCCCAACCCTGCCCCTACCCCTAACCAGGTGGGATACGACGAGCGCAAGGTCGACGTGCCCAGCCTACTCGCACGCATCATCTCGGGCGGCTACCAGGCGGAGGTGATGGCCGGCGACAACCTCGCAAACCTCTCGAACTCCTTCGACAGCGAGTCGCGTCAGTGGCGCCGCCGCTTCGTCGGCAGCCTGCTGCTGACACTGCCGGTCTTCCTGCTCTCGATGGTGCTCAAGCACCTGCCCGGCGTCGGCGACGGGCTGCACACAGACGTCGCGCCCGGCCTCACGCTCAACGTGCTCGTGCTCGGGGTGCTCACCACGCCCGTCCAGTTCTACTTTGGTGCGCCCTTCCACCGCTCGGCGCGCGCCGCGCTGCGCCACTGCACCTTCAACATGGACGTGCTCGTATCGCTCGGCACCTTCGCCGCGTACGGCTACTCGCTGGTCTTTATCGTGGTGGCCCTCGTCACGAGCGGCGAGCAGGGGCGCGACAATGAGCAGTTCGAGACGGCGGCGATGCTCATCACCTTCATCCTGCTGGGCAAGTGGCTCGAAGCCATGGCCAAGGGCAAGGCCTCGCGCGCCGTCTCGCAGCTGCTCAGCATGGTGCCGCCCACCGCGCTGCAGCTCGAGACGTGCAAGGACATCGAGACCGAGCCGCACGAGGTGCCTGTCGCCGGGCTGCGGCGCGGCGACGTCGTCAAGGTCCTGCCGGGATCGCAGGTACCGGTCGATGGGCAGGTGCGATCTCCTCGGCTCGAGCTACAACCCCTCCACTTGGCCGCACACCCCTCCCTTGGCCGCACACAGCCCGGTGGTCTCGCACCCCCTCGGCCACGCACCCCTTGGCCGCAGCCACCCTTGGCCGCAGCAGCCCCTTGGCCGCACACACACCCTCGGCCACACACACACCCTCGGCCTACCCTGCCAGGTGCTCTTCGGTGCGAGCGCGGTCGACGAAAGCATGATCACGGGCGAGAGCGTGCCGCAGGCGCGCCGTGCTGGCGACCGCGTAGTGGGCGGCACCATCAACGGCTCGGGGGTGCTCTACGTGCTGGTGACCGCCGTCGGCGCCGACACGACGCTCGCGCAGATCATGCGCGTCGTGGCGGAGGCGCAGCACCGCAAGCCCGCCATCCAGGCCTTCGCCGACCGCATCTCTTCCGTCTTCGTGCCCACCGTCATCGTCTTCGCCCTCGTCACCTGGGGCGCGTGGGCCATCGCCGCAGCCACCGGCAACATGCCACACCAGTCCGACGACGGCGACGGCGGCATGGACGGCATGGACGGCATGGACGACGGTAGCCACGGCGGCGGTGGTGGCATGGGCGCGGTCGCGGTGGACGACGGCCAGCTGCTCGCCTTCATGTTTGGCTGCGCGGTGCTTGTCATCGCGTGCCCGTGCGCCCTCGGCCTCGCGACGCCCACCGCCGTCATGGTGGGCGGCGGCGTCGGCGCGGCGCACGGCATCCTGATCAAGGGCGGTGACGTGCTCGAGCGCGCGGCGGGCGTCACCGCGGTGCGCGCCGACCCGACCCGACCATGCGTGCATCACCGTGCACGTGCACTGCACATATGCACTGCGCATGCCCATGCCCATGCCCATGCCCATGCCCATGCCCATGCCCATGCCCATGCATGTGCACACGCACATGCACATGCCACATGCACATTGCAGGTGCTCTTCGACAAGACGGGCACGCTCACGCTGGGTCGGCTGACAGTGGCGGCGGTCAAGCTCTGGGCGCCAGGAGGGTGCACGGAGGAGAAGCTGCTGCGCGCCGCGGGCTCGGCCGAGCGCGGCAGCGAGCACCCCATCGCCGCCGCCATCGCGGCGTACGCGCAGGTGCGCGGCGTCCCCACTGTCGAGCCGGCGGACTTTGTGGCCTCGGCGGGGCAGGGGCTGCAGTGCGTCGTCGATGGCGAGGTGGTGCTGCTGGGCAACCGCGGCTGGGTGCACGAGAACGGGCTCGCGCTCAGCGAGGTGCAGGAGGCGCAGGTGGCGCGCCTCGAGGAGACCGGGCACACCGTCGTGCTCACGGCACTCTCGCGCGACGAGGGCGGCGGCGGCCTCTACCTGGCAGGCTGCCTCGCCGTCGCCGACGCGCTCAAGCCCGACGCGGCCGGCGTCATCCGCCAGCTGCAGCAGCAGGGCAACCAGGTATGGATGGTCTCGGGCGACAACCCGCGCACCGCGCGCTACATCGCGCAGCTGGCAGGCCTCGCGCCCGAGTTCGTCGTGGCGGGCGTCAAGCCCGAGGGCAAGCTGGCCAAGGTGCGCCACCCACCCACCAGCTGCGCGACGCCCGCCTGCGACCCCCACGCACCCCAGCCCGCAACCCCGTGCGTCTCCCGTGCATCTCCCGTGCATCTCCCATGCATCTCAGGTGCAGGAGCTGCGCGACGCTGGCTTCAAGATCGCCTTCGTGGGCGACGGCGTCAACGACGCGCCCGCGCTTGCCGCGGCCGACGTGGGCATGGCAGTGAGCAGCGGCACGGACACCCTAAACCCTAACCCTAGCCCTAAGCCTAACCCTGACCAGGTGAGCAGCGGCACCGACGCCCTAACCCTAGCCCTAAGCCTAACCCTGACCAGGTGAGCAGCGGCACCGACGTGGCCATCGAGACGGCCGACATCGTGCTCATGAAGGCGACGCTGCAGGATGTCATCACCGCGCTGCACCTCTCGCGCGTGGTCATGCGCCGCATCCGGCTCAACTTCTTCTGGGCCTTCACTTACAACTGCATCGGTATCCCGCTCGCCGCGGGCGTGCTCTACCCGGGCCTCCGCATCCAGTTCCCGCCCATGTTCGCCGGCGCCGCCATGGCCCTCTCCTCGGTCTCGGTCGTGTGCTCCTCCCTGCTGCTGCGCCTCTACCAGCCGCCCAAGCCGCTCGCGCGGCGCGGCGCCAGCGGGCGCGCGACCTCCACCGCGGGCCTCGAGCTGACCACCGAGATCGTGTAGAGATCGTGGTCAAGTGAGAAGTGTACCCTACCGCGCGCGCGCTTTTTGTCGCTTTCTTGTCGCGGACTTTTTACTCATTAGACTTTAAAGCTTTAGGCCCCAAAAGACATTATATTATATACTGGCGCAAATCGTCTACTCGCTCGCTGGGCGCGCGGAGACGACACGAGAGAGCGGTGGGAACGATCATGCATCATCTACAGACTACACATGACATTCGCTCTCTTGGAAATATGATCTTTTTGTTTTGACGGGTTGTTATTCATACCAGGGAGCAGGGTGTAGGCCCTGGCCCCTGTGCTTTTTTTAATACATTATGCGGCTTTAGCGAGCGCGCAACCTGTGTGCGCACGCTCCCTGCCACGCCTCCCGCAGGTCGTGCCTGAATTTCGGCTCCGTTTGGCTCCCCTTGTCCCAGGGTTTGCTGGGGCCTGCCACGGGAACACGGCGGCGGGTAAACGTGCCGTGTCCCTATCTCGTGAGTTATGTGGGGCAGGGCTTACCTGCAAAGTGAACTATGGCCACGTCCGGATCGCGAGCCGCCGACGTCGACCATACGGCGTTGTAGCGGGCGGGCAGGAACGCGACGCGGCCCTGCTTCCGCCCACTGCGCCCCGCGTAATCGTTCTGAACCGCCATGTTTATGACGCTCTGGTCAGCTAGCTTACTCTCGCAGGCCTTGACCATGCTCACATCTTGGCCCCGCACAGGCCCATCGGTGTATCGGCGGCACGCTCTAACTGCCCGGAAGTTTGTTGCGTTGGCAAAATGGCGCGCTTCCCAGTAGCAATCCCGCAAGAGAAGCCGTCTAAGAAAGTCGCGCGATGGCCGAAGTAGCATGACTCCAGAGTTGAAGTAGAAGGAGCGGCCTGGGCAGCGGATGGCGGCCAGCGATGTATTCCGAGGAAGCGGCCATTGCAGGAGGTCGTCCACGTTCCGCTTGATCAACAAGTCGAGGTCCATATAGCACACGCGTAGGACCGGAAGCGCCCAGGCCCAATATCGCAGAGCGGAAGCCGTCTGTGCTGCGCGCCCGCGGTCGAGCAGGCGGCGGCCATGGCGCCCACCTAAGCCTGTGCTGGCAACCAGCGAAGAGACCCGTACCAACGAACCATTGCCAAAGGTCTGCACCAGCTTACTCCAGGACCCGCTTGACAGTACTGGTGCCGTGGGCCGGTCGTCCAATATTAGCAAAATGCGGCAGGTGCTGCCCACACGCCGCAACTGGTCGTGCCAGCAGAGGGCAGCGTGGACGAATCGCTCTTTGGCAAGCACTGCCACAAAGGCCCCCTCACACTGCTCGGAGAGGTGCACCGCCGCGACCCGCCGATTCGCGCTGCTCTTGGGCATTGCACCTGCCAGCTCCCCGCGCACCACCCCCATGGGACCGAGCGCTCTCCACGATCGGTCGGCTGCGCGCGCAAACTTCTAGAAGCAGGGGTGGCAGCCAGCTTCTCGAGATGGATAGATAGATAAGATAGGTAGATGATGAGATATTGATAGGTACACGCGGATAAGATAGATAAGATACGCGGAGAGACTGATAGGAGAGATAAGATAGATAACTAAATGTAGACGTGGTCTATGGTCTATTCCCTCGCCACGCTCCCCGCAGCGAGCTTCCACGCGGCTAGTGCACGCTGTGTGACCTCGAGCTGCGTGCGTGCGCTGGAAGCCGAGGAGCCAGTGTCCCAAGCGTCGGAGTCCGAGTCGTCGACAGAGTCCGAGTCGTCAGCGTCTCGGCTTCCATCTGCGTCAGCGTCAGGGTCCGAGGCGTCAGGCGAGCGCGAGACGGAAGCCGAGGCGCCGGGGCGCTCCCAAGCGCGCGGGTTGGCGTCTCGCTGCGTCTCGAGATGTTGTGAGCTCCGCTGCAGCTCGAGGAGCAGAGATGTGACTGCGCCGTGGCCGCGGAGGGAGATGTGCCTCCGGTACGCAGAGCGCACACGCTTGCGCAGGCAGTCGAGGCCAGGCTCGTGGGCGGGGTCCAAGAGCTCCCGCAGCCATGCGATGGTCTCGTTCCTGTGCTCTACGAAGGAGCATGTCAGGCCGCCACCGAACAGGGCCAGCCGCTTCCAGTCTAGCGAGCTCGGGAACGGCAGGTTAGGCGCGATGTCTTCGAAGGGGGCGAAGAGGATCGGTATGCACCCGCCCGCCATGGCGTCGAAGAGCCGCCGGGAGGTGGGCGTGTCGCCCGCGGGCACGGGGCATAGCTTGGAGCTGAGGTACGACGAGACCGTCTGAAGCGAGGCGCGCCGGCCCGAGGTCACGGCCAGCCAAGTGGGGGCGGATTCCTTGTGCGCAGGTGCATCAGCCTTGGCCTTGCCAACCCGGGTCTGCAGCAGGCTTGTGGCCGAGGCCAAGGCAGCTGCGGCGTAGTGCCGCATGCAGTGGAGCGACGAGTTGTCGCGGAAGGATTCCCGCAACGAGTCGCACATGAGCCCGCGCAGCGAGCCCTCGGTGTAGCCGCTGCGCTTGGTGGTGGAGGAGCCGCGGCCGGTGGAGCCGTGGAACATGAGCTGCGAGGGGCGCGGCGCGGTCTGCGGATACTTGGAGTCGATCCAGGCCGCGTCGTCCAGCGCGTAGTGGCTCTTGTAGGGGATGACGGAGGGGATGACCGCGCTCTCGTTGAGAAGCTCGCGGTAGTGCACGTACTGGCGATCGCTCGTGGTGAAGAGCATCGGGCCCTGCAGCGCGAGCTCGCCCAGCTCATCGCCTAGCACGGTCTTGACCCAGTAGAAGGAGTTTAGCAGCAGCCAGTCGCGCCCGCTGTGCCGCTGGAAGTAGAAGCAGTTGCGCAGGTACGCGGCCACCTTGCCGAGGCGCGCGTCCAGCGCCTCCATGTTGCCGCAGCCGTACGGGCCGCCCAGCTTGCCTCCCAGTCGAGGCGACTTCCAGCTCGGATCCCACTTCTCGCCGCGGTGCGCGCGGAACGCCGCGGTCAGTGCGACGCCCACCACGTGGATGCTCGCTTCGGCCGGGTCGTAGACGCGCCGCGGGTGCGTGCGGAACTGCTCGAGGTACCAGAGGTCAGCCAGGTGCATAGCCACGTCGGGGAAGACGTGCGCGTCAAGATCGTCTACCTCAGGCTCGCTGCCCACAGCACGCACGAAGCAGCTGGTCACGTCGGAAAAGTTGAAGACGCCGTCCTCGTGCAAGAAGAAGCTCGGCACCTCGGACATGTTGAAGTGCGACCGGTCCCACGAGGCGCCTTCCTCCGAGCCGAGCAGGCGCGTCACGTCGGCGGCGGTCGGGGCGCACTTCGGGTGCGAGGGCAGTGGAGGGAGCGCGCTGCACTCTGCAGTCTCGATCTCGTGATCGAGCTCCTCCTCGAAGCCGTGCGGATCTAAGGGGGTAGAAGGATCTTGCCGAGGAGGCGGTGATGTTGTGCGCGCTTCCAACGTCACGGCCGTGGCGGGGGTGACGGGCGAACTGCCGCAGTGCGAGCGTATGCTCGTGTAGTCGCGGTGGAAATACTGCCCGTACCGCCTGGCCCAAGCGGTGTTATTCATGTCCTCGTGCGCCCGGGCGGTGAGCGACGCGGTAGCGGCAGCGGGGTCGTTCGCGTGCGGGATGGCGGTGAAGGTGCAGTTCAGCCCCAGCCAGCGCGCCAGCTGCGTGAAGCGGCTTGGGGCCAGATCCTCCGCGTACATCATGAACGATCGGGACTTGCTCGAGTTCCCGCTGTTCCGCTCCGCGTGCCACTTTTCAAAGTTGGCGTTGACCGCCCTGACGTCTTGCTCAATCTTGTGCAGCGGCATGCCTCGAGCAGTGCCAAACGTGGACGCGATCGCGCGGCTCTGCGTTGCGATGTCCCTGCGCGTGTTGAACACAATCCTCGCGCAAGGGAACAGCCTGTCGATGAAATCGAGCCAGTTGGCATTCCCCGCCGCAAGGTGCGGCACCCCTTTCGCCCCTTCCTGCCACTCGCTCGTGCTGGGCAACGACACCAGCTCTTTGAAGCCGAGGATCGTCTGCTGACCGCTGTTGCTTTGACCCAGGTCGTGGTTGGTCAACTTTGCAAAAACATCCTGCATCGAACAGAGCACGTCCGAGGACAGTTGCTCGTTTTTCATCTCGAACGCCGCAGAGTCCCCTCGCTGTTGCAGCTTATCGGCTCGGTCAACCATCTCCCGTGCCACGTTTATCATGGCGAAGTTTTCGCCTCCTAGAGATACCCCTGGCAGAGAGTTGAGACCTTCCAGAAGCGACGTACTGCCCGATCGGCCGGCCGAGAGGATGAAGACCCACTTTTGCGCGCACAGGTTGCAAGCCCCGTGCCGCCCTTTGGGCTTTCTGCAGGCCTGGCAATCGCACCATGACTCATCGCACACCGGCTGCTCATTTCCTGCGGCCCGGTCAGCTCTCAAATCCGCAGCACGCGTAGCCGGCGGCGCCTCCAGCGGCTGCAGACTCGACAGAGCAGTCGTCCCTGCCAACAAGGGTGGTTGCTGCACCACGGCCCCGTCTCGTAATGTCTGCATTATTGACAACATTCCCCGAGGCGCTTGCCACCTGGCAGTGAGACCGTGCTTCCACGGACGCACGGCCGTGTGACGAAAGGGTAGCTCTCGGTGCTCTGACCACACCGTCAGCAGCACAGCAAGCAGCGCTCGCTGTAAAAGGCAGCTGGATTTTCACGGGGCGACGGGGGGAGACTTGATGTGACTTCTCGCCCGGCTCTTTCACAAAGATAAGATAAGATAGATCAGATAATATTTTGTAGCCTGTAGCGTCGCGAGTCGTGTAGCGTCGTGAAACCCAGCAATCTTATCTATCTCTAATCTGACAAAGATCGAAGATCAGATATAAGATACCCAACCATCTTATCTTATCTTATCACTTACACAGAGCTTGATAAAATATGAAACGGCAGGTCAATACATAAGTTTTACGGCGCATGAAATGATCGTCAACCTCATGAAAACCACGGGAAGCGGAACAGGGAGCGCACGCCCGAGAAGAGCTCGTCCGTCGACTGCCTGAGCCGGCGGATGCTCGGGCTCGTGAAGAGCGAGTTACCGACGGCGCCGTCGAAGACCTTCTCCGCCTGCGTGCGCAGCGCGCGCAGCGAGCTCGGGGAGCGCAGGTCCCACGGCGAGCCGCCGCTGCTGCCCCGCCGACCGCCGTTGTTCTTTTGCTCCCACATCTTGCGCTCCTCGTCCCACGATAGACCCGCAGAGGTCGATGCGCCCCCCGCGCCGCCGCCGCCGCCCTTGGTCGGCTTGAAGTCCTTGCCGAAGCCATCGAAGACGGTGAACCCGTCCTCGTCGCTGTCGTCGTCCCCGCCGCCGCCGGTCGCATCGCCAGGGTCAGCCCCCCTTGGCGCCGTGCGTGGCGCCTCCTCTTGGCTCGGCCCACCTAGGATGCCCCAATCGATGTCGTCGCTGAACGCGCAGCACGTGGGCGCCGGCACCGGCGCGAGGCCCGCAGCAGCGCCTGCAGAGTACTGCGCACCCGAGGCGCTGCCTCCAGCCGGGTGGGCGGCCGCGCAGCTGTGCTGGTGGCTCTTCCAGCCCGACCGCTCGTCGTACTCCATCGTCACCTCGGGGTCGCCTCCGAAGCCGTCGAAGCCGGCGAAGGCCGCCGCCTCGTCCTCGGCCGCGGCCAAGCCCACACCGTGGGCGCGCCCAGCGGGCGCCGCGCCACCGGCTGGGGAGCCGAAGCTGGGCACCGGCCCAGCGCCGCAGCTGCAACAGCACGCGCCGGGGCCGGGGCCGAGTCCGGCTGCACACGTGAGGCTAGTGGAGGTGGGCGCCGCGACGCTGCCTCCTGCTCGCTGCGCCGCGATGCGAGCCGCCCACTCCTCAGTAGCGGCGTCCACCGCCACGTCGGGCACCGCGGCGGCGAAGTTCGGCACAGGCCCGGCGCCGCACATCGCTGCGCCGGCCGGGGCCGAGGGCTGCGCGCTCGTGCTGCCGCCCGCACGCTGCGTCGCCATCCGAGCGGCCCACTCTTCGGTGGCGGCGTCGATCTCTACCTCCTGACCCTGCGCCTCCTCGTCACGACCCACGCTCGAGTAGCCTTGCTTGCTGCTGAGCTTTGATCCTGCGGGCTTCGTCGGATCGGCACCCGCCCCATCGGGCGCTGCCGTCTTTCGCGAGCGAGCACGGCGCGCACACAGGCCGATGACGATGGCAAGCAGGAGCGCGACACCGATGGCCAGCGGATGGCCAGGCGAGGTGCCAGGCTGCGCAGTGGATAGCCCAGGCTGCGCGTTATCCGACAGTTTCGGTGGCGATGTTGGAGGTGATGTTTGTGGAGGTAGTACCACCGGCGAAGATCGCGTCAAAGCTACGGCTGGCAGTGGTGGTGGCGGTGGCGGTGGCAGTTCAGCCTTCGCCTTCTTCTTCTCTTTGGCCTTCTTGGGTGGAGGAGGTGGTGGCGGTGGTGGCGGTGGCGGTTCAAGCTCGTCCTCGGCTGCGGCCACGGGGTCGGGCGGTGGCGGTGCAGCCATATGTTTGATGTCTTCCTCTGGTGGAATTCTACCAATAGTTTCGCCGATGTCCTCGGAAGATGCCGTCCGTCCTCGGTCGAAGAAGATGAGTGCACCACCACATCCACCACATCTTCTTCCGCCGATGTTTTCTTATGGCCCCTTGCTTGGCCAGATGGGGTGATAAGCGGAGGTCCCGAGAGAAAAACTCGGCGCCGTGCCGTCGCCGCGCGACCACGTGTAAGAAGCAAGTCGCTGCCGCAGCCGGTTCCACAGATCACGATGACCTCTGTGGCCGCTTTCCTCTTCGCGTTCTTCACCGACCGCGAGCACGGTGGCACGAACGCCCCGGTCCCTGCACAGTGGCGCCAGCGCAAGACGTTTTGGAGCGTGTATGCGTGGAGCAGCTTTGCCTACTCGGCCACTGGCGTGGTGTACTTACTTCTGCTCCATCGCTACCCTGCGAAAGCTCTCTACTCGAACGAAATCCTGATCGAGCCGGCCCTATGGATCTGGCAAGGCGTCATCTCGTTTGTGTGTGACTTCATCGACCTGGGGAGGCTGAGCTGGTCGCACCCAGCAGACCGCTTCTGTGCATGCGTATTCATCTCGTCGCAGGTGGTCAAGTTCCTCTATTTCATTCGCGTTTATTCGTGGCCGTGTCTGCTCCTATTCCCTCCAGCCCTCGGAGGAAGTCTATGGATCTTCGGCAGGTCCTGCTTGGCCTGCACCCGACGAGACGCGGCGTCTTACTTCTTCTGGCACTCGGCCTGGCACTTTGCGCTCCCGTCGGCAGGCCTGCTCTTTTACGCACTCAGATTCTTCACATAACAGAGCGAGTAAGATTATTAACGAACTCGTTTTTTCGCGCGCAACCCCAACCGGCGCGCTCTGCCTCTGGCGAGAGTGTCCGAGTGGCGTCTGTGGGCGCGCGTGTGGGGGTACTGTGGGGGTGTGGGACACGACGACGAGAGCAGTCTTCACGAGATCAACCCAAGTATGACAAAAGAAATGTGCCTCTCTCTCCACTAGAGTAGCCGTAAGTAAGGGGTAGTGGAGCCGTAAGCGCGCGCTACACCACGCGTGTATATATTGGCTCTCTCCTCTCTTATATTTGCGACAGGGCGGGACGTGTCTTTTGTGTCCTGTCCTGTGTCCATACTTATTATTTCTTTTGCTTTAGAGTTTTTCACGAATAAACCAACACCATCTGTGCCCCCGCGCGCGCTAGCGGTATACACAACGCACCTAGGTACCGTGACCTACGCACAGAAGAAGATGGCCGCCGGCTCTCTATTCCACCTCCTCTGACGCACCCCGTTCTGATGACATTCTACACCATATCAGAAGCCGCCCATGTCCAGGTCAGCCATGCCCGGCAAGCTCGACGAGGACTTGTCGGACTCGAACTTGTCGGCCTCGCCGCTGCGGCTCTTCATCATGGCCTCGCCGATGGTCTTCTTCAGGGTATCGTCGCCGTCGTCGTACATTTGCTTCATCATGTCCATGATGCCATTACCCCCGTACGGGTCCGCCGCCTGGGCAGCCTCCTCATTCCGTGTCTTCTTGCTCGTGATATCGAGCCAGCTGTCATAGCCGTACTGCCCCTTTGCCTTGCGCATCGAGATCTTGATGGAGTTCTTCTTGACGATGACCCTGCTCTCACTGGGGACGATATCCTTGTCCAGGTTGTCCTTGATGAGCCTGTGGTTCTTGCCGTTAAAGTCGAGGATCTTCAGGTCGAACGAGTGCTTGGTGAAGTCACAGCTCACCCGCTCTTTGAGCTGGCCGATGCCGTCCACGCCAGACATGATGTGCACGTACACGTTCTGCGGGTCCTTGCCGTACTGGTCCTGGTCCCACCCAAACGACGGGATTGTGCTGTAGGACACTCTTGTGTCTGCTGCTCCATTTGGCAGGCGAACCGGCGCTGGGGGCTTCGCTGCTGCAGCAGGCGCGGGCGCTGGCGTGGGCGCTGGCGCGGGCGCTGGCGTGGGCGCTGGCTCGCGCGCTGGCGCCGGATCACTGCCTCGCGACAGTGAGGCCTGTGCGGCCCCAGTAAGCATGCCTGCGCGTGTCGTGAGCTCGAGCTCAAGCCGTTCACATTCGGCGGTCAGCATGGCCTTCACGGCCGGGCGCAAGCAGCGTTGCGCGAGTTCTTTTAGCTCCGCAACGTCGTCTTGCAGGTCGCCCAAAGACAGCAGGGACGACATCGCCTTCAACCCTATCTATGGACTTCAGAATGCCAGCACGACGCGTCCCCCCCCTCACCCAGATCGATAGGTGAAACCCAACAATCTTTTTATCTATCTATCCTCACCCACCCAACCGCTATGGCTTACAGCTACTACAAGCGGGCTCGCTTAAAAAGCGCGCAACGCACAGCGCCGCCTCCTCGGCGGTGGCGAAGCGGCCCAGGTGCGCCGACTT
>Ga0209302_10001080_pt1 | contig 15785 bp, 13 predicted proteins | sample ArcOceMetagenome_2_FD_187445 | JGI IMG/M metagenome (GOLD analysis project Ga0209302, IMG submission 187445) | Marine eukaryotic phytoplankton communities from Arctic Ocean - Arctic Ocean ARC135M Metagenome (SPAdes) (version 2) | ecosystem: Environmental > Aquatic > Marine > Oceanic | place... | reverse complement strand
TTCGCACTGCGAACTCCGGCCTTTTTTGTGGTATGACGTTCGTAGCCGCTGCGCCTTCTTATTTCTTCAGCCCGGCGTCAAACCAGTTGTTGCCGAAGTCATTGCCGCCGCTGCTGCGATTGCTGTTACCTCCGCGGTTGCCGCGTGCTTGATTGCTGCCGCGGCCGCCTTGCTTTGCGCTAGGTGCGCCGGAGCGTTCCTTTTTGCTGCCGATTTCGGGCTGCTGCTTCATCGAGAGGGCGATGCGGTTGCGCTGCATGTCGACTTCGGTGACGGTCACTTGCACCTTGTCACCGACTTTGACCACTTTGTTAGGATCATCGACGAACTTGTCGGCCAGTTGACTAATGTGAACCAGGCCGTCTTGGTGCACGCCGATGTCGACGAACGCGCCAAACGCGGTGACGTTGGTCACGATGCCAGGTAGCTTCATGCCGAGGGTTAGGTCGGTCGGCTTTTCGACGCCGTCGGCGAATTGGAAGACTTCAAATTGCTTACGTGGATCGCGGCCCGGCTTGGCGAGCTCTTGCATGATGTCGCGTAGGGTCGGCAGGCCCACTTCGTCGGACACGTAGTTCTCTAGCTTAATCTTCGCGCGGGCGCTGCTGTCGTGGGTGAGGTCGGCGAGTTGGCAACCCACTGCGGCGGCCATTTGTTCGACGAGTTGGTAGCGCTCGGGGTGCACGCCGCTCTGGTCGAGTGGGTGTGCGGCGGCGCGAATGCGTAGGAAGCCGGCGCACTGCTCAAAGGCCTTGGGGCCGAGGCGGCTGACTTTTGAGAATTCTTTGCGTGTTTTGAACGGGCCGTTTTCTTGGCGATGCGCGACGATGTTGCCGGCGATGGTTTCGTTGAGACCAGATACGTAGGAAAGGAGCTGCTTGCTGGCGGTGTTCACCTCGACGCCGACTTGGTTTACACTGGAGGTTACGGTGTCATCAAGTGTGCGCTTGAGTGCGTATTGATCGACGTCGTGTTGATACTGCCCGACGCCAATTGATTTCGGATCGAGTTTAACTAGTTCCGCCAGTGGATCCATGAGGCGGCGGCCGATCGAGACGGCACCGCGCACGGTGATGTCTTCGGTGGGGAACTCTTCGCGAGCCACTTCGGAGGCGGAGTAGATCGAGGCGCCGGATTCGTTGACGCTGACGATGACGATTTTCTTGGAAAGGCCGAGTTCACGGAAGAAGGCTTCGGTCTCGCGGCCTCCCGTGCCGTTGCCGACTGCGATGGCTTCGATGTCGTAGCGTTCGATGAGTGCCTTGGCTTCGACCTTGGAGCGGTCGATTTGGCCTGCGCCACCGGTGCAGAATAGCACGTGGTTGAAGAGTAGTTGACCTTGTGCGTCGAGGATCACGGTTTTGCAACCGGTGCGGAAGCCGGGGTCGACTGCCATCATGCGCTTTTGACCAAGCGGGGAGGCCAGCAGGAGTTCGCGGGCGTTGTCGGCAAAGACTTTGATCGCGGCCACGTCGGCTTGCTTCTTCGCACGCAGGCGCACTTCGGTTTCCATTGATGGAGCGAGTAGGCGTTTGTAGCAGTCGCCGATGGCTTTTTTGACCTCACCTGCGGCTAAGCCGCGTCCGTTGAGGAATTGCTTCTCTAGGATGAGGATTGCGGATTCTTCCTCGGGGGTGATGCGGTGGAACAGGAAGCCTTCTTTTTCGCCACGGCGAATGGCCAGCACGCGGTGGGAGGGGGCGTTTTTGATCGGCTCTTGCCACTCGAAGTAGTCGCTGTATTTAGCGCCTTCGACTTCTTTGCCCGGGAAGCCTTCGGAGACGAGCGTGCCGTGCTCCCAGAAGAGTTTACGCAGGGACTCGCGGGCGTCGGCGTCGTCACTGATCCATTCGGCGATGATGTGGCGCGAACCTTCGAGGGCAGCATCGGCATCGGCCACTTCCTTTGCGGCATCGACGTAGGTCAGTGCTTGTTCGGCGGTGTCGCTGGCGTCTTGGTTTTCAAACAGATGCGTGGCGAGCGGCTCCAGACCACGTTCGCGAGCGATCATCGCTTTGGTGCGGCGTTTGGGGCGGAACGGCAGGTAGATGTCTTCGAGCTTAGCGAGTGTGGCTGCGGCGTCGATCTTGCCGTCGAGCTCGTCGGTCAGCAGGTTGCGCTCTTTGAGGGAGCTCTTGATTGATTCACGGCGAGCGGCGAGGTCGGCCAACTGTTGCAGCCGATCACGGATGTTCATGATCTGCACTTCGTCGAGCTCGCCAGTTTGCTCTTTGCGGTAGCGGGCGATGAAGGGCACGGTGCCGCCGTCGGCGATCAGGGACGCAGTGGCGGTCACTTGTGCCGAATTGAGGTTTAGCTCTTCAGCGATTTGATCAATAAATTGGGTCTGCATGAGTCGTTATTAAAGGGTTCTGCTTGGGGAGTGGAAAAGTCAAAGCAGACACCTTAGCGCCTCGCTTTCCGAGTGGAAGAAAAAGTGTGCGCGGGCAGTGTTTTTTCTACACTGTCGAGGCCTACCCGGGGGGCGCCCCGAGCAAATCCTGCAGCGCGGCGATCAAGCGCGCGCGCAGTGGTTTGCCCGCCTCGGTGAGGGCGCGTTGCTCCTGCTCGTATGCCGCGCGGCCGGCCTCGGTTTCGATTCGAATTGGTTCGAGGCCGAGCGAGCTGCAGTCATAAGGACTGGCACGCATGTCGATTTCGCGGCATCGGATCGCGTATTCGAACGTGTCCCATAGTAGCTCCGAGCCGACCCACGGCATTGCCTTCGCAGCCCACTTATACAGATCCATATTGGTATGTAAGCAGCCTGGCTGTTCGTTGGTCATGCGCGCGTCCTGCGTCGGGTCGAGCTTATTGAACGGTTTGGCGCTGTCGGTGAAGAAGCGAAACGCATCGAAGTGACTGCAGCAGGTGGGACGTGCGTTGACGACGGCATCGATCTCCGCTTGCGAGAGGCGCATTGGCAGTTTGCCTTCGTGACGCGGGCGACCTTCGGGCCCTCCTTGATAGACCATCGCCCATTCGTGCATGCCGAAGCAGCTAAACTGCGCGGGCTTATTTTGAACCGAACGACACAAATCGAGGCTATATTGCAGCCGCTTGCGGGCTTTTACGTCGATCTTACTCGGGTCTAAGTAAAGCGTTTGGCCTTTGCGGCTGTAGTGTTTCTCGTTGTAGCCCGGGTTGTCTTCGGTTGCTTCAAAGGCAACGCCGAGCCCTGGGTGCCAGCCTTCCAGCAGTGCCGGCGCGAAGCGAAAGTAAATGAACACGAAGTCGTGGCACGGATGCATCTTGCCCGCGGCGCGGCGCGAGCGGTAGGGCATGGTCCACTGCTGCGCTTTGTTGAAATGGGCACGCGCGCTCGCCTGCCACGTGGCATAGGGCAGAGGCGACTGGTCGAGTGTGGCCATTGGCTTAGTGGCCATCGTCGCTGGCATCGCTGTTGGCCGGTAGTTCGTGCGGGAACAAGCTGTAGTAAGTCATGATCACCCAGCTGAGCATTAATGGGTAAAGCAGGGTGGTGAGTAGCACCGAGCCGACGATGCCGATGATCACACCAGTCCACATCCCGACGACTTCTTTGACCACTAAAATACAGACCGGAATAATGATGACAATAATCGCCAGCACGTAGCCGATCGAAGTGGTGCCGAAGTAGAAGCCCGAGTCTTCTTTCTCCAGTGGCATGTCGCAACCGGTGCAGTGTTTGTTGAGTCGAAACCAATGCTTAAACATGCCGTAGGCGCCGCAGTTGGGGCAGCGTCCGGTCAGGCTGCGTACTATGATTTCTCCTCGTTCGACTTTCATATATTGGCACTCATGCAATGGCTATAACTGCCCTTTGGCAAGATCCCATCCTATGTGTAATTATTTCTGCGAAGACTGCAGTCGGCGCTTTTAATCGAATTTTACCGATCGAACTGACGGTACCGTGGTTCTCACTGACTGCTCAAATAGTAATGACTCGGCCGCAGCGAGGGTACTGCAAGTTTTGATCTGGAATAGTAAAAGGAGTGAGGTCGAGTCGCCCACACGCCTTTCGGTTGAATGCCGCGGACTGAGTACGCGCCTATGCTAGCTCAAATTGGTCGTATCTTTTCCACGATTCATAGCTCGTCATTTGCTGCGGAGTCGGCAGAGTGCTGCCATTCAATGGTTTCGCAGAGATGATTTTGCGCGCCGACAGCAGACAAAACGATGAGCACAGCATTTACAAAACTCGGCATTCCAGACGACCTCAACCAAGGGATCGAAGCACTCGGCATCCTTGAGCCGACGCCAATTCAAGCGCAAGCGATTCCCTTCCTGATGGAAGACGGCGGCGACCTTATCGCCCAAGCTCAGACTGGCACTGGCAAGACTGCCGCTTTTGGCCTGCCGCTGCTAACCAAGATCGACCCGAGCTTTAAGGAGATCCAGGCGGTAATCATCGCGCCGACCCGTGAGCTCGCGCAACAGATCGGCAAGCAGCTGTTCCGCTACACGAAATTTTCCGCCAAGATCTTTGTCGAAGTCCTCGCTGGTGGTGATAAGATCGACCTACAGGTTAAAAAATTGCTACGTCCCACGCACATTGTGGTGGCCACGCCAGGGCGCTTCATGGACTTGCTCAAGCTCAAGGCGATTCGTTTACAGTCGGTTCGTCATCTGGTATTGGATGAGGCGGACGAGATGTTGAGCATGGGCTTTCAAAAGGAGCTGGAGGAAATCTTTAAGCAGACCAAGGACCGTAAGAGCACATGGCTGTTTTCCGCGACTTTTCAGGATCGTATTAAGAGCATGGTCGAGCAGCACATGTCTGCCAAAGCTCACATGATCAAGGTGGATAAAAAGCACGTGGTGAATCAGAATATTGATCACCAGTTTGCGATCTGCTCGCGTGAGGATAAGACTGATTTTATTTATAAGTATTTGATCGCGCATGGTGAAGAGCGCGGCTTGATCTTTTGCCGCACACGTGCGGGTGCGGTTTCGCTGGGAGCCGACCTCACCAAGCTCGGTCTCGCAGTCGGCGTTTTGCAGGGCGACCTCAGTCAGAAGGATCGCGATAAGGTGATGCGCTCCTTCAAAAATGAACGCACACAGTTTCTCCTCGCGACCGATGTCGCCGCCCGTGGGATCGATGTCGAAGGTCTATCTTTCGTCATCCAGCACCAGTTGCCGGATGCGATGCAGTATTACACCCATCGCAGCGGTCGCACCGCACGTGCGGGTAAGAAGGGCGTGTCGATTACATTGATTGAGCCCAAGGAGCGCCGTAAAATTACCCAGTTAGAAAAAGAACTCGGGTTGAATTTCTCGATGGTGGAGTAGTGCTGCGGAGTGTGGCACGACAATATGTAATGAGCACTGAACTGTGGCAAGATGCCTAGCTTCGGCAGCAGCACCAGCCTTGATTAATTTAGAGCATCTACATGACCTGTTGTTTGTAGGTCATTTTTTTCATAATTTAATTCTGATCTTTATTTCTAGTTGTCGTATAATGCATTAATACGTTGGTTTTTCAGGGTGGGGCGGCTGCTAAGCAGGCGGCCCTCTGGGGATCCAACTCTACTGCGCCAAGTTGTTAAGCAAATCTAAGTAGCCCCCATAGACTTGGAAAATAGTAAAGATGATGAAGGTAGCGACCAATGCAAACAGCAGTGTCGGGTAAACAATTGAGGCGTAAGTCATGGCGTGGTTCGCCTGCGTTTGATATTGCTGGCCAGTTTTGAGCATCATCTCGTCGAGCTTGCCGCTTTGGGTGCCGGCGGCGTAGAGCGCCACGAAGTCGGGCGGGAATACTTTGTGCGCTTTGAGTTGCGTGGCGGGGTCTTTGCCGGCGTCAAAAGTGGGCTGCATCGCTAGGTAGGCGCGGCTGATCTTTGCGTCTTGCGCGATGCGAGCGGAGCCTTGCCAAGCAGTGTGCATCGGCACGCCGGCATCGATGAAGGTGCCGAGCGCGTAGGAAAAGTCGGCGAGGGCCTGTGCTTGGCTGTAGCCCCGCAGTAGTGGAATGCAGCGCAAGATCTGGGCCAGTAGCGGGTTATCAGTTTTGACTAAAAATAGGGTCAGTGCGCCGAGTGCCCATACTGGGGCGATTAATAGCGAACTTTGTAGGAGGTGTAGTGGGGCGTCCCATTCGAATCCATGCGCATAGTCGATCATGCGAAAAATCGGCAAAATCAAAGCCGCGATGTGGTAGACGCTGAGTGGATAAATCAGTCCGAGCATGACTTTGAGCTGAGTGGCACCAATGCGCTCATGCCGATCGGAAAGGTTGCGTAAGGTTTGCGGGAGGCGGCCGGTGTCCATTGCAGTGCTGATGAAAACGCGGTCTGTTTTCGGCAACCAGGCCGATGCGGTGGCCATCACTGCTTCGATGGTAGTGCCACCTTCGATCAATGCTGCCATACGCAATCGGTCTTGACTCGGTGGGCCTGCGCAGACGCTGAATGCTTCCGCGAGTCGTGTGCCGGAATCGAGATGTTCCGCGAGCTGTCGATACCAGTTAGAGAGAACTTTATGCGAAGCCATAGAGAGGGGGAGCGACCTAAGGAGGCAGACCTAAAAAATAACAAACAGGGAGAGTCGACTTGCGGAGTAACAGGCTACTTAGATAGTTCGCGTTCGAGTTGCTCGAGGCGTGCGAGCTTTGCTTTAACCTGCTGCCGGTAGCGCTGTTGGCGCACGGCGTTGCTTTTTAATTTGTGGGCGGCGCTTTTTTTCGGCCGACCGCGACGTAGTTGGACGACGTTTTCGGGGATCGTGAAGAGGTTGCGTTGTCGGAATGGCTCCGGTGTTTGGCTGATGTCAATTGCGTCGTCGATACAGGCGCTATCGGCAATCCGATTTGATTGCGTCACCCAGTTGGGTGCTGTGGTTTTGCTGAGCTGGCAAATCCAGTCCACATACGCGGCGAGGTAGGCATCACAGTAGCCATGATCCTTGAGGCGCGAACGCAGTAGTGGCGGAGCATCTTGAATCCGTTGTCGCAGCTCGCGCGCCGAGGACACGTGTTTCAACTCGCTTTGCCACTGCTGCAAGCGGGGTTGAAAATCGCCCACTTCATGGATATTAAAGGTGACTTCGGCGGCAGTTGTAGGTGGCGAGAGTGGCATGGTCAGTGGTTGATTTACAATTTGATTTAAATATGTATTGCTACGTGACGTAAAAATAAGGAATTAAGAATAAAGCGTCATTCAGCTGATGGGTTGGGTGAGCGCGGAATGATCCTAGACCGATTTACGCATCGGGTCAAACGGGATGTACAACTGAATGTTGGTTAAAGGTTTCGGTGGTTAATCTCGCCCGAATTTCTTAAAACGTGAATGAGCAATAGCCTGATGCTGAAATTGATGTGAATAGTGGTGTAGAACGCGGTTCTTTGCGCAGTAAAGGCCGTGTTTAGACTCACCGTATCCAAACGCGCCCTCTATGAGAGGCATGTCCTAAGCACTATACGTAAAATGGATAAGCAACTGGGTCCAACGACTCCTGTCGCTCCCGCCGCGCGCGTTAGCGCTTCTTTTTCATCCAGCCCAACGAGATGGTTTTCTGATGCTTCACCTTGGTTTTTTTCGGCAGCATGGTCTCAATGAATTGCAGGATCTCATTGCGCCCAACACGCGTCTTAGCCGAACAACTAAAGGCTTTGACGGCCTGAATACCCCATTCGTCTAATTTCTGCAGGAATAGTTTAGCGTGATTTTCGACGGTGGTATCGGAGCTCTTGTCTGACTTGGTGAAGACAATCGAAACGGGCAGTTTAGAGGCTTGTAGCCACTCAATAAAGGCGAGATCGCCTTCAACTGGTTCCATTCGCGAATCGACCAGAGCAAAGACATGCTTGAGGTTTTCGCGGCCGGTGAGATAGCCGCTGACATTGATATTGAAGTCGTTCTGCTTTGCCTTGGAAAGTCGTGCATACCCGTAGCCAGGTAAATCGACGAGGCTCCAAGTCTTATTAATATCGAAGAAATTGATAAGCTGTGTCTTGCCCGGCACGCTGGATGTTTTCGCGAGCTCTTTCTTGCCGGTGAGCATGTTGATCAGCGAGGATTTGCCGACATTGGAGCGACCGACAAATGCGAATTCGGGCTGCCAAGACGGTGGGCAGGCTTCGAGGTCGAGTGCACTAGTGCGGAAAGTTGCGGTTTCAATCTTCATGAGTGCCGAGGGATTAAAGGGAAATTTAGCGGAATGCAAAATATAAAGCTGAGATTGAACGTCCTTTGTATCGTTCTCAGTCTGGACAGCGCCTGATGCGGCGGAGATCGCCCCAGCCGAGTTGATTTTTCTCGCTTCAACTTTTAGCAGCTTTGTGCATGCTCACTTAATCTCGATAATGAAGATTCTACTTCGAAAACATGCATTCACTCTGTGGCTGGTTGCCGCGGTGCTGCTCGCGGTCTATTTCCCTGAGCCCGCCTCGAAGGGCGGTTTTTTGGGTGCGCAGTGGATCACGCAGTTCGGCGTGGCGATGATTTTCTTTTTACAGGGCTTGTCGCTGCCGACACGTTCGTTGGTCGCTGGCTATAACCCGAAGCGACTGCATGTGTTCGTCTTGTCTTGGAATTACTTGTGGTTCCCGGTGGTGACGGGGCTATTGCTCGTGCCACTGTCGTGGCTGTTGACGCCGGAGTTGTGCGTCGGGTTTTGGCTGTTGGCGATTTTGCCGACGACGGTGGCCTCGGCGATCGCATTCACCTCGCTTTCAGGCGGCGACACGAGCAATGCCATTTTCTCGACGATCTTTTCTAACCTATTGGCGGTGTTGGTGGTACCGACGATTGCGGTGGCTTACCTCGCGAGTGAGACGGCGATTGAGATTTCATTGTCGGAGATTTTCGTGAGTTTGGCTCGGTTATTGGTGTTGCCGTTGATTGTGGGACAGGTGGCTCGTCAGTTGCTTCGGGCGCTTGCTAGGCGCATTGCTGGAGTGGTCAAATTGGTCAGTAGTGGCATCATTATATTTATTGTGCACGCTGCATTTGCCCAGAGCGTGAGCTCGGGCCTGTTGGATGAACTGTCATTGGCACTTTCCTTCGGAGTGGCTGTGGGGGTCGTGACGGTCTTACTGGTGACGGGTGTATTGATCTGGTGGAGTGGGTCTTGGTTGCGCTTGCAGCGTAAGCAGCGAATCGCAGCGTTCTTTTGTGCGAGTCAGAAGTCGTTGGCCTCGGGGCTGCCGTTGGCCTCGTCGATTTTGCTGGCAGCTCCGGGGGTGGTGGATCCTGCGATGGTATTGATCCCATTGATTTGCTTTCACCCCTTGCAGTTGGTGTTCGCCAGTTTACTGGCGGGGCGGTTGGTGCAGTAGCATGCTGGAATTTTGCTGACGAGCTGGAGGGCAATGCTCTGTCATTGCCTCACGTTAGATTCGTTGATTTAGCTATCGTGGCAACGACGGAGCGTTGCCCTCCAATATAGACACAAAAAGACCGCTCGTAACTGAGCGGCCTTTTGTTGGAAATGGTAATTGAGCAACTAAAATGGTGGCTCTTCGTCGAGAACTTCGTCGGCCGGATTGAAGGCTGGCGGCGTGCTGCTGCTGGCACCACCACCTGCTGCAAGGCTTTCGATCTTCCATGCTGCAAGGTTGACATAATATTTTTCGTTATACTCGTTGCCGCGAAGGTCGAAAGTGACTTTGACTTTTTCGCCAACGCTGAGCTTGTTGACCAGTTCGACCTTATCTTTAACACACTCGAACTTAATGTCCTGTGGGTATTTGTCAGCTTCGTCAGTCACGACGAATTCGCGCTTATTAAAGCCGCTGGCAAAGGTTTGTTCCTCGAAAATTACTTTTACGGTTCCAGATAGTTCATGCATAAGACAGATGAAACCGACTCGTGCGGCAGAAGCAAAACTTTTTCGTCCGAAAAGTGAGGTTTTACTAAATTGGCTGAACCGTCTTAGACGCCCGCGCTACCATCGAGAATGGCTAACACCTTCTTACGCACACCGCCACGGCTGTTGGCCACTGCGTCTAGCAGGTCGTCGCTGCCCTTGGGGAGCGGTTTTGCCTGTCCTTGTTGCAGTAAATATATGTGATAAGCTAATTTAAAGAAAATGTCGCGACCGTAGCTTTCGAGTAGATTCGGCGTGCCAGGCTCAGGCTTGTGAATAAATTGATAGGGGTCTTCCAGTAGCAGCGCGGCATTGAAGCTGAAACTCTCTTTGCGGTAGTAATAGAGCCCTTCGGGACGGTCGGACTTACGGATCGTGTCGGGGAGTTTCTCGGAGTAATAGATCGGATAGGGGCAGTCAGTGGGTCGTTTTGTGTCGATTTTACTGAACTCCTTAAAGTGAGAAGTCATGTGGTGGGTGGTGACGCTGGCATCAAGTAGACGATCCTCATGGATCATATTCCAGGCATGGCCGAGAGGGATAGTCGCCAGTGTTTGCGTGCCGTCTTGCATGATCAGCAGGCCGTCCATCACCACTGTCGGGTGACCAAGCATCTGCAGCACTGCATCGACGACCACTGCGTGTTCGCGGCTAAACCAGCCCCAGTCGCCGTCTTCGCCAGGGGCTTCATGCAGTATTAAGTTCAGTTCTTTGAGGGCGCTGTAGCGGATCATGGCTTAAATCGCTAAATGGAAAGAACTACAGATGCAATGCTTGTGCGTATCGATTTTCGGTCAACTTCAGTGAGTGACATTCTGCTGGCAAAAAATCCACGAAAAGCGCTTCGTTCTTATTCTGAGGTCGATTAGCATTAGTTTTAGTTGTCAATGTACCTGCTGATGATCGAGCGTATCTGGCGTAAATGGATGGAGTGACGCTGCCTTGCCTGTTTCATTTGCTCAAGAAACGCAAAAACGCACGAGGTCGGTCTGTCGGAGAGGGGGGCGCAATGTTCGTTCGCTTGCTACTCGCTTGGTTCTTCCGCAGCTTCAATCAGATCGGTGCCCGCTTGTGCCGTGGCGATCATTGCCGAGTTTAGACGATTACGTAGGATAAAATAGGCGATCATTGCGGGAATGCCGATCACGAGTCCAGTCGCCGTGGTGATTAGGGCTTCGCCGATATCGCCCGCCAACAGTTCAGGTCGGCCCATGCCGCCGCGGCCAATTGTTTGGAACGCGCTGATCATGCCGCTGACCGTGCCGAGCAGGCCGATCATCGGTGCCACCGAGGCGACTACGTTCAGATACGTGACCCATTGCGAAACGCTGTTTTCTTCGGCTTCCAAGTTTTCGATGAAGAGGTTTTCCATCTTCTCGCGGCCTTTACGGATTTTTTTGAGAGCTGGCGAGAGTGCGCGTGCTAGGATGTTGCTGGCGTCTTGCAGATGCAGGTGTCCTTGCTCCATGTTGCCGCTCTTGAGCGCGTCTCTCGTCGTGCTCAATTGCGCAGCAGTGAAGAATTTATTCTGTGTGGTTTCCTTCCATGAATAAAAGATCAGGAAGAACATAATTAACGAACAGGTGCCGAGTGGATACATCGCCCAACCGCCTTGCTGGATCAAGCCCAGCAGATTGAGGCTGTCTTCGGCGACCTCGGTGGCAGCGGTGGCCTCGGCGGCGGCGTCTTGGGCGTGCGTCATTGAGGTGAGCGCGAGGGTGAGCAGCAATGTCGGGGCGTGACTTGTGTGCGCCCGCCAATTTGATGTGAGTCGTTTCATAGTTAGCGTTTTGAGGATAGAGTCCTTTGGTGGAGGGTTACGCTCCGTCGTTAGCACCGGTCAGACTGAGCCAAACCGGCGAGTGGCTACGACAAAGCATTGCCCCCCAATTTTTCTAGAGGTCTGCTGGATTTTTATTTGTATAGTTTATTTTTTTCAAGTGCTCGTTGAATTGTTTGAAGGGGGCGTCAAAGGTGGGGTCTGTTTGGGGCCAAGTGAGTGACCGTTCTAGCATCTCTGTATACAATATTAGCGCATAATCTGGATCTCGTAATCCCATGGCGGAGCTGATTGCTGCCGCGTAGCAGTGCGCTAGCTTGTTGGGCGGATTTGGCATGGAAAAAACAATTGGTTGTAGCGCCGTATCGAGTGCCCCGCTGAAGTCTTCGCTGCGTAGTAGATCGGCGCTGTGGGTGTAATAACCGAGGGCGGAATCGCCGTACGGATTACGCGTGGCTAGCCATGCTTGAGTCAGTGGGCGTACTTGGTCGTAGAGTTTTAGGCTATTGTAGCTATCGAGCACGGCGTCTTCGAGTAAACGTAGCGCGGCCGGATGGCTAATCTGCGGCTTTAGAATGCCAGTCACTGCAATCGCTCGGGCGGGATTGTCGGACTGTAAAATGAGATCGACGTAGTAGATGAAGAAGTGTGACTCGGCGGCGGGCAGCAGCGGGATGATTTTAACGCGTTGCAAATAGAGCAGTTGTAGCAACTCCATCGCATTGTCGGATTCGCCGGCATCGATCCATTCGACTGCGAGCGTCTTGTAGCTTTCGCCTGGGATCGTGAAGTCGCGGACTTCATTCACGTTGAAGGTGTGGATGATTTCGCCAGCGCCTTCAGAGGTTGCTACCTGTATATAATTTCCAGATACATCGATCGAGTGGCCTGCAATCGTGCGGCCATTGATTAGATGCACCGCAATCGGTTGATGTAGTTCGGCATCGATTACCTCGAGTTCGTCGGGCGGGATGGCGGCGGTGATGAGTGTGGGGAGTGCTAGAATCAGAATTGTAAAATATGACCGAAAGCTCTGGGTCCCTCCCCGAAAATAGTTCATTAATTTCATGGTTGTGCCTCTCTTGCGTGATGGGCGGCTTGAATGGCGAGCTCGGTTTGCGCCTGTACGATAGTCTCCAGCTTAGAGATTTTACCCTGCGCGAGTGTGTAGGCTTCGAAGTCTTTTAGGCGCACGTCGCTGAGTAATTCCCGCAGGGTGTTGCGCGCGGCAGTGCTGTCGCCGATTTGCTCAAACAGCAGGGCGCTCTGCCAATAGGCATCGATGATTATTTCGGGGTAGGCGCGGTAGAGGGTGTAGATGCGTTGCCAGTAGGGGATCGCTCGCTCGGGGTTCTCCTGCGCGGTTTCGATGCGTGCGAGCCCGGCTAGTGCAAGGGCGTGTGGGCGGCCGCGCATGGCTTTGATCTGCAGGATTTCGTTGAGCACTGCGCGCGCGCCGTCGTAGATGCCTTGCTGGGTGAGTATATTTGCGCTGAGCAGACGCACGTCGGCGGCCAGTGGGTGCGTGGGTGTCTGTTCGAGGAAGCGTAGTAGCCAGCGGCGGGCTTGTTCCAGCCGTTCGGCGTTGGCGGCGAGTTGCGCTTTGCCAAAATAGGCGGTGCCGCATTCGAAGCGTTTCGGATATTCGGTTAGAATCTGTTCACAGTAATCGTCGGCCGATTCGTAGCCGCGCTGGATCAGCACGAGTCCGACGTTGGCGAGTGTCTCTGCGTCTTGTTTATCAATCGGCACAAAGCGGTGAATCGAGAGGAGCGTGGCGTCGGCGCGTTCGTCGCCGAAGTGGCGGCGTTGGCGCGCGGATTTGAACAATGTTAAGCGCGCAAACCAAGTTAGTTTGCCAGTGCTGAGGCTTTCCTCGCTGGCGTTTTGCAGCCAAGTCTCAAAGTCTGTCATGTTGCTGTCGGTGTTGCGGAGACGTTTATAGAGATCCGCGTAAGCGGAAAGGATTGAGCTCACCGCGCGGGCTTTAGGATCGTTGCCGAAACGGGTGAGTGCATGTTCAAACAGTGGGAACGCTTCCGGTCCGCGAGCTTCCTGTTGTAGCGACCAGCCGATCCAATACAGGGCTTCGCTCACGCGCGGGCGTTCGTTGGCGTCGTCGCGGTCGATGTAGGCTTGTAGATGTTTGCGCAGTAGGTCGTAGCGTTCGAGCGCCTTGTAGATCTTGGAGGCTTGGAAGATAGCGTAGTCGTAAAGGTGCGCGTCATCCGGCGGCACTTGGCGAAACGCGTTTGCAGCCTGAAGTAGTTCACCTTGGCCCATGAAGATGTCGCCGCGCAGAGCTTGGGCTTCCGGCACGCGGTGGTGGTCTGGGAATGCTTTGACTAGAACGTCGGCAATTTTGAGTGCTTGGTCGTAGTCGCGCTGTGCGTAAGTCACATTGGCGATACGGTAGTTAATTTCCGGATACAGTGGATGCTTCTTGCTGGTTTTCTTCAGTGCTTCAAGGGCATCTAAACTTGCGGTGTAGTCGCGCTCAAAGAAGAAGGTCAGGCCGCGCCATAGTTTGAATTGTACGACTAGGCTACTCTCTGGGAAGCACTCCAGCGCAGTGTCGAAATCGTCACGGGCGGCGCTTTGCCGCTCAAGCGCACTGAAGTTGTAGCCGCGGGTGAAATACCAGCGAGGAGCCTGCTGGTCGTTGGGGAAGTTCCTGATGAGCTCATCAAGCACCGCGATCGCTTCGAGGAATTGAGCTTCGCTCTGATAGGCGCGGGCAATCAGGAAGAGCGCGCTGTTGGCGAGTTTGTGGCCCGGGTGCTCGTTGAGGAACAACTGTGCGGTGTCTCGGGCGCCTTGCCAGTCTTGCGCTTCGCTCAAGGACAAGATCCAGCGGTAGTGGGCTTCGGCGCGGATGTCGGCTTCAAACTCTGGAGTTTTAGCGACGGTGCGAAACAGAATGGTCGCCTCGCGGTATCTTTGACCGAGCAAGTAAGCTTGCCCAGCACGTAGATACAGACCTGGCGTGTAGTCGGCCATGTGTTCGAGCAAGTCGAGCTGACGTCTGAGCCTTGCCATCAGTTGCTGCGAGTGACTCTTCCAGATACTTGAGGCAATCAGCGATTGTTGAGCCAGAGCGCGTTCGACCATGCGGAGACGCTCGCGTTGCTTTTCGATCAGCACCTTGCGGGGCAATGTTAGCCGGTAGGCACGCACCGCTTCGCTGTGGTGGCCTTCGTTGAGCAGTAGGTCTCCCGCGTCCAGCGCTGCGAAGCTCAGCACGGCGATGTCTGGCATCGCGGCTACATTCCAATCCGATTCAAATAGGATTGCACGTGCACGGTCGGTCGAGCCGGTTTCGCCTGCGATTTGCAGCGCTCGCAGGCGCGCCTGCATACGCAGCGTCTCGGGGGCCTCTGATGCGTAGAATGCGTCGAGTAAAGCGGTGGCCTGCGCTACGTCGCCGATTTCATAGCGTAGATCTGCCTCTTGTAGCAGCGCGAGTGCGGCCTCGTTGGAGCCAGGAAAAGTCAGTTGGAAATTGTGGAAGGTCTGCGCGGCAGCGGCCAGCGCATGCGTTTGCGACTGGGCGATCGCGGCATTGTAGAGTGCGAAAGCCTGTAAGCCTGGGTGTGGTTTGTGTTGGCCGAGTAGTTCGCCAAAGTAGATCAGTGCATCGGTGGGACGATCTGCCATGAGTGCAGCGTAGCCACGAATCGGGAGGATGGTTTGCTGAAAAGTGCGCGCTAAAAACTCTGGTTCGGTGCCATAATCGAGCTCCATATTCTCAAATTGCCAATAACTAGAGGCGTAATCAGCATTGCCGAAAGCCGAAATTGCCTGCTCCAATTGCTCCTGCAGGGTGCCTCCTGAAGCGCTTGGCATGAGCGATAGTAGGCAGCTGAGTCGGCCTATAAGCTTTATGTACCTGGTCTTTCGGTCATTTAATTGCTTATCGCTCATCGTTAGTCAGGTAGGATTGTGTGGCTATTTTAAAATCGCGAACATTTAATCTGAAAGAATCCTTTTAAACAGTATTGACAGGGGTGGAATTTGTGATGGTTTGTCGTCTTCTTTTGGAAACGGGGCGTGGCGCAGCCTGGCTAGCGCATCTGCTTTGGGAGCAGAGGGTCGCAGGTTCGAATCCTGTCGCCCCGACCAAAAAAGAAGAGTCCTTCTCGGCAACGAGGAGGGCTTTTTTGTGTCTAAGCGCGGCGACTGGAGTCGAACCTGCGAACCAGCAGGTTTGACG